>OOBW01000757.1_pt1 | contig 19696 bp, 17 predicted proteins | sample 1671701 | NCBI WGS metagenome assembly OOBW01 (sample SAMN06348183, study PRJEB24527) | human gut metagenome | biome: human gut; feature: ankylosing spondylitis patient; material: feces | host: Homo sapiens | place: China | collected 2015-10 | reverse complement strand
CCGCTTTTTGCTTTGTAATAATTACTCTGCAAATCCGAATTGCTGCAGTTCTTTGGTAAATGCAATGGAATCGGCGAGGGCCTGCTCCAGAAGGTGGATGAACCCCTCCGTCTGTGCTGAGAGTTTCCCGTTTTTAACGTGAATCCATCCCAAGTGGATGCAGGTCTTTCCCTCCAGAGGAATGGTGATGACGGAGGGATTGCATACCGGCTGAGACAGCAGGCCGCTGCCGGTGGTAAAGGCATCGGTGCGGGCCAGGACATACATGGCGGTGGCACGATTGTTGACGCTGATGCACTTGGCCGGCTTTTTCAGGGAGACCATGGGGTACTCCTCAAAAAAATCGGAGGCCACGCCCTGGTCGTGGTCAAAGGCTACGTAAGGATATCCGTCCAGATCTTCCTCTGTCACGCTGGTCAAATGTGCCAGCGGATGCCCTGTGCGCACGTAGATGCAGGGGGAGACCGCGGCCAGCTCGTGGAATGCAAGATCCCGGGAGTCCAGCAGGCGGCGGATAATTTTTTCCGTCAGGTCCGTCAGGCAGATGATTCCCACGTCTGAGCGGTGATCGTATACGTCATCGATTACATCATCCATGCCGGTCTCCCGGATAGAGAAGTGGTAGCGGTTTTCCTCCGCCGCGTCCAACAGCCGTAAAAATGCATCCACACAGAAGGGATATCGCTGGCTGGAGACGGAAAAGCGCATGGGCGCGGCATTCCGGGACTCACCGTACAGACTTTCCACCCGGTGCTTTTGTTCCAGGAGCGAGATTGCGTAACTGAGGAACTCCTTGCCCTCCTGGGTGAATTCCACGCCCCGGTTGCTGCGGGCAAAAATGCGAATGCCAAGCTCCTGCTCTAGTTCCCGCACAGCGGTGGAAATCCCGGATTGGGATAAAAAGAGCTTCTGGGCAGCTTTGTTGATCGAGCCGCACTTGGAGATCTCCACCACGTATTCCAGCTGCTGAAAGGTCATACACGAGACTCCTTTCCGCGTTCCTTTTTCCGCCTGTTAGTGACATTATAGGGCAGAAAGCGCGGCGCTGTCAAATGGTTATCGCAAAAACTGTGAGCGGATTGCGTAAAACGTATATTAACCACTTCCCGGAAAGCATGCTATCATAATAGGTAGAAATAGATGAATCATCTGTTGAGCTCCCTGAAAAACATGTGCAACATCACCATTTGTCCGTGCCTGCTCTGAAAAAACCCCCCATTCTCTCTTCATGCATCGCACACCGTCCAACCCATCGCCTGAATCACGAAAAAATGATAGCAAAGATGTTTGCCCACTGCGACATATGCAGCCGGGCCCGATGAAGAAAGGAAGGCATTTCTATGAATACGGAGAAGAAACTCGGTTTTGCCACGCGTCAGATCCATGCCGGTAAGGTGGAAAACGCTGCCGGTTCCCTGTGTGCTCCCATTTATCAGACGTCTACTTTTGCCTTCTCCACGGTGGAGCAGGGCGGCGCCCGGTTCGCCGGGAAAGAGGGCGGCTACATCTATACCCGGCTGGGGAATCCCTCCCTGGCGGCAGTAGAGGAAAAGCTGGCATCCCTGGAGGGCGGCGAGGCCGCGATGGCTGCCGCGTCCGGTATGGGCGCCATCTCCTCCGCTCTTTGGAGCGCGGTGGTGGGCGGCGATGAGATTGTGGCGGATGAAACGCTGTATGGCTGCACCTACGCACTGCTCAACCACGGCATGAGCAAGTTCGGTGTGAAGGTGACGCTGACGGATCTGTCCGACATTGAAAACCTGAAGAAACATCTTACCGACAAGACCAAGGTGGTCTACTTCGAGACTCCCTGCAACCCCACACTAAAGCTGCTGGACATTGAGCTGATCGCCAAGACCGCCCACGCCTTCAACCCTGAGATCCGGGTCATCGTGGACAACACCTTCTGCACGCCGTATCTGCAGCAGCCGCTGCGCTGGGGCGCCGACGTAGTGGTCCACAGCGCAACCAAGTACCTCAACGGCCACGGCGATGTGATCGCGGGCATGGTGATCGGTAAAGAGGACTTCATCACCCAGTGCCGCATGTTCGGCCTGAAGGATATGACCGGCGCAGTTATGAGTCCCTTCGATGCGTTCCTGATCGCCCGGGGATTGAAGACACTGGACATCCGAATGGAGCGTCACTGTGCCAACGCGCGGAAGGTTGCTGAGTTCTTTGTGAGCCATCCCGCTGTGGCGAAGGTGTACTATCCCGGCCTGGACTCTTTCCCGGGTCATGAGATCGCGGAAAAGCAGATGCGTCTGCCTGGCGGCATGATTGCCATCGAACTCAAGGCCGACAAGGCCACTACCGCTGCGGCTCTGAACAAGTTGCAGCTTTGCACCATCGCCGTCTCCCTGGGCGACGCTGAGACACTGGTGGAGCATCCTGCCACCATGACCCATTCCACTTACACCGCCGAAGAGCTGGCCGCTGCCGGTATCTCTGAGGGCTTGGTGCGTGTCAGCGTAGGCCTGGAGGACCCCGAGGATATCATCGACGATTTCCGTTCCGTGCTGGACGCACTGGTGTAAGGAGGCCGGAGAGGGTCTTATCGTAAAAGGCAACAGGCGCCAGGCCGCTTCCAATCGGAGCGGCCCGGCGTTTTTTTAGGCGGCGGCGCGGCAAAGCTGCGAAATTTTGGGGAAAAACTGGAGGAGCTTTTTTCTCTGACAGCTGCAAAACGATTACGTTCTAAACACCTCTTATTGGGCACCAGATGTTGTGTTTGCATGAGAGACAAATCCTGTGGGAATTAGGAAGTGTCCTAAAAAAGAAAAAAGCAGAAAAGAAAACAGCTTTTGCGGAGATGAAAACCTGTCTGACTGCTTGCCTGATAAGCCAATTTAACCGGAAAAAACAGCAAAATTTCACCTCTTTAGGCTGCAAAAGCAGTCGAATCTAGGCAGATTGACGAAATATGCTGCGGAGTGGACCTATCCAAAAAAGTGTCCTAAAATTTTACGCGCGTGTGCTGGGTATAACGAAGTGTCCACTACTCGAGGACGTTTCGTCATAATTTAGTATTTCTGATAAAAACATTTGGAGGAATTGTGCATTGTCTTTGTCCCGAATTACGATATAATTTCCTTGTAAAGCAAAATAAACAAAAAACTCCAGCTGGTAAAACGTCCGTGTGTAAAAACTGACGAGAAAAGGAGAAATTGAAATGCTTACATTGGAAATGATCCAAGACGCACAAAAGGCGTTGAAGGGGATTGCAAGAAAGACTCCCCTGGATGCGGCTCCGAAGATCGGTGAGAATATTTATATTAAGGCGGAGAACCTGCAGCTGACTGGCGCGTTTAAGCTGCGCGGTGCTTACAACAAGATCCGCTCTCTGACCAAGGAAGAGGCATCTCATGGCGTGATTGCCTGCTCCGCCGGCAACCATGCGCAGGGCATTGCCCTTTCCGCCACCAAGCTGGGCATCAAGTCCATCATCTGCATGCCTGCCGGTGCCCCCATCAGCAAGGTGGAGGCCACCAAGAACTACGGCGCGGAAGTGGTGCTGGTCCCCGGCGTTTACGATGACGCCGCCCGCGAAGCTGACCGTCTGGCCAAGGAGCACGGCTACACCTTCGCCCATCCCTTCAATGATCCGTATGTCATGGCCGGTCAGGGTACCATCGGCCTGGAGATCCTTGAGCAGCTGCCCGAGGTGGATCAGGTGGTCTGCCCCATCGGCGGCGGCGGCCTGATCAGCGGCATCGCACTGGCCATCAAGAGCCTGAAGCCTTCCTGCAAGGTCATCGGCGTGCAGGCTGCCACTGTGCCTTCCATGTATGAGTCCTGCAAGGAGGGCAAGATTGTGACCGTGCCCGACGGCGAGACGCTGGCCGACGGCATCCACGTGCTCACTCCCGGCAACATGACCTTTGAGATGTGCCAGAAATATGTCGATGAGATCGTCACCGTCACCGAGGACGAGATCGCAGCTGCCATCCTGGCCCTGGTGGAAGGCCAGAAGACCGTCGCCGAGGGCGCCGGCGCCACGCCTGTGGCTGCCTGCATGTTCGGCAAGGTGGATACTTCCAACAAGAAGACCGTGTGCGTTGTTTCCGGCGGCAATGTGGATGTCACTACGCTCTCCCGCATCATCACCAAGGGCCTGACCAAGTCCGGTCGGATCGCCGAGATTACCACCAAGGTAGCGGATAAGCCCGGCAGCCTGATTCAGGTGCTGCAGGTGGTATCTGAGTGCGGCGCAAACATCCTCAGCGTGAACCACGAGCGGGAGGCCAAGAACTCTGACGTGGGCGCCTGCCTGGTGACCATGGTTCTGGAGACCCGGAACGAGGAACACGTGGCTCAGATTGAGGACGCTCTGCGTGCCAAGGGTTATTCTTTGCAGGATTAATTATCCCGCAAAAATAAAATAAAAGGAGGGGGATCTCCGGTGTAGAGTCCGGAGGTCAAGAAACATGGAAAAGAAAAAGAAGAAGCTCGGCCTGCTCCCCAAGCTGCTCATCGCCATTGTTTTGGGCTTGGTCATCGGCACCATCTGCCAGAAGATCGGCAGTGCCGGCGAGCTGATCATCCAGATCGGCGCAACTTACAACAGCATTTTCGGCAACTTCCTGAACTTCTGCATTCCCCTGATCATCATTGGTTTCGTGGTCCCCGGCATCGCGGATCTGGGCACCGGCGCAGGCAAGACCCTGGCCGCTACCACCGGCGTTGCCTATCTTTCCACCATCATCGCCGGTTCTCTGGCGTTTGTCGTGGATATGGCCCTGTTCCCCAGCCTGGTTCATGCTGACATGTTCATGGCGGATGCCCAGAATGCGGAAGAGACCGCACTGAGCGGCCTGTTCACCATTGAGATGCCCCCTATCATGGGCGTTATGGAAGCTCTGCTGATCTCCTTCATCCTTGGCCTGGGCCTGACCCTGATCAAGAATGATACCCTGAAGCTGGCCATCAAGGACTTCTCCGAGATCGTTACCAAGCTGGTCGGCGGCGTCGTGATTCCCCTGCTGCCCTTCCATGTCTACGGCATCTTCGCAAAGCTGACCTATGCCGGCACCATCGTTGAGCTGATGACCTCCTTTATCAAGGTTTTCGCTGTCATCCTGTGCCTGCATGTGATTATCCTGCTGTTCCAGTACACCGTGGCCGGCACCACCGCCAAGAAGAATCCCTTCAGCCTGATCAAGAACATGATCCCGGCTTACACCACTGCTATCGGAACCCAGTCCTCCGCCGCCACCATCCCCGTGACCGTGGAGTGCACCAAGAAGAACGGCGTTGCCGATTCTATCGCAGAGTTTGTCTGCCCCCTGTGCGCGACCATTCACCTGTCCGGCTCCACCATCACCCTGACCAGCTGCTCCATCGCCGTCATGATGATGATGGGTCAGCCCGTTACCTTTGCCAAGATGTTCCCCTTCATCCTGATGCTGGGCATCACGATGGTGGCTGCTCCCGGCGTCCCCGGCGGCGCTGTTATGGCAGCTCTGGGCATTCTGCAGTCCATGCTGGGCTTTGACGAGACCATGCAGGGCTTGATGATCGCTCTGTACATCGCTCAGGACTCCTTTGGCACGGCTTGCAACGTCACCGGTGACGGTGCCATCGCTGTGTTCATGGACGCTCTGACCAACAAGAACAAGAAAAAGCAGCACGCATAAACATACTCTCCCTGCTTGTCCGCGCCCTCGGAAACGGGGGCGCGGGCAAGCGGAAATGTTTAAAGCAAAAACCTTGAACCAATAGGAGGATCAATTATGTTTCAGGTTACTTCCACTCCCAATGCTCCTGCCGCCATCGGTCCTTATTCTCAGGGCATTACCGCGGGCGGTTTCCTGTTCGCTTCCGGCCAGGTGCCCCTGATGCCCGGCAGCGGCGAAGTGGTGGGAACCACTATTGAAGAGCAGGCTGACCGTGTCTGCAAGAACATCCAGGCCATTCTGGAGGCCAACGGTCTGACTTTTGAGGACGTGGTCAAGACCACCTGTTTCCTGGCGGATATGGGCGACTTCGGTGCCTTTAACGCCGTGTATGAGAAGTACTTCGTCAGCAAGCCCGCCCGTTCCTGTGTGGCGGTGCGCGAGCTGCCCAAGAAGGTGCTCTGTGAGGTGGAGATTATCGCTGCCTTCCCGGAGAAATAATTTATGAGCAAGCGTGAAGAGGAAATAAAGGAGGATCAGTACATGAAAGACATCGTAGAGATCCGCTGGCATGGCCGTGGCGGCCAGGGCGCAAAGACTGCGTCGTTGCTGCTGGCGGACGCCGCCTTCAACACCGGCAAGTACGTCCAGGGATTCCCGGAGTACGGCCCGGAGCGGATGGGCGCCCCCATTACTGCGTACAACCGCATCAGCTCCGAGCGGAGCACGGTGCACTCCAACATCTACTACCCCGACTATGTGGTGGTGGTGGACGAGACGCTGATCGGGCCCGTGGATGTGACCGCCGGTCTGAAGAAGGAAGGCGCCATCGTCATCAACTCCAGCAAGAGCCCGGCGGAGATCCGTCCGTTGCTCAAGGGCTATGAGGGCAGAGTGTGCACCATCGACGCCGGCAAGATCAGCGAGGAGGAGCTGGGCAAGAACTTCCCCAACACCCCCATGCTGGCAGCTATCGTGAAGGTGACCGGCGTCATTGGCGAAGAGGAGTTCATCAAGGATATGGAAGGCTCCTTTAAACACAAGTTCGCCAGCAAGCCCCAGGTGATTGAAGGAAACATGCGCGCGCTCAAGCGCTCTTTGGAGGAGGTGCAGGTAGGATGAGCCATCTGGCAAAGGATATGACCCCCGACGTGACCTGGAAGGAGATCACCCCGGGCTGCAACATTTATGAGGGCGGAACTTCCGCCACCGTGGAGACCGGCGACTGGCGTACCATGAAGCCCGTCATCGACTGGGACAAGTGCAAGCAGTGCCTGCTGTGCGCCCCCGTGTGCCCGGATATGTCCATTCCCGTGGGTGCCGACGGCAAGCGCGGCGATTTTGACTACTTCTTCTGCAAGGGCTGCGGCATCTGCGCGAACGCCTGCCCCTTCGGGGCCATCACCATGGTCAAGAACACGAAATAAGGAGGGGAAGGAACATGGGTATCAGAGAAAGACTTTCCGGCAACGAGGCCGTTGCCTATGCAATGAAGCAGATCAACCCCGATGTGATGGGCGCATACCCCATTACGCCGTCCACGGAGATCCCCCAGTACTTCTCCGCGTATGTGGATAACGGGGAAGTGGACACCGAGTTTATCGCCGTCGAGAGCGAGCACTCCGCCATGTCCACCTGCATCGGCGCCGAGGCTGCCGGTTGCCGCGCCATCAGCGCGACTTCTTCCTGCGGCCTTTGCTACATGACCGAGATGCTGTACGTGGCCGCTTCCGACCGTCTGCCCATCACGCTGGCGGTTTCCTGCCGTGCCCTGTCCGGCCCCATCAACATCAACAACGACCACTCCGACGCCATGGGCGTGCGGGATGCCGGCTGGCTGATGCTGTTCGCCGAGACCAACCAGGAGGCCTATGATAACTACCTGCAGGCCATGCGGATCGCTGAGGCTGTGAGCCTGCCCATCATGATCTGCCAGGACGGCTTCATCACCTCCCACGCCATCGAGAACATCGAGCTGGTGGAGAATGACAAGGTCAAGGCGTTCGTGGGCGAGTACCATCCCAAGCACTTCCTGCTCAACAAGGACGAGCCCATGGCAGTGGGCGCCTACGCTACTCCCGTGTACTACATGGAGGCCAAGCGTCAGCAGGCCCAGGCCATGATGGACGCCAAGGACGTCATCCGCAAGGTCGGCGCCGAGTTCGGCGAGATGACCGGCCGTACCTATGGCCTGATCGAGAAGTATATGATGGACGACGCCGAAGAGGCCATCGTCATCATCGGCTCCTCCGCCGGTACCGCCAAGGAAGCCATCCGTGAGCTGCGCGCTCAGGGCAAGAAGGTGGGCCTTGTCAAGATCCGCTCCTTCCGTCCCTTCCCCGCAGAGGACATCTGCGAGGCTCTGAAGAACGTGAAGGCCTTCGCCGTCATGGACAAGGACGACAGCTTCAACGCCCACTGCGGCCCCATGTTCGCAGAGGTGAGCGCCTCCTTGTATGCCGCCGGCATCAGCGCCCCCAAGGGCATTAACTACATCTACGGCCTGGGCGGCCGCGACGTGCGTGTGGAGAGCATCCAGCACGTGTTCGCGGAGCTGGAGAAGATTGCGGCCACCGGCGAGACCGGTGAGACGTACCGCTATCTGGACGTCCGGGAATAAGGAGGGAGAAGCATCATGAGCTACAATCTGAAAGAAAATGTCATGAAAGAGGACCGTCTGTCCGGCGGTCACAGAATGTGCGCTGGCTGCGGCTCTCCCATCGCGGTGCGGACGGTGCTGCGCGCTCTGAATCCTGAGGATCACGCGGTTGTGTGCTCCGCCACCAGCTGCCTGGAGGTCTCTACCTTCATGTATCCTTACACGGCGTGGAAGGACAGCTTCATCCACAACGCCTTCGAGAATGCGGGTGCGACCATCTCCGGTGTGGAGACGGCCTACCGTGCCATGAAGAAGCGCGGCAAGATCGACGAGACCTGGAAGTTCATCGCCTTTGGCGGCGACGGCGGTACCTATGATATCGGTTTCCAGTCCCTGTCCGGCGCCATGGAGCGCGGCCACGACATGGTGTATGTCTGCTACGATAACGAGGCTTACATGAACACCGGCATTCAGCGTTCTTCCTCCACGCCCCACTTCGCCGACACCACTACCACGCCCGTGGGCAAGGTGGTTCCCGGCAAGCCCCAGCAGAAGAAGAACCTGACCAAGATCATGGTGGCTCACGGCGTGCCCTATGTTGCCCAGACCACCTTCATCGGCAACTTCAAGGACATCTCCGAGAAGGCCCACAAGGCCATCTACACCCCCGGCGCAGCCTTCCTGAACGTGATGGCACCCTGCCCCCGCGGCTGGCGCTATCCCTCCGAGAAGATGATGGAAGTCACCAAGATGGCTGTTGAGACCTGCGTGTGGCCTCTGTACGAAGTCGTGGAGGGCAAGTACATCCTCAGCTACAAGCCGAAGGAGAAGAAGCCCGTTGAGGAGTATCTGAAGATGCAGGGCCGCTTTGCCCACATGTTCAAGCCCGGCAACGAGTGGATGATCGAAGAGACCCAGAAGGAAGTGGATCGCAACTGGGAAGAGCTCCCCAAGCTCTGCGACATGTAAAAAGCCGCACCCTTCCGGGACCTGACGAAAGAAAACATTCCCCTGTGATCGCAGATCACAGGGGAATGTTCTTATATGTAGGGTTAGAGATGGGAAGTTGGAGCGCACTTTTTTTGCAAGACACTCCGCAGCCACAGAAAGTCCTCCGAACCGATCACCCGCAGCAGCGTCCAGAGAAAGAGAAGCATCAAAAGATAGCAGCTCCCGGACAAGACCAGCCCGAAAACACTGCCGCTTTGCGGCAGACAGGATTGCACCAGTGCAGCCACCCCGGCACAGAAAATGGCCCGCACAGCAGGAGCAGGTTGGACCCGGATGCCGGAGACGAGAACCAGACGGCGGAAACTGAGCAGAAAATTCACCAGGTGTGTGACGGCAAAGCTGAGGAAGTAGCCGCTCAGTCCCCATCGGGGCAGCAGAAACCACAGAATGGCCACATCCAGAAAAGAGGTCAGAAGGTTGTAGCGGGCATTGGCATCCTGATGTCCAAGGCCCTTGCAGATGGCATCGGTGACGATATCCACATACAAAAGTGGAATGAGCGGAGCATACAGCTGCAGATACGTTCCGGCGTCGGGTTCTTGATAGAGCAGATTTCCCAGCGGCTGGGCCAGGGAAAACAGTACGCCCCCGGCGGCCAACCCGTAGAGAAGGGCCGTCCGCAGGCTGCGCCGGGCCAGGTACTGCACCCGGGGCTGACGGTGCCCAGCGGCGCACCGGGAAAACTCCGGGATCAGGAGCGAGGAGAGAGAAAACAAAATGGCGGCAGGCAGCATCAGCACCGGAAAGACCATGCCGTGTATGATGCCGTAGTCCGCCATGGCATTGACTGTTCCGGCGAAAAGGACCAGCCGCTTGGGAATCAGCAGGTTTTCCACGGTGTTGAGGCCGGAGCGGAGATTATCCGCAAGTCCCAGAGGCAGCGCGATTCGGAAAATCCGGCGATAAGGGGGGCGCAGTGCGGAACAGGAAGGTGTACAGGGCCGGCCGCTGCGCTGGAGAAGAAGGAGCGCGCAGAACCCTGCCGTACAGGCCGCGCCGTTTCCCAGTGCTACTGCAGCACAGGCGCGGCCACTGTCCATTCCGGATTCCCGGAACAGAAGAAAGACCGTGACGGCCATGGAGCATCCCTGCTCCAGAAATTCCACAAAAATCAGCTCCCGGATGCGCCCAACGGAGGTGCAGTAGGCATCCAGCACACTGCCAAGGCATCGCAGCGGCAAAAACAGCGCGCAGATGCGCAGGGCGGCAATGACCGCCGGACTGCCGATCCAGTGCTGTGCCAGTGCAGGGGCGAAGTGCCACAGCGCAGCGGCGGAAAGTGTGCCCAGTACCAGTGCGTAGCGAAAACAGCCCCGCAGTACGGCACGGGCGTCCTGAGGGCGGCCCCGGCCCAGCGACTCGGCGGTAAGATAAACCGCACAGGTGCGGATTCCGGCAGAACCCAGCGTAAAGGCCAGCTCTTTCACGGAGAATGTCAGCTGCAAAAGGCCCATTCCCGCAGCTCCGATCCGGCCGGATAAAAAAACCTGAAAACTCATCAGTACCAGTCGCAGCAATAGGCTGGACCCCGTTAAAAGAACGGTGCCGTAAAAGATGGAGCTTCCCGTCTGCAACGCCCTCACCCCCTCTCTACTATATGGACGGGGCCCGCGAAGATTCCCGGAAGAGAGAAAAAGAAAAGGGCAAACTTTTTTGTCCGTATCAGCGTCTATATCAAAAAGGCTGCTTCTCCGGCAGCCGATACCGGATGGAAAGGGTGCGATGAGATGCGAAAAATAGGATTGCTGCTGGTGGTTGGGCTGCTGTGTCTGTCGCTGACGGCCTGTGGCAAAAGCGGGGATACAGCTGGCCGTGGGACGGAGTCTGATCTGCCGGAGACAAACGAGACGGCGGAATCGCCGGACAGAGGAGAGGACTCTGCGGAGATGTCGGAACCGGATACGGAAACATCCTCATACGAGGATAATTTTTCTGTGGATGCGGCGGAGGTCACGGCCTTTGCCCAAAAGATTCAGTCTGTGACAGCGGAGCAGGACCTGACGGGGCTGGCGGATCTGATTGCCTATCCCGTGTATGTGGGCTTTCCAGAGGGCGGGGAGTCTGTGGAGTCCAAGGAGGAATTTGTAGCGCTGGGGGCAGAACGGATCTTTACAGAGGAACTGCTTCAGGAGATTCAGGATGCGGAGCCGGAGGGCCTCTCCCCCAGCATGGCAGGCTTTTCCCTGTCCGCAAGCGGAAAACCCAACATCGTTTTCGGTGTGGCAGAGGGAAAACTGGCGGTGTTGGCCATCAATTATTGAAGAATTTGAAGAAAAAGTGCGCTCCGCCATTGGCGGAGCGCACTTTGATCGTCTGGCATTTTTCCACGGGCAGCGCCGCCAGTGTGGAAAAAGCTGGCACTTGCCAGGCTTTCAAGCGGCTGTTCAAAGCGATACCGATGGCAGTTCTCGAAAAACGGCCGCCAGTTTTGAACAGCGCGTGGAAAACTTTTGGCACGATCAGAACTTTAGGCGGAACCTTACGTCGCCGGTGTGGATTTCATCACCACTGCGGAGCATTCGAGGCGCATCCACCGGCGTATCATTGACAAAGGTGCCGTTTTGAGATTCCAGATCCTCAATGCGGACGGCGCCCTCCGAAAAGAAGAGCCGCGCATGACGGCGGGAGAGAGAGGGGCAGTCAAAGCAGATGTCACAGGCAGAATCCCGGCCAACGATCAACTCGTCCGTCAGGTCAAAGGCGGAAGTGGGACTCGTGAGCACACCTTCCAGGACTTCCAGCCGCAGATAGATGCCGGTGCCGTCTGCCTGTGCAGCAGGCGCCGCTTCCTTCTTCGGGACGGAGGTCCCCTTCCGATGAAGCAGGGCCGCAGCGGCCACGGCCGCCGCGATTACCGCGACACCGATCACTGCCACTACAGTGGGGGAGAGCCGGAAAGGCTCGGACGCTGCTTCTTCCGGGGCTGCTTCCGCCTCCGATACCGGGGTTCCCGCCCCTTCGGCAGGCGGAAGAGTCTCACCGGAAGGGGGCTCAGTGGTGTCCACAGCAGAATTGCCGGAGGCTGGGAGTTCTACCTCCGAGGTCCCCCGGCACACCAGCTGCGCTCCGGAACCGAAGGTGACGGTGACCGGCTGTGTGCCGCCCTCGCAGGAATAGGCACCCAGCTGAAATCCGGTGACCAGTAGGTCCCCGGTGTAGGATGCCAGCCGATCCGCTGCCTCCAGAGCGGTCAGGTCCGTTCCCACCTCTAGGTGGATTCCCTGGGAGGCATCCACCAGGCTGGCCAGTCGGGAGAGGGCGTCGGTATCATTGCCAAAGCCCACAGAGTGGAGCAGAACGTCAGACTCCTCCAGGCGGGCGGAGAGGGTCTCCAGAGGGACACCGCCCTGGGGGTCGTACTGCACGGCGTCGGATAAAACGATCACGCTGCGCAGTTCATTGCCGGACCGGGGCAGGGCCGCGAAATAGTCCAGCGCCTGGCCCAGGCTGGTATTGAGCCGGGTCTGGGTGGCGGTATAGGTGACGGCATGGATCTCCTCGGCCAGCTCCGCCCCGGAGAGATCCTCAGAGAGCACAGTGAAATCCCTGCCGAAGGTGGCCAGAAGAAAACGGGTGTTTTCCCCACTGGCCTTGGCCAGTTCCCGGGCAAAGGCGATGACATCCTCCTGGAAATCCGGCATGGAGTTGGAGCAGTCCACCAGCAGCATCTCCACCACGGGAGAACCTGCCTGCCGGACGGTCTTGAGGGTGTCGGAGGCGGGAAAGACCTGACCGCCCAGAGATGCCTCTGCCTTGGTGATGGGCTCTGTGACGCCGGAGAGGGAGACATAAGTGTAAAGTGTGTTGTCGTAGACGAAGGTGCGCACCAGCTCTGCGTTTCCCGCTGCCAGAACCGGGACGCACAGGCACACCACCGCCGCGGCCGCAAGGAAAAACCGTAAAAACCGTTTCATTGTCATTCCTCCACAAAAACGGTGATCAGGGAGTAGTTGTCATTCCCCGGCGGTGTGCGCCGGATGTGGCGCAGCAGCATCAGCTGCGCCCAGTGCTCCGGGGACTGGGCCTTGGCAAGGTCCAGCAGCATCTCCTCATTATACACAAATTCCCAAAATCCATCGGAGCAGAGCAAAAAGGCATCTCCCGCCTGAACAGATTCGGCCTCCGCCTCCGGCTGACAGGACGGCTTGCCCAGCGTCCGCAGAAGGCTGGAGCGGTCGTCGTCATGATAGACATCCATATAGGAGATCTCCCCGCCCAGAAACTTTTTATAGGTGACGGAGTGGTCCCGGGTGACGGAGGACAGCGTTCCGCCGGAGAAATGATAGATCCGGGAGTCGCCGATGTGGGCACGGAGGGCCTGAGAGCCGTCCAGCACCAAAGCGGCGGCGGTGGTTTTCATGTCCCCCTGCCCCTCCAGGGCCTGCTGGGAGAGGATCTGCGCATTGGCGGCACGGAACAGGTCCGTCAGGCCGTCACAGTCCAGGGTTTCCGCCTGGAGACAGCCGTCCAACAGCGTGTCTGCGGCCAGCGCTGAGGCCACCTCTCCACTCTGGTGGCCGCCAAGACCGTCCGCCACCACAAAGACCCCCCGGTCCCCCTCTGCCCGGCAGCGGACGCTGTCCTCGTTGTGGGTGCGCCCGCCCCGGTTGGTATAGGAAAAAGCAGAGATCTTCATGGCTCACTCCAAATCGAGATACAGCGTGTTGTCCGGCTCTCCCAGGTAAATGGAGCTCTTGGGCGGCAGCTTCACCGGGGATTCCGGCGCGATCCGCTGCCCGCCGGCCAGGAAGGTGCCATAAGTGGACCCGAGGTCCGTTACCACAAAGACCTGTGACTGTTCGTCAAAGTAGATCTGGCAGTGAGGGGCGCTGACGCCGGGGGTGTTTTCCCGGAACACCAGGCGGCAGGTGGCGCTGTCCCGGCCCACCTGGACGGGCTGGTGATGCAGCTGCACCGTCATGCCGCCGTGCTGGGTGGACATGGAGCGGATGACGGGACTGGGACCGGACTGAGCCGGGGCAGCCGGCGTCTGGGGCTGAGCGGGCTGTCCGGCCTTTTTCCGCTTTTTGGAGGCGGCCACCGCAATCGCAATCACTACCACCACGACGACCACCGCTCCGCCGGCGATACCGTAGAGCGGCAGGCTGCTGCCGGACGTGCTGTCCGCCAGAGTATAGGAAATGTTGTTTCGGTCCAGGAGCGGCAGGATCTCACTGACGGAGACGGCATAGAAGAGGTTTTGATCCAGGTCGGACCCGGCGGTGTTGATGCCGATGACCGTGCCGTCCCCATCCGTCAGGGGGCCGCCGGAGTTGCCGCCGCTGAGGGCGGCATCGGTTTGGATCAGCTTGCGTCCGGTGCCGCTCTCCGTCAGGAAGCGGCTGATGCTGCCGGTGGTGACGGTGGCGTCGCTCTTGCTGGCGGAAGTGACGGACTGGACCGTCAGGTCTGCCGCCAGAGGATATCCCACTGCGTAGACCTCATCTCCCAGCGTGGACTCCGGCGCCTCCCGCATGGAAAGGGAAACCCGCTGGTCCGTGGGCTCCGCCAGCATCAAAAGGGCCACATCTTTTTCATAGTCGTAGTCCACCAGGTAGGCCTCTTCTTGGGTGTCTTCATCGAAGAACACGGACAGTTCTCCGCCGCCTAAGGCCTTGCCGGCCAGGATGAACTCCTCCACCACATGGCAGTTGGTGACGATGTACTGGGGGTCCTCCCCCTGCTGTCCCACAAAGAAGCCGGTGCCCCGCCAGTAGGACATCTCGCCAGTGCTGTCCGGCGCACCGGAGGAGATCAGTACAATGCCGTCCAGTACACCCTGATCAAACGCGGCGGAGGCCGGAACGGCTCCCACCAGGAATGCCGCCAGCAGTGCCGCGGCCAATACGCGGAATTTTTTCATTTTATTCCCTCCCGTTGATCGATTGAATAGAGATCATGGTTCCGGTGAAATTGTCTTGGGCAGAAAGTCCCTTTTCCAGAACCAGCGTTTCCAGCAGGCGGCAGCCCTCGTCCGGCGGCATGCGCATGGCCTCCAGCAGTTCTGCAGGCGTCAGCACACCGCTGATTCCATCGGAGCAGAGCAGCAGCACGTCTCCGGGCAGCAGGAAAAAGGGACGATGGTTATAGTCCGCCTCCCGCAGCTCCGGCATGCCCAGAAAGGCGCTCAGCCGCCGGGCGTCCTCGTCATGTTCCGCCCGGGCGGGGTCACTGGGCTCCCGGCCCAGTTCCTCCAGGTACAGTTCGTTGAGTCGGGTGTGCTCCCGGTTGACCTGGAACACGCCGCCGCTGCGCATCAGGAAAATGGCGCTGTCCCCCACGCTGATCCAGTGGAGGCGGTCCCGGAAAATCCAGACCGCCACGGCAGTGGTGCCGCTCCGGCCGCCAAAGCGCTGGAAAAGGGCGTCATTGATGGCACAGGTACCTGTGAGCAGCTGACGGGGGACGTCGCCTGCTGCATCCAGTGTCTGAAAGAGATGTAAAAAGCCGTCCACTGCCGCCTCGCTGACGGCTTTTCCGTCCGCAAGACCCCCCATTCCGTCCGCCACCACGGCAAACAGTCCCTGGCGGGCCATGGCTTCCGGGTCCGAGGCATTTACCAGGGCAAAGGAATCCTCCTGCCCTTCCCGGGCACCGATGCCTTGAACGTTGCCGGCCAGAATAGGAGGCTGGGGCGTGGGGCGGCGGAGCTGCTGGGTGGGGGCGTCGTCCGTCACCCGGCGGGATCGGCGGAAGAAGTCACTGATCCGTCCCATGGCCGTCCTCTTCCCGCTTCCAGGTGAAGTGTTCGCCGCACAGGGGGACAAAGAGCAGCTTGGTCTCCCCGAAGTCAATGAGGTCGTATGCCTTCAGCGGCACGGCAGCAAAGACCTCCTCCCCGTTGAGATAGATGATGTTGCGGCCGTCGCCGGGGATGAGATTGAAGCGGTTATTGCGCTCACTGTAACTGAGTTTGGCGTGGTTTTCCGCCGAGAGCTTCATGTCCCCGGTGATGGTAATGTCCATCCGGTCGCTGCGGCCAATGGAATTGATGCCGCCCCGGATGGTGTAGCTCTTGCCCCGACTGGGGCCCGCCACACAGGCAAGCCACCCCACCACCGGGTCAAACCCCATCTGGGACTGCATAACGCCCACGGTCTTGCCCCCTTCCGTCACCGGCACGGCCTTGGGCGGTATGGTGGGCCGGGGCTCCGCCGCCGGTGTGCCGGAGGGATCATACCCCTTGGGCGGCATGGTTTTGGAGGGAGCTGTCACCGGTGTATATCCCCGGGGCGGCTGGGTTTTGTTTTCTGCCGTGACCGGGGTGTATCCCTTGGGCGGCTGCGTCTTCTGGTCGGCAGTCACTGGAGTGAGGGGAGCCGTTTTCTGGGGGGCTGTGGCCGGTATCGGCGCGCCGGGAGTAGGCGTTGACAGGTGAATGGGCGCCGTGCGGCCTGCCGCCGCCACCGTGATCTGCTGATGGGTGTTGCAGTAGGGGCAGACGGCGTATTTTTCCGGGTCATAGAGATGTCCCCGGCCGCATTCGATCTGAGCCATGGTGATTCCTCCTTTTGCTGTGTGGGTCAGCTCTTGGTGACATTGGGAACATGGGCCACCGGTGACCAGTCGGTGATCTTGGCATTGCCGTATTCCCGGATCTCCAGGGACTGGAGATTGGTGAGGTTTGCCAGGGCGGAGATGTCTGTGACGCCCCGCTCCGTCAGGGTCAGGGACTGGAGATTGGTCAGTTTTCCCAGAGGAGAGATGTCGGTCAGAACGGGGCGGTTGTAATCTCCGTTGATGTAGAGTTCCAGAGAGCGGAGATTGGTGAGGCTTGCCAGGGGGGCAAGACTGGTGACCCGCTCATTGATGTTGAGGTAGAGGTCCGTCAGACCGGTGAGGCTGGAAAGAGGCGCCAGCGAGGAGTAGCCCGCCGTGTCGGAGTTGCCGTAGATCCGCAGGGAAGTCAGCTTGTTCAGCCCGGAAATGGGCTCCAGGCTCGCCACATCCCCGGAGATCTCCAGGTTGGTGAGCTCCGTGAGACCGGAAAGACCGCTGATGTCCAGCAGGATATTGGCCTGATAGTCCATGGAGGGCAGCCGCAGGGACTGGAGCTTGGTGAGCCCGGCCAGGGGCGCTACGTTCTGATAAGTGGCATCACTGCCGTAGAAGTTCAGCTCCCGGAGCTCTGTCAGGTTCTCGATCCCTTGGAAGCTGGCAAGGCCGTTTGCCTGCATGGAGAGAGACTGGAGGGCGGTGAGCTTGGAAAAGGCGGTGAGGTCTTTCACATAGCCGTCGGTATAGAGGTAGAGGGACTGGAGCTGCGTGAGGTTTGCCAGCGGGGAGAAGTCCTCCACGTACGGCGACGAGTTATTGCCGTTGGGGGAGATCTGCAGCTGCTGCAGCTTGGTCAGGCCCGCCAAGGGGCTCAGGTCTGTAAAGTTCAGACTGCCGTAGAGGTAGCACTCCTTCAGCTCCGTCAGGGTCTCCATCCCCGAAAGGCTGTTCAGCTGCCCCATGTCCAGCCGCAGGGACTGGAGCTTCGTCATGCCCGAAAGACAGGAGAGGTCCTCCGCCGCCAGGCCGCTGGCCACGTTCCCGATGCGCTGGAGCTCCAGGCTCTTGAGATTGGTAAGGCTGGACAGAGGGGCAAGGCCCACCTTATTGAAACTGCCGGCAAGCTGCAGCTCCGTCAGGCTGGTCAGATTCTCCAGGGGGGAGAGGTCCTCCACACCGGAGACCAGAATCCGCAAGGATTCCAGGTTCGTCAGACCTGCCAGCGGCGTCAGGTCGTTGATGCCGCTGCTTACACCGTTGCCCCAGCTGCCGTCAAAGCTGATCTCTGTCAGGCTGGTGAGATCCGCCAGGGGGCTTAGATCGCTGATGGCAGACCCAGGGGGCAGGGAGAGATAGGTGAGATTTTTCATGTTGGCCAGAGGAGAGAGGTCGCTGATGCCGGAGTTGCCGTTGCTGCCGCTGCCGCCGGAGAGCTGCAGCTCCTCCATCTGGGTCATCCCCGCCAGGGGGGAGAGGTCGGAGATCTCGTTTTGCCGTAGATTCAGGCTCCGCAGCTCCGTAAGGGGTTCCAGGGCAGAGAGGTCCGTGATCTTGTTTTCCCGCAGGTCCAGGTAAGTGAGGTTCACCATGTACTGCAGGGGTTCGATGTCCTCATCTGTTAGGCCCATGCCCTGGAGGCGCAGCTCCCGCTCATTGGTGCTGTAAGTTTCCCCGGCGATGGTGACGGAGGGGACCGGCGACTGCTTGAGGGGCGGGCCGTCATCCTTCCCACCGCCGGAAAGGACACCCACGGCAATGACTACCGCCAGCACGGCCGCGGCGATGCCGCCGAAGAGAGCGGGCTTTTTCTTTACCTTGGCAATGGCGGCGTCCAGCTGACCGCCAGCAGTGGCAGATGGAGGCGTGGCCCCCGGCACCTCCACCACCCGCTGGGACTCGATGGCCTCCAGGAATTCCGCGGCGCTCTGGAACCGGTCCTCCGGCTGAACTGCCAGACCCTTTAAAATGGCCTTGTCCAGATACTCCGGGATGTCGATGCCCAGCTGGGAGATCGGCACCAGTTCATCCTTGTCCAGCCGCTCCAGAGACTCAGGAGGCAGGTACCCGGTGATGGCGGCGTAGAAACAGGCGGCGCAGGAATACACATCGGTGTAGGGGCCTTGACGGCTTCTTCGGATGTACTGCTCTTTCGGGGCATAGCCCACCTTTAAAATCACGTCCAAACTCTTGGACTTGTCGCCGATGGAGTACCGGGCGGAGCCGAAGTCCAGGAGCTTGACCATGCCGTCTTTGGTGATGTAGATGTTGTCCGGCGTCACGTCCCGGTGGATAAAGCCCTCGGCGTGGACGGCGGTGAGGGCTTGGAGCACCGGGATCATGACGTTGCAGGCGTCCTCCACACTGACCTTGCCGCCGTGGTTGGCGATGTAAGTCTTGAAGGAGATGCCCTCAATGTAGTCCATGACGAAATAGGACGTGTCGTTTTCGTCGAAGTAGCTGGAAACACCGGCAATGTTGGGGTGGCCGATAAACTTGGCCAGTGTCCGGGCCTCCTCCTGGAACCGCTCGGCACCGTAGGTGAAAGCCTCCGTCTTGCTCTCTGCCAGGACGGAGACGGTGGTTCCGTCCACCCGGGTGGCTAGCTCTCCGGGCATGAACTCCTTGATGGCCACTTTTGCGTCCAGTTGGGTGTCCAGGGCCAGATAGGTAATGCCGAAGCCTCCTTGTCCCAAGACCCGGCCCACAATGTAGCGGCCGTTGAGCACTGTGCCGGCCCGGAGCGCTGTGGGGTATTTCTGCTGATTTTCTCCAAGATCAAAGCCGCAGTGGGGGCAGGGACCGTCTCCTTCGGGACGCTCTTGGAAACAGTTGTAGCAAAGGTGTTTGTTCAATCCTTCCATGCAAAAACCTCACTTTACGTGGATCGTGGTCGTGTATTCTTTGTGGAAAACACGGGAAATAATTTGCCTGCCGCGGCAGGCGGATATGAGGCGGCTGCGTCTGCCGGCGGCAG
>OOBW01000756.1_pt1 | contig 19700 bp, 21 predicted proteins | sample 1671701 | NCBI WGS metagenome assembly OOBW01 (sample SAMN06348183, study PRJEB24527) | human gut metagenome | biome: human gut; feature: ankylosing spondylitis patient; material: feces | host: Homo sapiens | place: China | collected 2015-10 | reverse complement strand
GGCAGTTTCAAGGGGTTCCGGGATTCCCTCAAATGGGGTCAAAAACAGAGCGAAAAAGAAATTCTGCGGTCGTTATCCCCCAACGCTTACGCCCACGAGAAAAAAGTAGGGGTCACCCCAGGGATTTTCTCTTTTCTCTGCCGTTATGTAAGAGCGATCCCTTTGGAGGGTGAACCTTGCGTCGCTATATCAAAGAAAAGAGCCAGGAGAAATGGCCGTCCGAAGAGTTCTTAACAAATTGATAATTCCGCCCTTTGACCCTGGCTATTCTCCCTGAGTCGGGGTATTGTGTGTCGCTGAATAAAGGAGGTGGCACACATGCGGGATTACATGATGGCTCTGCACCAGAGGTTCTGTAAGGAGCCGGAGTGTCGGGAAGTCAGGAAGGAGCTGGAGGCGATCCATCAGAACCTCTACCAAGTGCTGGACCGGCAAGGCCAGGAGCAGCTGCTGAAGCTGGCGGACCTGGAGAACGAACTGCTGGATGAGACCTCTCTGGAGAGTTTCTCCTCTGGATTTAAACTGGCGCTGGGGATCGCGGCGGAGTTGGCTCCCTCCTACTCCTTCGACGATGATGAGGAGCCGAGAGCCTGCGAAGCCCTCCAGCGAAGGAGAGGCGAGTGATGGCCAAGAAGCGAGCCAACGGTGAGGGAAACATCCGCAAGCGCAAGGACGGACGCTGGGAAGGACGCTACACCGCCGGGTACGACCAAGACGGAAAACGGATCATCAAGAACGTGCTGGGCAGGACCCAGGCAGAGGTGAAGAGCAAGCTGTCTGTGGCTATCGCTGAAAGCCAGCAGCTGGATGTGTCCCGCTCAGGGGAGTACACGGTGGCGGAATGGCTGCGCCTATGGTTCGAGCTCTACGCCAAGCCTAACATCCGGCCATCTACGGCTGGCTACTACCGCCGAGCCATGGAAGAATACACGATTCCCCGGATTGGAACCATCAAGCTGAATAAGCTCACCAGCCGGGAGATCCAGAAGCTGTACAAAGACCTGCTGGAGAATGGGCGGCTACGGAAAAAGCAGAGGAAGAAACACCCTGGGCTCAGCGGTTCCACAGTACGGGGCGTCCACATCATGCTCCACAGTGCCCTGGACCGGGCGATGAAAGAGCGGCTGCTGATCCGCAATCCCACAGACGGCTGCGTGGTACCCAAGGTTCAGCACCAGGAGATGAAAACGCTGCAGCCTGAGGACCTGAAAACCTACCTAGACGCAGCGGAACGGCGAGGCGCCCTGGCCATGTTCTATCTGGAGTTGGTCAGCGGCATCCGGAAAGGCGAACTGGTAGCCTTGCGGTGGGAGGACCTGAATATCGCCGAAAAAACCATCTCCGTCAGCAAGCAAGCCACAAAGGACGCAGACAACAATCTCATCGTTGCAAGGCCAAAAACAGAGAATTCCATCCGGCAGATCTCCATTCCACAGGAGGCGGTAGAGCTGCTCGTGAAAGAGCATGCCAAGCACCCAAGTAACCCCTGGCTCTTCCCTTCCTCCCGCACCGGAGCCATGTACCACCCGGATTCTGTGGCTACCCTGCACCAGCGCATCCTGAAGGACGCTGGCTTGGAGCACCTCCGGTTCCACGACCTCCGGCACACCTTCGCCACCCTGGCTCTTCAGAACGGCGTAGACATCAAAACCGTCTCCGCCATGCTGGGCCACTACGATGCAGGATTCACGCTCCGCACCTACACCCACACCACCCGACAGAAGCAGGACGAGGCAGCGCAGACCATGGGCAACCTCATGGCGCAGGTGAGATAACGACCTAAAAAAGCAACACAGCGCACCGGTTGGGAAGTCAAACTTCCCTGCCGGTGCGCTGCGTTTTTTCACCCGTGTGGGTCACGGTGTGGGTCTATGCCTTGCCGCTCCTTCAAAACGAGAACTTTTTACATAGCAAAACACCCCGAAAACAATTGTTTTCGGGGTGTTTCGTGGAGCTAGTGGGGTGACTCGAACACCTGACCTGCTGATTACGAATCAGCTGCTCTACCGACTGAGCTACACTAGCATTCTATTAGCGTCACGAAGTATTTTTCAAGGGCTTTAGGAAAAGCAACTTCTCCTAGCCGTCACTCCATAACAATAGATATTATAGCATAGATTTTCCCCAGCGTCAATAACTTTTTCCTCGTCCCTGGATATACACTCCGCTCTGTATATTACGGCTCGTATTTTTGCAGGATTTCTTTCGTTTTACTGCTTTAACTTTTGGAATTTTCCGTCGAATTCAAGAGAATTTTGAGGAATGTCAAGGGACAAAGCGACAGACTTTTTATAATTTTTTTGACACCGCTCGACTTCTCCGTCAATTTTCGCTCTTCTTTCTCCATTGTCGCCCAGCTTCTTTTGATTCACATAATTTTTATCTCCAATTCCCTTTACCATTTGTTATCCACATTCTCCACAGAGTTTTCCACGTGTATTTTCCCTTTTATTTTCAATGTTTTGATCTATTTTTGTAAAATTTTAACAATCTTTGTAACTGATGTTTTACACAGATAACTTCAGTCAATTTAATTTACATAATATTTTACCACTTAGCATATTACCAATATTTTGCCTGCGTTTTTGAGATGTGTTACTGATTTTGCAAAAATTTTAAGCTGACCTTCAAAAAAGCAAGGCTATGCCCTTTACGCATATTTTACATCTATTTACATATTCATTTTCAGAACTCTGTTTTCTCCAAAATTCCTGTAAAAAAAGAGCGGCTGCACACAGCAGCCGCTCTTTTAATTGTCATCCGCCTCCGCTTCAATGGCCCGCGTGGCATAGGCATTTAGGGACATGTCTGCCGTGTGGCCGGCCAGGTACTCATAATATCCCTGCGCACCGATCATGGCTCCATTGTCCCCGCACAGCCGCAGCGGCGGCAGGTACAGCCGGCATCCAGCCTCAGCACAGGCTCGCTCCAGATCTCCCCGGATAATGGAATTGGCCGCTACACCTCCCGCCGCGCAGAGAGCCCTGCGCCCTGTCTGGCGAAGCGCCTCCATAGCGCGGGGAACCAGTGTGTCGCTGACCGCCTGCGCAAAGTCCCTGGCAAGCGCCGCCCGGTCCAGTTCCTCCCCAACCTGCTGGGTGTGATGTGCCAGATTCACAACCGCCGTTTTCAGTCCGGAAAAACTCATATCCAGCGGCGCTCCATCCACATGGGAAAGAGGCAGGCGATACACGCCGCCCTTGGACTGCTGCGCCAGCCGATCCAGCGGCGCGCCGCCGGGATACGGCAGCCCCAATACCCGGGCGGCTTTATCAAAGCACTCTCCCGCCGCGTCATCCCGTGTTGCGCCTAAAATGTGAAGGTCCGTGTAGTCCCGCACATCCACAATGAGGGTATTTCCTCCGGAAATGGCCAGCGCCAGAAAGGGCGGCTCCAGTTCCGGAAATGCCAGATAGTTGGCGGCAATATGTCCCCGCACATGGTGGACGGGGATCAGCGGTACCCCCAGGGCAAAGGCCACGGATTTGGCAAAACTAAGCCCCACCAGCACCGCACCGATCAAGCCGGGAGCATAGGTCACCGCCACGGCGTCGATGTCCTCGCGGGTACACGCCGCCTGGCGCAGTGCCTGCTCCGTCAGAGCTGCAATGACCTCCACATGCTTACGGGAGGCGATCTCCGGCACCACGCCGCCATACAAAGCGTGCATATCCGCCTGAGAGGCAATGGCGTCGGAAAGGACTTTCCGGCCATCCTCCACCACCGCCACAGCAGTTTCGTCGCAGGAGGATTCAAACGCAAGGATTTTCATTGGGACGCATCCCCTCTCTCTTTATTCATTCCAATCCACTTTGGGCATTGGCTCCGCGTCGGGCTCCCGCGGAATCCGGATATATCGGGTGTATTTGTCCGGGGAAAAGCGGCTCAGGTAGATCGCCCTGTGGGCATCGATCAACTGCTGGTCCGGGATGGGACCATCCGCCCAATACAACGTCTTATAGGGTACGCCGAACATCTCCGTATCGTATCCGGCTATCCTGGCGTGGTTACGGGCATAGAACCCCAGGCGCCGCCGCGCCATATCAGGGTCCGGCGCGTACTCCGGCACCTCACTCTCCCCCAAAATAACAGTGTCCGGCTCCGCTGCCAGCATTTCAGCAAGCATCCGCGCCCCCACACCGCCGTTGCGGAAGCGGGGCGAGACACAAAGATAATCCAGCAGCGCCCAGCCAGGGGCTCCCAGCCATAAAAAGCACTCCCCCACGATTTCCTTTCCATCAAAGAGGCACCAGGGACGGTAATACCCATCCTCCACCATCTTTTGGATGATCCGTAGTGGTTTGAGCTCCGCAGCCGGAAACGACACCTTCAGGTCCGCCTCATACACCGTCTCCAGCTGTTCCGGTGTCGGCAGTTTCAGTTCCATATTCGAACTCCTTTGTCATGATAATGGCATCCTCCTTGGGATGCTCGTAGTAATTCTTCCGCCGTCCGGCACTGCGGAAACCTCGGCTTCCATAGAGGGCGATGGCGTCGTAATTAGATGCCCGGACCTCCAGCGTCAAGAATGCCAGATGGTTCCCCTGGGCAAAGTCCAAAAACACCTGCAGCAGCTTCCCAGCCACACCCTGACGGCGGCACTCCGGCCGCACCGCCACATTGGTGATATACCCCTCGTCCAGCACTACCTGGAGTCCGGCATATCCCACGACTTTTCCACTATCGTCCAGCGCCACCAAAAACGCAGACAGCGCATTGTCCAGTTCCTCTGCCAGCATATTCCGAGACCAAGGCGTGGAAAAGCAGATCCGCTCCAGTTCCGCCACCTCATCCAGGTGATCAGCGGTCATCGGAACGATGCGCACATGCATGGATGTATGTTCCATAGAATATCCTTTCTTCGTTCAGGCCGTCTATTCGCTTCCGCATCTGCCCGCTTCGGGGACAAGCAGATGCGTTTTTTCACGGTACATCAGCGCCGTCGCCGCAGCCAGCTCCCACGGCGGGGACACAAGCCGCATCGGAAATCATACCGGGCTTCTATCGACGTTTTACCCCTTGGCCTCCAGCCAGTTCGCCCCCCAGTGGGCCTCCGCCGTCAGGGGAACGGAGAGGGAAACCACATGCTCCATCTCCTCTTCCAGCAGCCGCGCCACCGCTTCCGCCTCTTCCTTCGGGCACTCCACGATCAGCTCGTCGTGGACCTGCAGGACCAGGCGTGCCTGGGGTCGTTCCGTCTTCAGCCGTCCGGCAACCGCCACCATTGCAAGCTGCATGATGTCCGCCGCCGTACCCTGAATGGGCATGTTCAGCGCCACCCGCTCGCCGAAAGCACGCAGATTGTGATTGGAGGAGGTGAGTTCCGGCAGATCCCGCCGGCGGTGAAACAGGGTCTCCACAAAGCCGTCCTGCTTGGCCTTTTCCACCACAGCGTCCATGTACTTCCGAACGCCGGGGAATGTTTCAAAGTAGGCGTCCATATATGCCTTGGCCTCCGCCACGGTGGAGCCGATATCCTGACTCAGGGAGAAGGCGGAGATGCCATAGACGATGCCGAAGTTCACCGCCTTGGCCTGGCGGCGCATCTCAGGCGTCACATCCGCCCGGGCCACATGGAACACTTTGGCCGCCGTCTCCGCGTGGAAATCCCCACCGGAGAGGAAGGCCTCCTGCATTCCCGTATCCCCGGAGATATGAGCCAGCAGCCGCAGCTCGATCTGGGAGTAGTCCGCGTCCACCAGCACACAACCGTCGGCGGGGATGAACATTTTGCGGATCTCGCTGCCCAGGTCCGTGCGGGTGGGGATGTTCTGGAGGTTGGGCTCCGTGGAGCTGAGGCGCCCGGTGGCAGTCACCGTCATTTGGAAGGAGGTACGCACCCGGCCGTCCGGGTCCATGGCCTTCAGGAGTCCCTCGGCATAGGTGGACTTGAGCTTGGTGAGCTGGCGGTATTCCAGCACCGCTCCCACGATGGGAGCTTCATAGCGGAGCTTTTCCAGCACGTCGGCATTGGTGGACCAGCCGGTCTTGGTCTTTTTTCCGTGGGGCAGGCCCAGCTTGTCAAAGAGAATCTGGCCCAGCTGTTTGGGAGAGTTGATGTTGAATTCCTCTCCCGCCAGGTCATAGATGCGCTGCTGGATCTCTCCGGCCCGGGCGGAGAGCAGCTCTCCAAAGGCCGCAAGGGCCCTGGCATCCACCCGGCAGCCGGTCCGCTCCATCTCCGCCAGCACCCGGCAAAGGGGCAGCTCGACGGTCTCGAACAGGTCCCACAGGTTCTTTTCCCGCAGCTTGGGCATCAGAGTCTCGTACAGGGCATTCACCGCCGCGGCATAGCTGTCAAAGCTGGCCTCTGCCGCCGCCGGGTCTCCCAGCAGGGAAAAGGCATCCTTTTCCAGATGCACCGGCTTCGGCAGCTCTTCATTATAGTAGGTGACAAAAAGCCGCTGCAGGTCGTAGCTCCCCGCCGTGGCATCCAGCAGATAAGCAGCCAGGGCCGTATCAAAGAGGAATCCCTCCGCAGGCAGCCCATTTTCCAGCAGCGTCCGCATCAGATCCTTGACATTGTGAGAGATCTTTTTGATGTCTGCCGAAAAGAGGGCCGTCAGCAGGGCGTCCCAGTCCCCCTGATACTTGTCGAAAAATAGCTCTGCCGTCAAGGCGTCGGCCTCCCCGGTCCTGCAGACCACCGACACACCGGTCAGATCCGGCAGCGCCAGCAGGGCAACGTGATCCGCCTCCTGCCAAAGCGCCAGCAGCTTCTCCGCCTGAGGCTGCTCTGTCACCTGCTCCACCGTCATGGTGTATGCATGTGTGTCCGTCTCCTCCCCAGGCTGGTCCGCCGCCGTGAGACCGAAACGCTCGATGAGCTTGGTGAACTCCAGTCGGAGAAAGAGTGGGTACGCCTCCGGTCCCGGCTGGCGCACCAGATTGTCCTCCGGCCGAAACTCCAGCGGCGCGTCGGTGGCGATGGTTGCCAGCCAGTAGGAATGACGGGCGCTCTCCTCTCCCGCTGTCAGCTTCTTGATGGCAGCGGGCTTGGCCTCAATGTCCGGCAGCTTTTCATAGATGGTCTGGATGCTGCCGTATTTCTGGATGAGGTCCATGGCGGTCTTCTCTCCCACGCCGGGGACGCCGGGGATGTTGTCCGAGGCATCTCCCATGAGGGCCTTCAGGTCGATCATGTGGATGGGGTCGAAGCCATACTGCTCCCGGAACGTCTCCGGGGTCATGTCTTTCGTGGTGGTCTGCCCCATGCGGGTGGAGACCAGCTTTACCTTGGTGCAGTCTGTGATGAGCTGCAGGGAATCCTTATCTCCTGTCACCACCACGCACGCCCAGTCCTGCGATTCGCATTTGCGGGAGATGGTACCGATCAGATCGTCCGCCTCCCAGCCCTCCAGCTCGTAGCGTGGGATATTCAGCGCGTCCAGTACCTCCTTGAGCACCGGCACCTGCATCCGAAGCTCCTCCGGCATGGGCTTGCGGGTAGCCTTGTAGGCCGCATCAGCAGTGTGCCGGAAGGTGGGCGCATGAACATCAAAGGTGACGCACAGTGCGTCCGGACTCTCCTCACCCACCAGACGCAGCATAGTGGTGAGAAAGCCAAACACCGCGTGTGTGTAGAGCCCTTCCCGATTGGTCAGCGGGCGGATGCCGTAATAGGCCCGGTTGATGATACTGTTGCCGTCGATGACCATGAGTTTCATGGAAGCGTCCTCCTGTCCTGGATGGAAGATTTCAGATAACTAAGAAAGTATACCCTATTCTCCCCAATTCCGCAAGGCTGGCTTGACTTTGTCCGCATTTCTGGTAGACTGAACGACGGGGAAATGGAGTATTTCCCCGCATCATCCCAATGTAAGGAGCACTTATGAAACAACCCCATTTTCAGCAACTGATTCTCAAGACCGTCCGGCTGCTGGAGCTGCTTTTGGCCGCCGTCATCGTACTGTTTATCATCTTCGGTGCGCTCTATCTTCTGGGTACGACCGTCCCGTCTCTGCTGGCTGATCCCGGCAGCTTTTCCATCAGCACCTTTCTCTCCCACGCGCTGCTGTTGGTGATGGGGCTGGAGTTTGTCAAGATGCTGGCACTCCACACCGCTGGAGCGGTGATCGACGTGCTGCTTTTCACCATCGTCCGGCAAATGATCGTCAGCCATGCCGGTTCTCTGGAGACGCTGCTGGGCGTCGTGGCGGTAGCTGTGATCTTTGCCGTGCGAAAGTTCCTGCATCCGGATCAGTATGACGGAGAAAACGCCTGATCTCTATAAAATATAGGACAGCCGGACGGAATTCCGTCCGGCTGTCTTTCATTTTCTGTTTTCCAGCCTGCACCGGAACCGTCCGACCAGCCAGGCTCCGACATACCCCAGCGCCGTGCCCAGCACCACGCCGAAGAATACATCGCTGGGCCAGTGGACATATAGATAGAGTCTGGAAAAAGCGATCACCACCGCCAGCACCAGCGCCGGTTTCCACAGCCGGCTGCCGCTGGCCTTCAGGGCAAACACCGCCGCGAAGGAGGCCGCGGTGTGGCCTGAGGGGAAGGACGCATCCAGCGGCGGGGCCGTCAGCAGCTCCACTGCCGTATTCACCGCAAAGGGCCGCACCCGGTCCACCAGCGGTTTCAAAATCAAATTACAGCAGATCAGATCCAAGATCAGCGCAATCGCCACGGAAACGCCGAACCAGCGCTCCTTTTTCCGCAGCAGCAGAACCGCCGCCAAAATAATCCACACCTCTCCATGATTGCAGGTCCAGCTGACCGCTGGGAGAATCGCATCCAAAAAATCACAGCGCAGGTGCTGCTGAATCCAGTCCAAGATGGCAAATTCCAGTGTCTCCATGCCATTCCTCCTCGTTTGTCCATGCGCCCCAACGCGCAGAGTGCTATTACTATACCATAGCCCTATCGAGTTTTTCCACATTTTTTACATGCAATATCACGAATTTTTCAGAAAATTCCATTTTTCTGTTGACAGTCTCTCACAGGCGTGATATGATGCCAATCAAACTTGGATCGCTTAGATAGAGGCGCGAGGTTCATCAGTACCCTCCAGCAAGGACAGGCAGCCGCCGGTCGGGAAAGGGGACATCGCCGAAGTGTTTCGAAGCTGCCTGGCTTCGGGATGCTGGGCTGTCGGGAAATACCCGCCGGACTGTCACAAAGACTTTGTGAAGCGCTATCAATGGCTGTCGGAATTTCTGCGTCATTCCGCCTTTCCCATGGACCGCTTGACAGAGCGGTCCATTTTTTATCCTCCGGCGCGGGGTGAATCGCGTCAAAGATTTCAACTGGAAAGGTGATTGAAATGAAGAAGTTCCTGTCCCTGCTCATGGCACTGGCCATGACACTGTCCCTGGCTGCCTGCGGCAGCACCGAGGACACCACCGCCGACACCGATGCCCAGGACGACACCACCGAGGAGACCGCTACGGGCTCCGGCGTGGAGGACGGCGTTCTGACCATCGCCATGGAGTGCGCCTACGCTCCCTACAACTGGGCCCAGAGCGATGACTCCAACGGCGCTGTGCCCATCTCCAACGTCCCCGGTTCCTACGCCAACGGCTACGACGTGATGATGGCCAAGAAGATCTGCGAGGCCAACGGCTGGGAGCTGGAAGTCGTACAGTCTGACTGGGACTCTCTGGTTCCCGGCGTGCAGACCGGCACCTTTGACGCCGTTATCGCCGGTCAGTCCATGACCGCCGAGCGCAGCGAGCAGGTGGATTTCGCTGGTCCCTATTATTACGCCTCCATCGTCTGCGTCACCAAGGCAGACAGCCCCTTCGCCAACGCTCAGGGCATCAGCGACCTCTCCGGCGGCACCTGCACTGCGCAGATCGCTACCATCTGGTATGACACCTGCCTGCCCCAGATCGAGGGCGCTCAGATCCAGACCGCTGCGGAGACCGCTCCCGCCATGCTGATGGCGCTGGAGACCGACACCGTGGACTTCATCTGCACCGATATGCCTACTGCTATGGGCGCCGTGGCCGCCTACCCCGACATGAAGATCCTGGACTTCTCCGACTCTGATGACAACTTCCAGGTAGACGAGGGCGACATCAACATCGGCGTGTCCGTCAAGAAGGGCAACACCGAGCTCAAGGACGCCATCGACAGCGTGCTCTCCACCATGACCGCGGATGATTTCAACGCCATGATGGACGAGGCCATCTCTGTCCAGCCCATGACCGAGGCCTGATTCCGCAATTCCAATCATCGACCCGAGGCGGGAGAACAGTAGGTTCTCTCGCCTCCTTCCACTGCCATCAATTTTTATTTACCGAAGGGAGTTTGTTCCCATGGAGAAATTTGCCCAGCTGGGAGCCGATATTGCCAAGCTCTGGTCCAAATACGGCGCTTCCCACTATCTGCCCGGCATCCGCAACACTTTGATTCTGGCGCTGGTGGCCACGCTGATCGGTTGTATCATCGGCTTTGTCTGCGGCGTGCTCAACACCATCCCCCATTCCAAGAATGACCCGCCGGTCAAACGGTTCTTCCTGACCCTGATCCGGGCTGTGGTCCGCATTTACGTGGAAGTCTTCCGGGGCACCCCCATGGTGCTTCAGGCGGTGTTCCTCTACTACGGCCTGCCCTATTTCACCGACAATGCCGTGAAGTTCAACAGCATCTGGGCCGCCGCCATCGTGGTGGTGTCCGTCAACACCGGTGCCTATATGGCAGAGTCCGTCCGGGGCGGCATCATCTCCATTGACCCCGGCCAGACCGAGGGCGCCATGGCCATCGGCATGACCCACGTGCAGACCATGATCAACGTGATCCTGCCTCAGGCCATCCGCAACATCATGCCTCAGATCGGCAACAACTTCATCATCAACGTGAAGGATACCTCGGTGATGTTCATCATCGGTTTCCCGGACTTCTTCTCCGCGCACCGGGCAGCGGTGGGTGCCAGTTATCTCTACTTCCCCTCCGCCACCGTGGAAATGGCAGGATACCTCACCATGACGCTGATTGCCTCCTTCCTGCTGCGCCTGCTGGAAAAGCATCTGGACGGCAGCAGCAACTACGAGCTGGCCCAGGCCGACCCCCTCACCATGACCGCAGGGACTTATACCCATCCCGACCGGGGCACGCCCTTCGACGAGCACAGCAAGGAGTACCGGGATCGCACCAAGGAAGCTCTGAAAAACCGCAACGGCAGTACGAGAGGAGATCGCTGATATGGGTGAGACGATTTTAGAGATCCGGCATCTTTCCAAGTCCTTCGGCGACCACCTGGTCCTGCGGGATATTGACTTTACGGTGGAAAAGGGCGATGTCACCAGCATCATTGGCGCCTCCGGTTCCGGCAAGTCCACGCTACTGCGGTGCATCAACCTGCTGGAGACCCCCACCGGCGGTGAGATCCTCTACCACGGAAAAAACGTGGCCGGACGGGGCGTAAACGCTGCCAACTACCGCTCCCACGTGGGCATGGTGTTCCAGTCCTTCAACCTCTTCAACAACATGACCGTACTGGAAAACTGCATGGTGGGCCAGATCAAGGTCCTCAAGAAGAACAAAGAGGACGCCCGCAAGAGCGCCATGAACTACCTGGAAAAGGTGGGCATGGCCCCTTACATCAACGCCAAGCCCCGGCAGATCTCCGGCGGCCAGAAGCAGCGGGTGGCCATCGCCCGTGCCCTGGCCATGGACCCGGAAGTCCTGCTCTTTGATGAGCCCACTTCCGCCCTGGACCCGGAGATGGTGGGCGAAGTCCTCTCCGTCATGCAGGCCCTGGCCAACGACGGTATGACCATGCTGGTGGTGACTCACGAGATGGCCTTTGCCCGGGATGTCAGCACCCATGTGGTGTATATGAACCAGGGCGTCATCTGTGAAGAGGGTGCCCCGGCAGACGTGTTCGGCAATCCCCAGCAGCAGGAGACCAGGGATTTCCTCTCTCGCTTCCGCAACGCCTGAGCACATCCCATTGATGGCAGACAACGTGCGCAGAAACCGGTTTGGTTTCTGCGCACGTTTTGTTTTCCTCAGCGGATACTATCCACGCCCCGGCCGGTTGCCATCCGCCGCCGGGTGTGCTATTCTGAGAAAAAACGCGAAACAGGAGGCCCACCATGCACATTCCCCAGGGAACCACCGACACCCTTGTTTTAGAGTTGTTCCAGCCTGCGCTGGAAGCCGCCCTCCAGCCATCTCCAGCCTACGATGTAAACCGCTGGCTATATGTCCCCAACACCTATTCGGAATACCGGTATATTCTGGGCACCCGGGGCAAAAATCCCCTGATCTGCGTAGGCATCAACCCCTCCACCGCCGCGCCGGACGCTTTGGATCCTACGCTGCAGTCCGTGGAGCGCATCGCCCTTTCCAATGGGTACGACAGCTTTTTGATGTTCAACGTCTACGCCCAGCGGGCCACCCGGCCTGATGACATGGAACCGGTGTGCAATGCCGCCCTTCACGCAGAAAACCGGAAGGCCTTCCGGTATCTGCTCTCTCTTTCTCCCTGCCCCGCCGTCTGGGCCGCCTGGGGAAACATTATCGAAAAGCGGGACTACCTGATGGACTGCATGCGGGACTTTGCCGCCGACGGCGCCGCTGTGGGAGCCCGCTGGTTCACCGCCGGACCGCCCCTGAAATCCGGACATCCCCATCACCCGCTGTACCTCAAGCGAAGCACGCCTCTTCTGGACTTTGATATCACGGCATATCTGCAGTCCCACAGCTCCGACAGACGGTAACACTGTCGTTTCTTCTCTTCCTCTGCCGGGCAAGCCGGCTCCCTTTCCGCAGGACTTGGGCCGTTTCAAACAGCCGATACATCTGGCCCTCTCTTTCTTACAAAAACAGCCGCCGGTGAATACCGGCGGCTCTTTGCTTTATCCCGCAAGGCGGGCCCGCAGCTGCTCCCAGAGCTCCACGGCCTTGAATTTGATCACATACCCTTCCGTGTCCTCGGTAATCAGTCCCACCTGCTCCTCCGTCAGCCCCGCCGCCATGGCCGTCTGCGCCACGTCGGAGGACGCGGCGGTGCAAAGCGGCGGAAAGACGACGCACCACCAGTTGTGTCCCTCACCCGCGCCAATCACTACCCGCAGCGCCAGATACTCTCCCGCCGGAAGGGTGAACCCGTCGTATTCCCGGGTGGGAAACGAAGTGTCTGTCAGTTCAACCGTTACCGGATAGTCATAGCCCTCCGCCCGGATCTCCTCCGCCGCAAGACGCTCCAGCTCCAGCAGCTGCCCCCGGAGTCTGGCCTCTGCCTCCTGCCGGTCTGCGGACTGCTCCAGAATCTCCGTGGCCCGGGCCAGAACCACATCCCGGACCTGGAGCTTGAGCGCCTGGTCCTCCTCAGAATCCGAATTTGCCAGAATATGCAGGCGCACCACTTTCTCCGCCAGCTGATCCTGGGTCCGCAGGGCCACGCCGCCCGTTACGAAAAAAATCGCCAGGCCCAGCAGCAGCGCGATTTCCAAAACATGAAGTTTGCGGCTGTGCGCATTTTGTACAGTTACAAGTTTCATCCAATCTCCGTCCTTTGTATGTAGCCCCAGCGGAGCCATTTGCCAAAGTGTGGACGGAAATGCGATGTTTTATACCCGCTGGAGCGGTGTTGTCAAAAAAAGCTGGGAATAGTGATCCCGCAACGCCTCCACAGCCCGTTCCGCTTCCGCTTTTCGCTCAAAGAGTCCAAAGACCGTGGGTCCAGAACCGGTCATGACCGCGTTGCGTGCACCGCAGCGCAGCATCACATTCTTGAGATACATGATCTCCCGGCGCTCCTGTACCGTCAGTACCTCTTCAAATACATTGCGCATGTGGCGGGCCACCGCCGGCAAGTCTCCCGCAGCCAGAGCCCGCTTCATGGCGTCGTGGTCCGGCCGCCCCTGCAATGCATCCACCTGCACCCGGCGGAACAGCGCCGGAGTGGACAGGCCGAAATCCGGCTTGCACACTGCGATCCAGCAGTCCGGCAACGGCGGCAGGTCCGTCAGCACCTCGCCCCGGCCCTCCGCCAGCGCCGTGCCGCCCCGGACGCAGAAGGGCACGTCGCTGCCCACCTGTAAACCGATCTGCTCCAGCTCCTCCTGAGGCATCTCCGGCGCATACAGCGACCGCAGCGCCAGAAGCACCGCAGCGCCGTCGGCACTGCCGCCGGCCATTCCCGCCTGCATGGGGATATGCTTTTCCAGCACGATCTCCGTGCCGCTGCTCTCCTGGCCCACGGCATCATAAAACGCCCGGGCCGCTTTCCAGGCGATGTTATCCGGCCCGCCGGGCAGATCTTCCCGGTCCGTACGGACCGTGATTTCTCCGCTTCCGGTCTCCGTGCGCACCGTCACCACATCATGGAGTGCAATGCTCTGCATCACCATCCGCAAATCGTGGTAGCCATCCGGACGCCTTCTTAAAATATCCAATGTCAGGTTCAGCTTGGCATGTGCCGGCATCGTAACGCTTCTCATGGTTTTCTCTCCTATGAATCTCTCCCAAGATACCTGCCGCCTGGATACGGCAGGTGCATGGGCTTTGGTAGGGATATCTTAACACACGAAGCCGCAGAAAGAAAGCGGCCTCCGGGAAAATCCCGGAGGCCTGCAAAACCACTGAGTTGTTAATCATATCCCCGCCGGTTTCGGAAATTTCGGATTCCGTCCACTACGATATAGACGATGCTGATTCCCAGCAAAACCACAATCGGCAGGAGCAGCAGAATATAAAAGATCAAGCTCCCGCTTAACAGCACGGTCCCTTGCAGCAATCCTGTCATATGGTGCTCCTTTCTCCTCTTGTTAGTTAAATCATCTAATTGTCCGAATGTTCCTCCTCGTTTCTTTAGTTAAATTTTAACATACTCTTTACAAAAAAGAAAGTCCCCCGCAGGGAAAATTTTTCCCGCGGGGGACGGCCGTCTCGGTTCTTTACTGGATCTTGCGTGCCTCCACATAATACCGCTTATCCTGCGCATTTCCCATGGAGAAGGTCTTACGGGGCAGAACCCCGTCGGCCATCACGGTCTTGAACAACTGCTCCTTACCCATGGCAGGCAGTTTGAAGCCCATATTGCCGGGCTTCGCGCCCAGCTGATCGGTCACATCATCTCCGTGGATATAGTCCACTTCGCCGCCGTGCTCCTGGAGGTACTGGTCGATGAATGCCTGAAGGGTTCCGACTGCCAGCTGCATCCGGGGCTCGGGAACCGTCAGGAAGCCGGTACGTCCGGCGCTGGTATAGGCGATCACGTGGCCTGTGCCCTGGCCCTCATACGCGCCGGGATAGAAGTCCAAAAACGCCTGGAGCACCTGCTCCGGTTCCACCCCGAAAAGCACCCGGTGAATAGGTTCGAACTCAAGAGCGTCGTCGTGGTTGTTCACCACCTCCACCAGGGCGTACCGGGCGGGAAGGTCCGCCCACTGGTCCCGGGGCGTCACCTTTTTCAGCTCCTCATAGCAACGCTTGGCAGTGGCCAGGGAGTGGTTTCCGTCTCCCACGGCAAAAAGCAGCGGCGGCACATCTCCAAGGCCATACTTCTTTTCCACGGCCTCCCGGCTGCCAAGTTCCCGCAGGGCATTCGCCACGGCATCCATCTGCTCCGCCGTCAGACGCCAGCCCTTCAGGTGTCCGCCGCCCTGCTGGAGATTAAAGTCATACAAAGGCTCCATCTCCCCGCGTCCACTGGTCAGCGGCTCGATCACCGTCCGTTCCGGATCATCAATGAGAAGCATCACATGGGGCAATTCGATGGGAGCGTTCCGCCGTACTCGCACCCGGGGCGGAATCCGGGAGAGAACCGTCCCCTCGGTGGCGCGAATCAATGCCCCGGAGCCCGGCGTGAAATCATACTGCTCCAGATCTACCATGCCCACAAGGCCCCGGCGCACGCGGCCATCAGACTGCGTGCGCTCAATGTAAAGCAGGGACTCCGGCAGCGTCCGGAACAGCCCCTGATCCAGATACTGCTTCATAGTGCTGTTGATGGCGTCGATCTCCCGGTCCACATCGGGGCTGTGCAGCTTTGCCTCCGGCAGGATCAGCCGCAGCGCGGACGGTGCGTCCGCCACAGTCTCCTCCACCGCCTGCCAGTATTCCGGCTGAGAGGTAAACTGGTCGCAGGCAACTACGGCCCACTTTGTCATGTCCACATTCCGGGGCAACAGAATATCCGCCGGATAAAATCCCAGCTTGTCAAATGCTTGATTCATGCTTTGCTTCGCTATCCTTTCCTTGAACGCCCCACAGCGTCCGGCTTACAGCGCCTGCTTGATGGCACGGAGCAGATCATCGAACTCCTCATAGGCCGGCAGTTCCGGGTGATCGGCCTTGATCTTTTCCGTGCTCTTGAACAAAAAGCCCGCCTTGCTGGCCTGAATCATCCCCAGATCGTTGTAGCTGTCGCCGCTGGCGATGGTCTCATAGCCGATGGACTGCAGCGCCTTCACCGTGGTCAGTTTGGACTGTTGGCAGCGCATCTTGTATCCCGTGATCTCCCCCGAGGGCGCTACTTCCAGCGCATTGCAGAAGATGGTGGGCCAGCCCAGCTTTTTCATCAGCGGCCGGGCAAACTCTTCAAAGGTGTCACTGAGAATGATGACCTGGGTGAGCGTGCGCAGCTCATCCAGAAATTCCCGGGCACCGGGCAGCGGATCGATGGTGGCGATGGTCTCCTGGATCTCCCGCAGGCCCAGGCCATGCTCTTTCAAAATGCCCAGCCGCCAAGCCATCAGCTTGTCGTAATCCGGCTCATCCCGGGTGGTCCGCCGCAGTTCCGGGATACCACTGGCCTCGGCAAAGGCGATCCAGATTTCGGGCACCAGAACGCCCTCCATATCCAAGCATACGATATTCATTCACACTTCCCCCTTCTTCGGGTCTCGCGCAAAACGCCGCCCTGATTTGGATGATTTTTCATTGTAGCAAATCCCCATCCGCTTTTCAACACGCAAAACGCCGCGTGCCGCATTTCAAAATTTGCCCCGGGCTCCGTCGGAAAATCCTCCCAGCAGCGACTGTGCATAAACCCTCCTGTGGGCGGGCAGGCTAACCGCAAATCCAAGAATGGAGGTTTTGCAAGATGATTGATAAGATCGCACTGACGCTTGCCATCATCGGCGCCCTGAACTGGGGCGGCATCGGCCTGTTCGGCTTTGACACCGTGGCATTCTTCTGCGGCGGCCAGCTGTCCATCCTGTCCCGGATCATCTATGCGCTGGTCGGCCTGGCCGGCCTGTGGTGCATCAGCCTGCTCTTCCGCACCGATCAGGAAAATGGCCACGCGCCTCACGCCGCCTAAAACCCACAAACGGGAGCTCCTCCCGGCGCAGCCGGACGAGCTCCCGTTTTCTTTATTCCGCCGGCTTCACCTGCTTTGCAGGCGCTTGACCAGTTCCTCCTCCGGCGTTACAAAGAGGGTCTGGCAGGTACTGTAAATCACCATACCCGGCCGGGCACCGGCAGGCTTTTTCACATTTTTGACCGCCGTGTAATCCACCGGGACGTTCCCGCTGCTGCGGGCCTGTGAATACCACGCGGCGATCTTGGCCGCCTCCGCCAGCGTCTCATCGTCCACCGGAGCTCCGCCGGTACAGAGGATGGTGTGAGAACCGTGGATCTTCTGGGTGTGGAACCACAGATCCCGGTGATCCGCCTCCCGGGTGAGTTTATCGTTTTGCCGGTTGTTGCGGCCCACCAGCACTCGGAATCCGCTGCTGGTACGGAACTCCCGGGGACGGCTGACCCGCTTGAGCTCTTTCTTTCCCTTGCCCTGGCTGCGCAGATACCCGGCATCCCGCAGTTCGTGGCGGATGTCGATGAAATCCTGTTCCGTCTCCGCCTCCGCGATCTCCTCCAGAATGCTCTCCAGATACTCCAGATCCCGCCGGGCAATGGCCATCTGCTCCCGGAGATAGCGTTCCGCCGTTTTGGCCTTGGTATACCGCTTATAATATTTGGCAGCGTTTTGCTGCGGCGTGAGCAGCGGGTCCAGTTGGATGGTGATGGGCGCACACTGGGGGTCGTAGTAGTTCTCACAATTCAGCTTGCTCTGCCCCCGCTCCATCCGGTAAAAATTGGCGGTGATCAGATCCCCGCAGATTCGCAGCTGATCCCGGTCCTGAGTGGCGGCATAATCCTTCTCCTGAAGGGCCAGCTTCCGCCGCAACCGGTCCCGGGCGGTGGTGGCGGTGCGGATGAGATCCGCCCCCCGCTGCCGTACCCGCTCCTGCTGCTCCCGGGCTTCATAAAAAGTGTCCAGCATCTGGGAGAAGCTGTCGCAGCAAACGCACTCCATCTTCTCCCCGTACTGGGCAATGGGCAGATAGGTAAAGTCCGCCGCCCGGCCATCCTGCCGCAAGCACACCGGTGTAAAGTTCCCCTCCCGGATACGGGTGATCAGCTGTTCCAGCTCCTGCCACAGCCGTTCTTTCTCTGCCGGCTCCATCTGACACAAGTGCCGATCCGTCTCTCCCGCCGCCCGAAACGCCAGTTCCCGGGCCACCAGGGGGGAGATGCCGAAATACGCGTCCAGCAAGAAGGCGTCTGCCTGCCGCTCGGGATTGGATTCCGCCAGCTTTTCCCGGAACCCCTCCTCTGTCTCCTCCGTCACAGGGAGCCGGCCCACGGAGGCCGGTGGCTCATAGTAAAGCCCCGGCAGCACCTGGCGGCTGGCGGACATCTCCGCGTCTACCCGGCGCAGGCAATCGATGATGCGGCCATCCCCATCCAGCAAGATCAGGTTGGACCGGCGGCCCATGGCTTCCAGCACCAGCGTACGGCGGCCAGGCTGGCCAAAGTCATCCGTAATATCCAGTTCCAGCCGCACCAGGCGCTCCAGAGGCGGCTGAGTGATGGCAGCCACCCTTGCTCCCACCAGATGCTTGCGCAGCAGCATGCAGAACATGGGCGGTTCCGCTGGATTGTCCCTTGTCAGCTCCGTCAGCTGGATGCGGGGGGCGTTGGCCCCGGCATTGAGCAGCAGCCGCTGGTTTCCCCGCAGCAGCAAAATGACCTGATCCCGGGCGGGCTGCTGGACCTTGTCGATCCGCAATCCCAGCAGTCTGGGCCGCAGTTCCTGCAGCACAGCCTGCAAACAAACAGCGTCAAACGGCATGGGGCTCCTCCTCCATCATGATGCAAAACAGCTCATTGGCCCGCTCAGGACGGCCCTTGAGCCACAGCCAGCCCATCAGTGCCTCCAGCGCCGTAGCCTCGCCGTACTGGGCCCGGGTGGCGTGTCCGGGCACCGTATGGACCTGGGCGTTGCGGCCCCGCCGGAAAACCCCCAGCTCCTCCTCCGTCAGAATTGGAAGAATCCTCTTGACTTTTTCCGCCTGGGATTCAGCACACACCAGGCGGATCGTGGCCTGATGCAGGCCTCTTCCCGTGGCCCGTCCATGGGCGCACAGCCAAGTCCGCACCAGGATCTCAAACACAGCGTCCCCCATATGGGCCAGGCCGATGGAGCTGATGGCACGGATCTGATCATCCGTCAGGCACCGGTGAAAGTAATTCTCCATGGATGTTCTCCTTTTGATTGCAGCAATTCGCCTTGTATTATAGCATGCCCGCCTTTGTTTGTCATCCACCGCCCTGCACCGTCAGCCTGTCTTCTTTTTAAAAAAGAAAATTTTTTTGTTTTTTCTGTTGACAAGCCCCGTGTTTTTCTGCTATACTATCTATTGTTCCGAGCGCAAGGCCGGGACAAACAGTTTGGGGGTATAGCTCAGCTGGGAGAGCGCTTGACTGGCAGTCAAGAGGTCAGCGGT
>OOBW01000729.1_pt1 | contig 20350 bp, 16 predicted proteins | sample 1671701 | NCBI WGS metagenome assembly OOBW01 (sample SAMN06348183, study PRJEB24527) | human gut metagenome | biome: human gut; feature: ankylosing spondylitis patient; material: feces | host: Homo sapiens | place: China | collected 2015-10 | reverse complement strand
TTCACAAAAAGGAGGAAATTTTTTAATGTCCATTAAGAAGTTAGAAAATAGCAGCGATCATGCAATGGTAGCTGAAGAAGTTAAAATTTTGACCAACTTACTTAACGAAAGTACACATCAATTAAGTGGGGATGTGATTTTTAATAAAATTCAAGATTTAATTAAGATCTCCGCTCAAAAAGACTACGATGCTCTTGAAAAGCAAATTGCTAGTCTTACTAACCAAGAAATGATTGTCGTTGCACGTTATTTTGCAACTTTACCTTTATTAATTAATATTTCTGAAGATGTAGAGTTAGCTAGTGAAGTTAACTTACTCAATAATACGGATCAAGACTATCTTGGTAAACTTGAAGATACGATTGACTTAGTTTCTCAAAAAGAAAATGCCAGTGAAATTCTTAAGCATGTTAATGTAGTTCCCGTTTTAACTGCTCACCCTACTCAAGTTCAAAGAAAAACTGTCCTTGAACTAACTGACCAAATTCACGGTCTATTACGCAGTTACCGTGAAGTTAAAAACGGAACCATTAATCAGGCTGAATGGACTGAAAAACTCCGCGCTTACATCGAGATTTTAATGCAAACCGATATTATTCGTAGCCACAAACTACAGGTTTCTAATGAAATTACAAACGTTTTAGCATACTATCCTAAGGCTTTGATTCCGGCTATCACTAAATTTACAGCTCGCTACCAAGAATTAGCTAAAAAACATAATTTAAATCTAGTTGGCGCCACCCCAATTACTATGGGAATGTGGATCGGAGGCGATCGTGATGGGAATCCATACGTTACTGCTGAAACATTAAAGTTGAGTGCCACTTTACAAAGCCAAGTAATTTTTGAATACTATATTAAACAGCTAAACAATCTTTACCGCACGATTTCAATGTCTACTTCTTATATGAAGCCTTCATCCGCTGTTGAAAAATTATCAGAGCTCTCAAATGATGATTCACCATTTAGAACTAATGAACCATATCGTCGTGCTTTCTACTATATTGAGAGCCGTTTACTTCATACTGAATACACTCTTTTAGGAACAGCTGATAAAAATAGCTTTGTTAAAAAACGCGATTTGGAAAATTTAGACAAAATCCCTGTTTATAAGAATCCACAAGATTTTAAAGCTGATTTAATTACAATTAAAGAATCGCTCGAAGAAGATTATGACCAAGCTGTAGTTAGAAGTTTCTTTATTGAGCTATTAGAAGCAATTGATATCTTTGGTTTCCATTTGGCAACAATTGATATGCGTCAAGATTCTAGTGTAAACGAAACTTGTGTTGCTGAATTGCTAAAGGGTGCCGGAATTTGTGATGATTATAGTGCCTTACCAGAAAAAGATAAGGTTAAAGTTTTACTTAATGAGTTAAACAATGATCCACGTAATCTTCATGCTAACAATAAGCCAAAATCTGAATTGCTTCAAAAGGAATTAAAGATCTACAAGACTGCTCGTCAACTCAAGGATTGTATTGGTGAAGATGTAATTAAACAACACATTATTTCTCATACTGAAAGCGTCTCTGATCTTCTTGAACAAGCAATCATGCTTAAAGAATATGATCTTTTAAATAATCAAGGAGCTCGCATTCAAGTTGTGCCATTATTTGAAACAGTTGAAGACTTAGAAAACTCTCGTGAAATTATGAAAGAATTTCTAAATCTTGACATTGTTAAAAGATGGCTTGCTTCTCAAAATAATTACCAAGAAATTATGCTGGGCTACTCTGACTCAAATAAAGATGGTGGCTACTTAGCTTCTTGCTGGAATCTTTATAAGGCTCAGAAAGACTTAACTGCAATGGGCAAGAAATTGGGTGTTAATATTACCTTCATGCACGGCCGTGGTGGAACTGTGGGTCGTGGTGGTGGTCCTTCTTATGAAGCTATTACTGCTCAACCTTTTGGCTCAATTAATGACCGGATTCGAATGACTGAACAAGGTGAAATCATTCAAAACAAGTATGGTAATCAAGATACTGCTTACTACAATTTGGAAATGCTAGCCTCAGCTACTATCGACCGTATTGTTTCTAAACAAATTGTAAGTGAAGATGATATTGGTGGATTCCGTTCCTCAATGGATGAAATTGTTTTAGACAGTAATAAAATTTACCGTAAGCTTGTTTTTGAAACACCAGCTTTTCTTGACTACTTCTTGCAAGCTACACCAATTAAACAAATTTCCAACTTAAATATTGGTTCTCGTCCAGCAGCAAGAAAGAAGATTACTGATTTTTCAGGCTTAAGAGCTATTCCTTGGGTATTCTCATGGTCACAAAGTCGAATTATGTTTCCTGGTTGGTATGGTGTTGGTTCTGCCTTCAAGCACTTCATTGATGCCAATCCTAATAACCTCCATACCTTACAAAAGATGTATCAAGGTTGGCCTTTCTTCCACTCCCTCCTCTCCAATGTTGATATGGTTCTTTCCAAATCTAACATGGATATTGCAAAACAATATGCGGACCTATGTGAAGATGAAGATACTAAAAAAGTCTTTGATACTATCTGTCAAGAATGGAAACTTACTAAAGAAGTAATCCTTCAAATTGAAGGTAACAAAGAATTACTTGCAGATAACCCAAGTTTAAAGATGAGCTTAAATTACCGGATGCCATACTTCAACATTCTTAACTACATTCAAATTGAAATGATTAAACGAGATCGCGTCGATGAGATTGCCGGTGTTTATGAAAGTATTTTACCGATTACCATTAATGGGGTAACCTCTGGCTTACGTAATTCAGGATAGTTTTAATTTTTAAGGAAAAAATATGAAAAAAGCACTATTAATTATTGACTACACTAATGACTTTATTGCAGACAATGGTTCTCTTACCTGTGGAAAGCCAGCTCAAGCTTTAGAAGATTATTTAATCGAATTAGCAAATAAATTTTATGATAATGGAGATTATGTAATTTTTCCAACTGATGGACATACCGGTGATACATTTAGTCCAGAATATAAGCTCTTTCCACCACATAATATTGTTGGTACACCAGGGCAAGAGTTATACGGTAAGTTAAAAGAATGGTATGAAGCTCATAAGTCTAGTGACCGAGTATATAAATTTAACAAAAATCGCTATTCTTCTTTCCAAAATACTAATCTTGATAACTACTTACGCGAACGTAAAATTAACGACCTATGGTTAACGGGAGTATGTACAGACATTTGTGTTCTTCATACGGCTATGACTGCCTATAATTTAAACTATGATTTAACTATTCCAAGTAAGGGTGTTACTACCTTTACCGAACATGGTCAAGAATGGGCCTTGGATCATTTTAAAAATGCCTTAGGCGCAAAAGTAATAGAATAAATAGAGCAAAAAAACTGCATCATCTGATTTTTCAGAATGATGCAGTTTTTTCTACTTTAATTTAATTAACTCAATGCTATCAATACCATCGATTTCCTTAACATTAACTGCTACTTGTTCGCTCAAAGCTGTTGGAATATTCTTTCCAACAAAATCTGCCTTAATTGGTAACTCTCGATGTCCTCGGTCTACCAAAACCGCAACTGCAATTGACTTTGGACGTCCAGTTACAATCAAAGCATCCATCGCAGCCCGAATAGTTCTTCCGGTATAAAGGACATCGTCTACTAATACAACATGTTTATTAGTAATATTTAAATTTTTGGGTTCTAAATTTGAAATCTTTTCTTGATTAATATCAACTCTACGATCATCTCGATAAGAGGTTATATCTAGTTGGCCTACTGGAACAATCTTCTTTTCAATTTCTTCAAGTCGATCCCCAATTCTACGTGCTAAATAGACGCCACGAGTTTTGATTCCAACTAAAACCAGCTCATCTACTCCCTTATACCTTTCAATAATTTCATATGTAATCCTAACAATAGCTCGCTGCATTGCAGGTTTATCCCAAATTTCTTTTACCATTTGTATCTTTTCCTCAATCAGGGAGCATTACTATTTTAAAGCGTCTGTTGCAAATGATCTATTTTCAAGAGATGTTAAGAGTGCGTCAGCTGTATCAAGAGCTGTTAGTAATGGGACATTCTGTTGAATAGCCATTTGTCTAATAATAAAGCCATCAGAATTCTTTTCAATATCGTGTCCCATGGTATTAATCACTAAGTCAATTCTTCCCTCTCTTAATTCATTTAAGATATTGTCATCTGCATTTTCGTTTTCATGAACTTTAGTTACAAGATCAACATGTAACCCATTATTCTTTAAAAAGTCCGCTGTACCCTTAGTAGCAAAAATTCGATAACCAATTCTTGCAAATCTCTTTGCAATTGGAAGAATCTTTTCTTTATCCTTGTCTTCAATTGTTAACAAAACATTTCCATTTTCAGGTAGTTGCATCTTAGCTCCGGCAAAAGCCTTATAAAGAGCTTTCGCAAAAGTATGGTCGCTTCCCATTACTTCACCTGTTGATTTCATTTCTGGGCCAAGATATGAGTCTACGTCAGCTAACTTACTAAAACTAAAGACTGGAGCCTTAACACTAATCATCTCTGGTTCAGGTGCTAGACCATCACTGTAGCCCTGCTGCGCCAGCCTTTCGCCCATAATTACCCGAGTCGCAACTTGTGCCATTTCAATTCCAGTTATCTTACTTAAAAATGGGACTGTTCTACTTGCACGAGGATTTACTTCAATTACATAAACTTCACCGTTTCTCACAATAAATTGAATGTTCATAATTCCCACACAATTCAAAGTAAGAGCAAGCTTACGCGTAACATCCATAATCTTATCTTTAACCTCATCCGTAAAGTTCTGTGGTGGGTAAACCGCCATTGAATCGCCAGAGTGAACACCAGCATGTTCAATGTGTTCCATAATTCCGGGTAGTAAAACATCCTGCCCATCACAAATTGCATCGACATCACACTCACGACCGTCTAAATAGTCATCTACTAAAATTGGATGATCAGCTGCAATGTCTACGTGGTCATGCAAGTATTCTTCAAGCTCACTCTTGTTGTAAACAATTTCCATTGCCTTTCCACCCAGCACATAACTTGGACGAACTAAGACCGGATACCCTAACTCTTCAGCCGCTTTAATAACTCCTTCATGTGTTGTTGCAGTTAAGCCCTTTGGTTGATTTAATTTAAGTTTCTTAATTATTTGATCAAATAGTTCACGATCCTCTGCACGGTTAAGATCTTTAACACTGGTTCCCAAAATTTTAATCCCGTGATCTTTCAACCCAGCAGCCAAATTAATTGAAGTCTGTCCTCCAAACTGAACAATTACACCTTCGGGCTTTTCCAAATCACAAACATTCAATACATCTTCTAAGGTTAGGGGTTCAAAATACAATTTATCAGAAATTGAAAAGTCAGTTGAAACAGTTTCTGGATTTGAATTAATAACAATGGCTTCATAGCCCATCTTTTGAAGTGCTTTTACGCAGTGAACAGTTGCATAATCAAACTCGACACCCTGTCCGATTCTAATTGGACCAGAACCAATAACAATTACTGATTTTTTACCAGACTTATGTGATTCATTCTCACCATCATAAGTTGAGTAAAAGTATGGCGTCTTTGATTCAAACTCTGCGGCGCAAGTATCAACCATTTTATAGACTGGAATGATCCCATTCTTTTTACGCAAGTCTCTAACTTGATCAACACTTTCATTCCATAAAGTAGCAATAGTTGCATCACTAAAACCATATTTCTTAGCTAAACGTAAAGTTTCAAGATTATCCTTATTTTCTTGGATATTTTTTTCCATCTCTACCATGTGACTAACAATATCTAAGAAATAAAAGTTAATTTTGGTTAATTCATGAACATCTTCAAGACTATAACCTCTGCGAAAGGCTTCTGCTAAATAAAAGAGTCGATCATCTTGCGCTTTAACTAGTTTTTTCTCTATCTCTTCATCACTTTCATGATGAACTGCTTCAGAATAGAGATCTTTTTCGTCAATTTCAAGGGATCTTACTGCCTTTTGCATTGCCTCTTCAGCTGTTCGACCAATTGCCATTACTTCACCAGTAGCCTTCATTTGGGTACTTAAAGTGCGGTCAGCCTTAGAAAACTTATCAAATGGCCAGCGAGGAATTTTGCAAACGACATAATCTAAAGCTGGTTCAAATTCAGCATACGTTGTTCCAGTTACCGGATTTTTAATCTCATCTAGTGTCATCCCAATTGCAATCTTTGCGGCCATTTTTGCAATAGGATAACCTGTTGCCTTTGAAGCCAATGCACTTGATCGTGAAACTCGAGGATTCACCTCAATAACATCATAGTCAAAGCTATTAGGATCTAAGGCTAGCTGAACATTACAACCTCCCTCAATTTTAAGAGCCCTAATTAAACGTAAAGAACAATCACGAAGCATTTGGTATTCTTTATCACTCAAAGTCTGACTAGGTGAAAAAACAATAGAATCCCCAGTATGAATTCCAACTGGATCAAAATTCTCCATGCAACACACAATCATTGCATTATCATCATGATCACGCATTACTTCAAATTCAACTTCTTTATAGCCCGCAATTGATTTCTCAATTAAACATTCAGTAACAGGTGACAGTTCTAATCCATTCTTGGCAATTTTTGCTAACTCTTCATGATTATTACAAATACCACCACCAGTTCCACCCATAGTAAAGGCTGGACGAACGATAATTGGATAGCCAATTCTATCGCCAAACTCTAAAGCTTCTTCAACAGTATTGACAGTTGTTGATGGTGGAACGGGTTCACCCAATTCTTTACATAACTCTTTAAATTTCTCTCTATCTTCTGCTTGTTCAATCGAAGAAAGTCTTGTTCCTAATAATTCAATATTTAACTCATCCAAAATTCCTGTTTTAGCTAATGAAAGAGCCATATTTAATCCAACTTGCCCACCAAGCGTTGGTAAAATTGCATCAGGATACTCTTGTCTAATGATTCTTGAGATTGATTCCACAGTTAGGGGTTCAATATAAACCTTGTCTGCAATAGTAGTGTCAGTCATGATCGTAGCAGGGTTTGAATTAACTAATACTACTTCATAGCCCTCCTCACGAAGAGCTAAGCAAGCCTGTGTTCCTGAATAATCAAATTCTGCAGCTTGACCAATAATAATTGGACCAGAACCAATTACCATAATCTTATGAATATCTGTTCTCTTAGGCATGACGCTCTTCTTCCTTTCTTTGGTCAATCATTGACATAAAATCATCAAACAATGAGTCTTCATCATGAGGGCCTGGAGTTGCATCAGGATGAAATTGGACTGAAAAGGCAGGATATTTTTTATGACGTAATCCTTCAACTGTGCCATCATTTACTTCAACATGAGTAATCATCAAATTTTCTTTATCAATAGATTTCGGATCTACCGCATAACCGTGATTTTGCGAAGTAAAACCAATATTACCAGTGGCAATTTCTCTTACAGGATGATTAAATCCGCGATGTCCAAATTTCATTTTGTAGGTACTAGCCCCATTTGCTAGAGCAAAGACTTGATGGCCCATACAAATTCCAAATAGCGGAACATGTTTTTCAACTTCTTGGACCATTTTTGCAGCCGTAAGCATTTCTTCTGGATTTCCAGGCCCATTTGATAAAAGCACTCCGTCTGGATTAAGATTTAAAATTTCTTCGGCTGTTGCAGTGTAAGGTAAGACAATACAGTTACAGTCTCTCTCCGCTAATTCTCGTAAAATACTGTGCTTAATACCAAAGTCAATAACAACTATATTTCTTTTAGAGCCAGGAACTGGATAAGAATTTTTCGTTGAAACACGGCTGATTACACCTTGGGTAATGTTTCTTTGCTTTAATTCTTGAGCAATACTTGCTGCATTTTCCTTTGAATCAGTAATTCTTCCTTTTAGAGTACCGTGAATTCTTAATTTCTTAACTAATTCACGAGTATCAATTCCTTGCAAGCCAGGTATATTTAATTGTTTTAAAAACTTTGGCAAGGTTGTTTGCATACGCCAATTGTCTGGGTGACGCGCTACTTGGTGGCAAATTACACCCTTAATTTGAGGCTCAAGTGATTCATAATCTGCCAAAGTAATTCCATAGTTTCCAATTAACGGATTAGTAAAAACCAAAATCTGATCAGCATAGCTTTGGTCAGTAATTGCTTCTTGATAGCCCGTCATCCCTGTTGTAAAAACAACCTCACCGCTACTTTCACAATCAGCTCCAAAGCCTTTGCCTTCATAAATGCTACCATCTTCTAAAATTAAATAGCGTTTCATTTTGTTCCCCTTTGATATACAACTTTACCATCAACAAATGTCATCACTGTCTCCCCATATACTTTCTGCCCAGTAAATGGTGTATTTACTCCTTTAGACTTAAAATCCTCTTCTTTAATTTCTTTTTGATGCTCAATATCAAAAATCGCAATATCTGCATTCTCACCAGGTGCAAGAAGACCTGCGCTTTTTATACCAAATACTGTAGCCGGCTTATCAGTAAGAAGAGATAGTAATTGTTCAAGCGTGAAAACTTTCTCTTCCTTTACAAATCTAGTGTAAAGAGTGCTAAATGCTGTCTCACTTCCTGTAATTCCAAAAGCGGCTCCTTGCATACTACCTTCTTTTTCCGCTTTAGCATGGGGAGCATGGTCAGTAGCAATTAAATCAATTGTTCCATCTAGCATCCCAACTAAAAGAGCTGCTTGATCCTCTTTACTTCTTAGTGGTGGATTCATCTTAAAGTAAGGATCGTCTTCTGGAATATCGCTATCTGTCAATAAAATATGGTGTGGTGCAACCTCACACGTTACCTTAATCCCTCGTGCTTTTGCTAAACGAACTAATTCTACACTGGTTTTTGTCGAAACATGACAAATATGGTAATGGACTCCTGTTTTTTGTGCTAAAAGGAGATCACGAGCAATTTGCGTAGTCTCAGCAAGTTCTGTAACTGGTGGTAAGTCTAATTTTTCAGCTGCTATTCCTTCATTAACAATTCCTTTATTAAAAAGTGAATCATCTTGGGCATGGGCTGCAATAATTAAGTTGTTTTCTTTAGCCTTTTGCATGGCCAGATACATTGTCTGCGCACTTTGAACTCCATGTCCGTCATTACTTAATGCAAATGCGCCTGCTTTCTTAAGTTCTGCGTAGTCAGGAATAATATCAGTTATTTCATCCTTAGTGACAGGACCATACTGGAGAATATGAACTAACCCCTTTTTTTGATTTTCTCTAACCATTTTCTCCATTAATTCAGCTGTATTAGGAACAGGAGTGACATTAGGCATAGCACCAACGGTTGTAAATCCCCCACGTGCTGCCGCTTGACTACCAGTTTTTATATCCTCCTTATAGGTTTGACCGGGATCACGATAATGCACATGAACATCCACTAAGCCTGGGCTAACTATCATCCCGCTAGCATCAATTATTTCTTCCCCTTCTAGATCAGTTCCAATAGCCTTAATTTTTTGACCATCGATTAAAACATCGGCTTTGATTAGGTGGCCGTTTTGGTACACAGTTCCGTTTTTAATTACAGTAGTCATTACTTGAGCCCTCCTAATTTTCTTCCTCGTAAGACTGCCTCAATCATTGCCATTCTCATAAACACACCATTTTGCATTTGACGAGTAAACATACACTTGTCGCTTTCCACCAAATCTGCACTTAATTCAACATCGTGGTTAATTGGGCCGGGGTGCATAATAATTGCATTTGGCTTTAATTCTTGATAGCGTTGGTTATTAATTCCGTATTTTTCATGATATGCTTTTGCATCAAAATTCTTTTCATTAGGATCATCACTGTGTCTTTCATGTTGAACTCTTAAGAGCATCATCACATCCATCTCGGAAATCAACTTATCTAGTTCTTCATATTTTCCATATTTATCAAATTCCTTCGAGTACCAATATTCAGGTCCTGAAAAGTAAACTTCAGCTCCTAACCGATGGAGTAATTCCATATTACTTTTAGCAACTCGTGAATTAGTAATATCGCCAACAATAGCTACTTTTAGACCTTTAAATTGCTTAAAATGTTCATGAATTGTCATCATGTCTAACAAACATTGACTTGGATGTTGCCCACTGCCATCTCCGGCATTAATTATTCCAATATCTAAATGTTGATGATTTTGAGGGCGGATTAAATTTTGATAGTATTCATTTTGTGAATGACGAATTACTTCAATATTCACTCCCACAGCTTCCATAATCAAGGATGTATCATATAATGTTTCTCCCTTATTAACTGAAGAATGAGCAGGATCAAATGGAATTACAGTTAAACCTAATTTTCTTTCAGCCATTTCAAAACTAGTATGTGTTCTACTTGAATCTTCAAAAAACATATTAGTAATATAGATGAGATCTGTTAGATTAGGCGTAGCTCCACCATTTTTAAAATATTCTGCTCGATTAATTAAAGCTTCAACTTCTTCAACACTCAGATTTTCTACACTAACAAAATGTGGTAAACTAACAAGATTTAAATTTTCCATTTTTTATTCTTTCTAAAGCAAAAGGCCTGAAGCATTTAATTGCTCCAGGCCTATTTTTCATATTCTTGTATACGAAAAATATAGCAACCCTTCTGGCCCTCTCTGGAGTCAATTAAATGGTTGACTATTAAATTAATATTTCTTAATTATTTTGATAGAGATTTCAGTTCAACTGAATCCTTACCATCTTTTTCTACCATGTTAACAGCAACTTGTTCGTTAGCTGCAGTTGGGATATTCTTACCGACAAAGTCAGCTCTAATTGGTAATTCACGGTGACCGCGATCTACCAAAACTGCCACTTTAATTGAACTAGGACGTCCATCATCCATCAAAGCATCCATCGCTGCTCTAATTGTTCGACCAGTATAAATTACATCGTCAATTAAAATTACTTTCTTATCGGTAATATCAACATCAATTTGGTTAGAATTGACTACTGGATCTTGTTTTAGTGAAGCATCATGACGATCATCACGATAAAGCGTAATATCTAGCTCATCGATTGGCACATCAACATTTTCTAATTTTTGAATTCGGTCATGAATTCTCTTGGCTAAATAAACTCCTCTTGTCTTGATTCCAATTAAAACAAGATTATCAGTACCCTTATTTTGCTCAATAATTTCATAAGTAATTCGAGTTAATGCACGTTTCATTGCTAGTGCATCCCAAATTTCCTTTGCCATATTTTTCCTCCTGATTTTGCCCATAAAAAAAGCTCCTAGTTCTTGAGACTAGGAGCTTATAGTAAAGTCATACTTATTTAAGCCTGCCTTGCTAGCCTCACGGGACTAATTTTAAAGGACATTTATTGTTTTAAAATTACTGTACTTTCTGATTTTTGTCAAGCCATTTAATTAAAATTGACTTTATTCACTAATTGATTAATATCTGTAATTCCTAACTTTTCTAATTCCTTTGGTAAGTCATCAGCAATATGCTTTGAAGCAAGACTATCCTTAAAATGAGCCGTTCCAACAGCAACTGCATTAGCACCAGCTAAGATAAATTCAATTACATCTTTAGCAGAACTGATTCCACCCATCCCAATAATTGGTAAAGTTGTACTTTCTCGAACTTGGTGAACCATTCTAATAGCAATTGGTTTTACGGCTTCTCCCGAAAGACCACCAATATTGTGACCTAAAACAGGCTTTCTAGTTTCAACATCAATCTCCATTCCCAAAAGAGTATTGATTAAGGATAATCCATCTGCACCACCATTTTCAGCTACTTTCGCAATCTGCGTAATATCAGTGACATTAGGGGTTAATTTTACATAAATTGGAATTTTTACGACTGACTTAATTTTTTTAGTCAATTCTTCCACTACATCAGGATGAACGCCAAAGCTCATTCCGCCCTGATTCACATTCGGACAAGAAACATTAATCTCTAAGGCATTTACTAGTCCAGAATCAGATAGCTTCTTAGCTACTTCAAGATATCCTGCTTCATCTTCTCCACCAACGCTAGCCATAATTGGCAAGGCAGGATATTCATTACGCAACGGAGTTAATTTATCTTTGATCACCGCATCCACACCGGGATTAGTTAATCCAACTGAATTCAAAACCCCAGTATTTAAAACAGCTATTTGGGGCTGCAGATTACCTGTTGTACTATGAGGAGTAGTCGTCTTTATTACCATTGCTCCCAAATCATTTAAATCAAATTTCTTGGCTGCCGGTACATCCCCAAAACCAAAGGTACCACTTGCTGGCATAATTGGATTTTTTAAATCTAATCCTGGTAATTTTACGTGTGTATTAATCATATTTTCCTCCAAAATGAATGCTCTCTGTCATTCAATTATTTTTCAAGAATTGATTGTACACGCTTTTTTATTTTTTTCAAAGTCAAAAATTTTATTTGTAATTCTTTCTCGAAGATGCTAAACTTCATTTTGATTAAACTTTAAACGGTACAGAGAGACCGCAAGTTAGAATTATTGACTTAAATTATCTGAGGAAGTCTATACCTAGTGTCTCTCTGCGCTCGGTATAGACTTTTTTTATGGAGGAAAAATGAGTAGACCTGTTATCGTTGCCTTAGATTTAGACAATGAAAAGAAATTAAATGAACTATTACCGAAATTAGGTAAACCTGAAAATGTTTTTATTAAGATCGGGATGGAACTCTTCTTTAACGAAGGCCCTAAAATCGTAAAACAATTATCAGAACAGGGGTATCAAATCTTTTTAGACCTAAAGATGAACGATATTCCTAATACAGTCTATAATGGCGCAAAAGCATTAGCTCGTTTGGGTATTACCTACACCACGGTTCACGCACTTGGTGGTAGTCAAATGATTAAGGCGGCAAAAGATGGGTTAATTGCGGGAACTCCGATTGATAAAAATGTTCCTAAATTACTAGCTGTAACTGAATTAACTTCTATTTCAGACGAAATTCTACATTATGAGCAAAATTGCAATTTATCGATGAATGATCAAGTATTAAGCTTAGCTACAACAGCTAAAAAAGCAGGTGCAGACGGTGTAATTTGTTCTCCACTTGAAGTTAAAAATTTACGTCAAAAAGTTGGAGAAGACTTTTTGTACGTAACTCCTGGAATTAGACCAGCTGGTAATGCTAAAGATGATCAATCACGCGTAGCTACTCCACTTCAAGCAAAAGAATGGGGTTCAACAGCGATTGTTGTTGGTCGGCCAATTACTTTAGCTACTGATCCAGAAGCCGCATACGAAGCAATTAAAAAGGAGTTCAACTAACATGCATAAAAATCAAATTATTAGTCAATTAATCAAAGAAAAAATTATTACTATTTCTCCTGATAAACCTTTCACTTATGCAAGTGGAATGCTTTCACCAATCTATACCGATCTTCGGTTAACTGTTTCTTACCCAGAGCTGCGTGATATGATTGCTAGTGACCTAGCCAACCTAATTGCGGCAGAATTTCCTCAAGCAACAATTATTGGCGGAGTTGCAACTGCTGGTATTCCTCATGCTGCTTTAGTTGCCGGAAAATTACATTTACCAATGATTTATGTTCGTCCAAAACCTAAAGATCACGGTAAAGGTCGTCAAATCGAAGGTCGTTTTTCAGAAAATGATCAAATTGTCTTAATTGATGATCTAATTACCACTGGTGGATCAGTTTTAAACGCAGTTAAAGCTACTGAAAAAGATGGCGGAAAAGTAGCTGGGATTGCTTCAATTTTCACTTATTATTTGCCAGATGCAAAAGAAAACTTTAAAGAAGCAAATGTAAAATATACTCCCCTTCTTTCTTATCCTGAATTACTTAAAAAAGAAAATGAATCCGGACATATTACCAGTGACCAATATGATATTTTAAAAACCTGGCATGAAGATCCATGGGCTTGGGGTAAAAAATTTAACAGTTAAATCTCAATAAGATTATCATCATATAGTTAATTTAAAAAGAGACTGATTTTTATATTTAATCAGTCCCTTTCTTTTATTTCCAGATATTTTTATTAATAAAATTTTCTTTAATTTCAAACTGGCTACAAATATTTATCAATACCGCAGGTTAATTAATCGCCTCATTTAGCATGTGGTAGACTTAAGGAGAGTAAGTGACTTTCTTTTTTATTAGCAATTCGTTAATAAAAACTACAACATTTATCTATATAATAATTGTAATTAGCAGAAAGGATGGATGAAATATGGATACAAATAATATTTTGTCTTACATAAAATGGCGTGGCGATATTTCCCTTTCTGCACGATCCTTTGACGAAGTTGATGCATTAGTAATTGCCACGTTTTCTTATATTCATCTTGATGGAATTGTCCCCGATTCTAATAAAGAAATTTCAATAAAAGAAGCCGCTGAAAAATATTTTAATTCTTCAAATCAACATCTCGACCATTATAAGTATCAAGATTTACTAAAATTAATGGCAAATTCTGTTCGTTTTGGGGATGCAAAATTATCTTACTTTGTGGATGTTCTTACTGATCGGATACAATTTTCTGCAATCAAAATTAGTCTTGATAATGATACTAATTTTATTTCATTTCGAGGAACAGATGATAGCTTAGTTGGCTGGAAAGAAGATTTTGAAATTAGTTTTAGAACAACCGGTGCACAAAAATATGCTCTGAAGTATCTGACAAATATTTTAAAGACTACTAAACAAGTCTACAGTTTAGCTGGTCACTCCAAAGGTGGTAATCTTGCTGAATATGCAGCAGTTAACTTACCTGATGACTTAAAAAAGCAGATCAAAACTATTTGCACTTTTGATAGTCCGGGACTTAGTACTCAAGTTGATGGGGTAACTGATAAACTAAAACGTTATGTGCCTGAATTTAGTATCATTGGCCGGCTTTTTGAGCCAGAAAACATTACCCCAACAATTTTAGTTAGTGATCGGCCAAAACTAGCTCAACACGATCCAATGAGCTGGGAAGTATCGGGTTCTCACTTTATTACTAGAGCTCATCGCAATCCAACTTCTAAAATATATAATCAAATCATAAATCAATGGATTGGTGAAGCAAATCTTCAAGAACGTGAAGCCCTAACCAATGATCTATTTAATGCTTTTGCAGCTAGTGGAGCAACCAAAATTACAGAACTTAATAAAAATGGTTTTGGTGGTTTTGGTGCTATTCTTTTCTCTCTTACCAATTCATCTAGAAGAACGAGATTTGTTCTCGGAAGTTTATGGGAAACCATCTGGCGCAGTATTAAAGCAACTCATCTAGAAAAATTATTTATAAATCCCAATTCAATTATTGGATGGGTATTAATTATTCTTGGTATTGTAGACCTGATGATTCCAGATTATGCCTATCGGGCATTTGGGGGAATAGTTGGAGTCTTTTGTATTGTGTGGAGTGGCTATCATATTGTCACAGCTGCTAACTCCCATTTAGTGCCTAAGTCAAAGCGATTCTTTATTATTACTTATCTCATTGTTTTTGGTTTAGCTGTCGCAATTATTTCTAATAACCGTTTATTGGCTTTCTTAGCTCACTATGTTCTAGGCATATTCTTAATCGGGTTTGCATATGTAAGATTACGAAATGTAATTGTTAAAAATAAGAAAAATGGAATTTTCAAAAATATTATTGATGTGGTTGAAAGTTTAATTGCTTTCGCAGCTGGCATTATTGTAATTGTAAATCCTAATTACTTCAGTCGCCAAGCAGTCATTATTTTAGGAATTTTACTGATTATTTATGGCCTCTTCCAACTAATAATGGAACTATTTAGACAGAGAAGATTAAAGATGCCGCCTAAACATCATTAACAAATTAAATAAGGCTTTTGGAACTTAATCCAAAAGCCTTATTATTTTACTTATAAAATTTTTTCAATTGCCTCTGCTACACCATCATGATCACAATCACTTGTTACTCTTTGTGCTGCTTCCTTCACGGCTGAGACTGCATTACCCATTGCTACTCCAATACCTGCAAGTTTAATCATGCTTAGATCATTTTCTTCGTCTCCAATAGCTATCAAATTCTCACTACTTAAATTCAATTTGTGACAAAGAAATTTTAAAGCATTTCCTTTAGAAACACCTTTAGGATTTGCTTCATAATAAAAGGGTGCTGTTTTAGTAAAAGTAATTTCATCATCCAGATGAGCAAAAGGTCTATGATCAGCAATTTTTTGATCTAGCAAATCTTGCCGATCTACATACATACACTTAATGATTGGAATATCTTTCATCTCAGCTGGTGTACGGTACGAAATACCTAAATTAACTAGGTTCGCTTCATATAAAGTATAGTCGCCAATATCTCGATCTGCAGTATAGATTCTATCTGGTGCTGATGCATGAAAATGTAAACCTAATTTTAAGGAAATTGTCTCTAAATCTAGATAATTGTCATAAGTTAATTTTTTCTCAAACAAGACATCGCCAGCCGTTGTTTCTACTACTCCACCGCCAAAACAAACGACGTATTGATCTTCTTGATCATTTAAACCTAACTCAGTCAGAATCTTTTCTACTCCGCTCAATGGTCGACCTGTAGCAATAACAATTTTTATCCCTACACTTTTTGCTTTTAAAATTGCATTTTTTACTTTTGGAGTTAATTCTTTTTTAGAATTTAATAATGTACCATCAACATCAATTGCGATTATTTTTATATTTTTCATCTTATAATTTGCCTCAATATTGCCAATACTACAACTCCTAATCCAATGCATCCCACAACGCTTAATTGCAAGCGCCAAGTGATTGTTAAGTAGGCAATAAATTCACGTACAAAGGCATTTAAGGTAAAGTACCACTTTGTTTTTGCACCATAACCAATACACTGTAGGCCTAATCTCTTTGCTAAAACTAGGGCACGATATACATGGTAAGAATTAGTTACGATAGCAAAACGAGAATCTGGTTTCATCAATCTATGTGAAAAAATCAAATTTTCTCTAGTTGTCTTTGACTTATCTTCCACAATAATATCTTGTTTTGGAATACCTTCTTCTTCAGCATATTTTGCCATTGCCACTGCTTCAGGAATTTCTTCACCGGGTCCTTGGCCCCCTGACATAATGATTTTTGAGCCAGGATTACGACGATATACCTCTATTCCACGATTGATTCTTGCAGCAAGAAGCGGTGTCACCTTTTTTCCCATTAAACCTGCTCCAAGTACAACCACGTAGTCTAACTTCTTAGTCTTAATATTTACTAGATTAATCCAAGAAGTTAAAGTATACATCATCATAATAAAAATCAGATAAATGATTACGAGGTTAATAAACAAATAGACGTAAGTGGCAAAATTGTTATGGGTTAATTTTCCGACTAATGGAAAGAGAAATAGGTAAGCAATAATTCCGATGCCCATTGCTAACGATAAGAAATTAGTCCAGCGATTACCTTCGCGAATTAAAATCTTAATCCCATCATAAATAAACATAATGATCAAAATTGCAATAAAAGCCACAACGGAAAACATTATTGCCATTAATATTAGCAAAAAAATAAGCAAAACAACTTGATGGGTAACAGGAAAAACTTCAGCAGCAATTAATAAACTAACCGCCGTAAATAGACCAAAAGTAATTATCGTCCATACTAAAGTCATCCCTGACCATAAGCTTCGCCTCTCATGGGTTAAAACCCAGAGAAATGTTCCTAATGCAAGTAAAAATAAAACTAATACAATTGAAAATGATAAGACCACTTATCATTTCACCACCTTAATCTATTACACATATTCCTTGTGTTTCGTCTTTTCTTAATTATACAAAAATAATTGTCTTCATGTTTTTGATTCAGTATAATTAAGAAAATATTTTTAGGAGGACAAAAAATGGCAGAACAAATTTTAGTAACAACCACTGAAAATATTCCCGGTCGAAAATATGAAATTATTGGTGAAGTTTTTGGGGATTACAACTCAATCAAAAAATGCAATTAGAGATTTTGGTGCTGGCTTAAAAAGTATTGTCGGTGGTGAAATTAAAGCTTATAACTCAATGTTAACTGAATCAAGAGATCAATCAATTGCTCGCCTTCGTCAAAATGCCGCCGAAATGGGTGCTGACGCTGTAGTTATGATGCGTTTTGATTTAGGCTCTATTGCGGGCGATATGCAATCTGTCGTTGCTTACGGAACTGCGGTTAAATTTATTGATTAATCTAAAAAACTGGCTTTTCAGCCAGTTTTTTATTTTCTTAAACCTTTTGGATAGAAGTTCTTTAAAATTTGATCATTTCCAATTTTTCCGAAACTGAAGATATGGTCTTGATAAGCAACCAAAACAAAGCCACGCAAATTACTATCTATCTTAATCGTCTCTCCATGTATATATCGCTCATACTCTGCCTTATCTTCAAAATTAATAAGTTGTTTTTGTTCTTTTTGTCCCAATACCTCAGCTAGTTGATGGCTTGGTTCAAAACGCTTTTTCTTAAGTAACCCTAATTCAACACCATTATTTAGAACATGTAGTTCAGTTAGCCGGTCTGGGTCAAGAGCTGGGACAAAGACGTGACCATTACTTTGCAAAACCTCATTTTGCCAATTTTCTAAACTAGATGGTAGAGCAAAATTATCTAATACTTTTGCCACCACACTAATCTCACCTTTATTTAAACGCGTAATTGTGCTCTTTTTCTGGCGTTTGTTCTTTTTAGCCTTAGTTGAAATCTCTTGATTCTCTTCAATATTTTTCAGATGAGCAACAAATTGGCCTTCTCCCACTCCATTTTGAAACCAAAGTCTAACCGTTTCCTTTAATTCTGGCAAGTTAGATTTTGACCACTCTGGTATACCGGCCGACATTCCGGAATAAAGCTTAAGAGGTTCAATCTCTAAAGGATAGTTCTCAACTAACCACGCTACTATTTCTTCATCTTCTTCTGGAGAATATGTACAAGTAGAATAGACGATCTCTCCGTCCGGCTTTAACATCTTCATTGCTTCACTCAGAATCTCTTTTTGTCTAGTTTGGCATGTTAATACATAGTCAGGAGACCAATATTGTGTCGCAGCAGGATCTTTTCTAAACATCCCTTCTCCAGAACACGGTGCATCAACTAAAATTTTATCAAAAAAGTGAGGCAATTTTTTTGATAAGCGATCGGGGCTTTCGTTAGTGACTACAACATTTGTAGCTCCCCATCTTTCTAGATTTTCTCTTAAATCTTTTGCTCTACTTTTTGAAATTTCATTAGCTACTAAAAGCCCCATATCATCTAGCAAACTAGCTAATGCAGTTGATTTGCCGCCTGGAGCAGCACATAAATCCAGTACCTTATCGCCAGGTTTTACATTAAGAGAAACGGCTGGATACATTGCGGATGGATCTTGGGAATAAACATAGCCACCTGTCCACTCACTATCACGTCCTGAAATTTCTCCATAATATCCATCTTTAGTAAATTCAATTGGTTCTTTAAGACTATATTGAACATCCTGATACTTATTCTTTAATGGGTTTAAGCGAAATCCCTTTTTACTTGGACTATTAATTGCAGTAAAAAATTTACTACTTTCTTCTTCTCCCAATAAGCTCTTATATTTCTCAACAAATTCAATTGGCAATGACATTATTTTTCCTTCTTAATTTTTATTAAAAGCAGCATTAATACATAAGTAATAATCTGCATTGCAAAAACGATTAAAAATAGGACATATAACTGACTGTGATTAGAGTAAAAACTCCACGTTTGTAAACCTAAACTAGTAAAAATAACAATTATTCCATTGGCTAAAAAGAAACGTAAACCAGAATCAGCTAATAAATGAGCCCAGATTTTGCCAGGAACATATTTTAAGTTTACCGGATTTTCAGCTAGGACTGCTGCAATCGCTGCAACTATCAGTGCAATTACAACACAGAAAATTGCACCGATTAATTTTTTAGTTGGACTGATCCCATGTTGCCTATTGTAGGTTTTACTAAAGTCCTTAATCTGCATACTTCCCCGGAGATAATGTTGTAAAGCATTCGCCTCGTTTTTATTCAACCCATCTACTACTACCTTATAGTTGGTAATTGATTCTTTTGCAGTTGGTTGATTAATTCCAGTTGAAAGATAATAAACAGTCTGGCCGTTTTGACTTTCATTGTTTTTCTTTAGCTCACCAATAATCGTGACATAATCATTATTCTCTTTTAGATAATGATTATTTTGTAAGGTTACAACTCGATCTTTAGTATCGGATGAGATAACTGCAAAAGGAATTGTTCCATCAAAGTCATTTTTACTAAAGTACCTAGAACTTCCTTTAGCAAGCGGTTGACTTTTCAAATTATAGTTAGCCCAAATTAAAACGCGGTCTGGAATATAGTCCGATTCAAAGTGAATCTGGACCTTATCGTGAGAGGAATTTTTATTAATATAAGTTAGGAACTGTTTAATATTGTGTTTTTTCTTAGGATTAAAAACATAATATGTGCTTGATAAACCGTTA
>OOBW01000724.1_pt1 | contig 20475 bp, 17 predicted proteins | sample 1671701 | NCBI WGS metagenome assembly OOBW01 (sample SAMN06348183, study PRJEB24527) | human gut metagenome | biome: human gut; feature: ankylosing spondylitis patient; material: feces | host: Homo sapiens | place: China | collected 2015-10 | reverse complement strand
TCTGCTCCCGGGAGGTGTTCTGGGCCTCGTCCAGGATGATGAAGCTGTCGTCCAGGGTGCGGCCCCGCATATACGCAAGAGGCGCCACCTCGATATTGCCCCGCTCCAGATACTTTTGATACGTCTCCGCCCCCAGCATGTCAAAGAGAGCGTCGTACAGCGGCCGCAGGTACGGGTCCACCTTGCTCTGAAGGTCGCCGGGCAGAAAGCCCAGCCGCTCGCCGGCCTCCACCGCAGGACGGGTGAGGATGATGCGGTTGACCTGCTTGTCCCGGAAGGCAGCCACGGCGGCGGCCACGGCCAGGTACGTCTTGCCGGTCCCTGCCGGGCCCACGCCGATGGTGACGGTATTGTGGAGCACGGACTTGATATACTCCTTTTGTCCGATGGTCTTAGGCTTCACCGGGCGGCCCTTAGCGGTGATGCACAGCACGTCGCCTGTCAGCTCGGAGATCTGCGTCTCCTTCCCGCTGCGGACCAGCCCGATGACATAGCGCACATTCTGCTCGCCGATGGCCTCTCCCCGGGACGAGAGGGTCAGCAGGGCCTGGATGGCCTTGCAGGCCAGCATGGTCTCCTCCGGCTCCCCCTCTACCCGCAGCTCGCCGTCCCGGTTCACCACGGTCACATGGAATTCCTGCTCCAGAAGGCGGATGTTTTCATCAAAGGACCCGAAAATGTTTACGGCCTGTTCCAGCCGTTCAATGCTGATTCGCTGTTCCAATGTTTTGCTCACTCCCAAATCGTGTTCCGGGCCTCAGGGGTCCGGGTTATCGTCGCTCACATAAATGGGCACTGTCCTGGCGATCTCCTCCCGGCACTCCGCCGCCAGCGTCACGTCCAGTACGTCCCCCCGCTGCCGGGAGGTACAGAGTGTGGTGGTGACGGTGCCGTACGGGTCCACCAGACTGTGGAGGTATTCCGTCAGGATGGCTTCTCCGGCAGATTCCGCCGCAGCGGGGTCCATCCCGGTCTCCGCGCGCTCATAAAAACGATAGGTCTCCCGCACCAGCGTCACCGGCAGCCGCAGTCCCAACAGCGTCCAGGGGTACCTGGTGGTTATTTTATCATATTCTGCCCCTTCGATGCTACTGTTTCCATAGAATTTTACCCGATGGGTCCCAAAGATCAGCGACCAGCCAGTTTTTTTCCGTCCAGTGTAGGACTTTGTCTCCGACGTCAGCGGCACTCGGGTGGTGAGCGTGTACCAGGTGCGGGCCGTGACGGAACCCCGTCCCGCCAGAATCCGGGCCCCCACGGTGTCCGTATCCTCCACGCCGGAGATCAGCAGCTGTCCCTCTTCCACCGAAGTCCCCGGCAGCACCATGTTCACGCCCTCCGTGCTCTGGATCGTAAGAACCAGCCCCGCCCGGCGGGCCACCACATTGGTGGGGGTGCGCTCGTCCACCATCTCCGGCTTTTTGACCCGCTCCCGCACCTGCACGGTGGCCCGGCATCCGGAGACATTGACCGTCAGCCAGCTCAGTTCCGGGATCTCCAGCAGCACTTGGTTTCGCAGGCCCTCCGGATCCAGGGAAAAGGAAAACGTGCCGATCCCCACACCGTTTTGCTCCAGTGCCCGCAGAATCTCCTCATCGGGCACGGTCTCGTTGCCCTCCACCTGAAAATCCCAGATGAAAAAGGAGCCGTACACCATGGCAGCGGCACAAAGGCCCAGCCCCGCCAGCAGCACATACCGCCGGCGGAACCGCAGCAGAAAATAAGGCGCCCCCTCCCGGCCCACCACCGTTACAGTACAATCCATCTCCTGAACCGCCCGCCGCAGCGTCCGGCTGTCCCGTCTGCTCATACGGCAGGTAAAGGCCTTATCAGATTCCCAGGCCACATCCCAGAAAGAGAGGTTCCGGGCACCGCACAGGTTCAGCACCCGCTCCGGGAACGGTGCCTCCACCCGCAGCTGCACCTGCCCCTGTATCCGGTTGACAACTTCTTTTAGCATCGGCTACCTCACCCATTCCACGGCGTTGATCTGCCCGCCGATCCGCACTTCCTCCGCCGTCATTGCCACCAGGGACAGCCGCTCTCCTCGGACCCGCAGGACTCCGGCGGCGGTATTGACATCGATCTGTGTGTCGCTGTATGCAAGGATGCCCAGATGACGCTCCAGATACAGCTGACGGCCGCCGATCATTTCCAGCCGCGGAAGCCCGGCTACCACATCCGCGGGCAGATCGAACAACTCCGCCACCGCCCCCAGCACACCGCCGTCCGTTCCTTTTCGATTCCGCTCCATCGTCTTCTCACCTCTTTGCGACTGTATGCGGCGGCGGCCCAGAACTTGCCTGTCCCAGCCTTCCGGCATACGCGCCCGGAAAACGGCATAGGGTAAAGGGGTGATGTGGATGAAAGCACAGTGGCGGATGGCAGCATGTCTTCTTTTGTGCGGCGTGCTGGTGTGGTTTTTGGCGGACGCCGGGCAGGTCCGGCAGGATGTGTCTGCGGCGCTGGCCCTGTGCGCTCGGTCGGTCATCCCGGCGCTGTTCCCGTTTTTGGCGGTTTCCACCCTGCTGCTGCGGCTGGGCTTTGGGGAATTAGCCGCCCCCTGGCTGGCGGGGCTGATGGAACCGCTGTTCCGGGTGGACGGCGCCGGAAGCTCTGCACTGCTGCTGGGGCTGGTGGGCGGCTACCCCATCGGTCCCCGGACCACAGCAGAGCTGTACCGCCAGGGCTCACTCCTCAAGGATGAGGCGGAGCGGCTGCTGACGTTTTCCAACAACTCCAATCCGGTATTCCTGATCAGCGTCCTTGGCATCGGCGTATTCGGCAGTGTTCGCGTGGGCATCTGGCTGTGGCTGATCCACGTGCTCTCTGCACTGCTGACGGGACTGTGCTTTCGCCGGTACCGGACCAGTTCCCCTGCCCCGCAGGCTCCGGCAAGGGGTTCCACTTTCCACGCAGTCTCCTTCTCCGCCGCGTTGGTGGAGTCCGTACGGGCCGCCTGCTCCGGCATTTTATCCGTGTGCGCCTTTGTGCTGTTTTTCTACGTTCTGGCCCGGCCTCTCTCCGCCCTGGATCCTCCTCTCGGGCCGACGCTGGTGGGCGTCACAGAGCTGTTTTCCCTGACGCCGCTGCTGACAGCAGACCGCTTCGGATTCGTCCTCTCGGCGGCAGCCAGCGGCTGGGGCGGACTGTCCGTCCTCTGCCAAACGGCGGCCGTTCTGGAGGGCAGCGGCCTCTCCCCCCGCTCCTGCGTATTGGGAAAAGCGGTGCAGGGCCTTTTCTCCCTGCTGCTGGCGCTGCTGCTCTCGTCCTATGTGCTGTCCTGACGACAAATCCCCCCTGCTGCCGCCAAAAAGCGACAACAGAGGGGATTTTTTGCCGTTTATAATCCGTTTTGGAATTGCATTGGTTTCCGCAGCGTCTTCGCTCAGCGCTTGCCTTTGTCGTAGGGCACACCCTCAGCCTTGGGGGCCCGGGACTTCTTGGAGGTGAACGCCAACACGATCAGCGTGATGAGATAAGGCAGCATCCGGTAGAAATGAGGGCTGACACCGATCTCTGCCAGGAGGTACACGCCGTCTCCGTTGATGTCGATGCTGGAGTAGGAGGCCGCCACGCATTTGAACAGGCCGAACAGCAGCGAAGCTCCGGCAATGTTCAGCGGTTTCCAGTTGCCGAAGATCATCACAGCCAGCGCCAGGAAGCCAAAGCCCGCCACATCGCCGTTGGCGGTGCAGTTGGCGGTGGTCAGGGCATAGACAAAGCCGCCCATGCCCGCCAGGGCGCCGGAGATAGTGGTACCGGCATAGCGCATCTTATAGACATTGATGCCCAGGGAGTCCGCTGCCTGGGGATTTTCACCGCAGGAGCGCAGGCGCAGGCCGAACTTCGTCTTGTAGAGAATGATCGATAAGACGATAAAGAGCAGAATGCAGACGTATGTTGCGAGGTATACCTTGTGCAGGAAGGTGGTCCCGAAGAACCCCAATTCTGCGGAGCGGTCAAACCCCAGAGTGGTCTTCTTGATCATAAACCAGCTGGCGGCGTCACCCTCGGCCATCTGCAGGATGTTCTGGTTTGCCAGGATGCGGATGAGGAACAGCACCAGGGCGGGGGCCATTAGATTCAGCGCTGTGCCGCCGATGGTCTGGTCCGCCTTCAGATTCACGGATGCAAAGCTCAGCAGCAGGGAAAACAGTGCACCCATCAGCGCCGCCACCAGCATGGCCAGCAGCTCAAAGCCCTGCAGCGTCACCCAGTCCCCCGCCTCCTTGGCGGCGGCGAAGGTCCCGGCCTCCTGCATATAGCGAACAAAGTACACGCCCACAAACGCGCCGAAAATCATGATACCTTCCAGTGCCAGGTTAATAATGCCGCTGCGCTCGGCAAACACGCCGGCCAGTGCCACGATCATCAGCGGAATGGCATAGATCAGGGTCTGCTGTACCAGAAACGTCATGCCTCCTCGCCTCCTTTCTCATCCCCGCCGTCCGAGGGGCCCGGTTCCGGATTCGGCTTTGCCTCCGCCGCAGCAGGAACCGCTCGGCGCTTTTTCCGGCCGCCGAGCAGCATGCGGATCACCAGGGAGAAGGCGCTGAGGTAGACGATGGTGGCAATGATCACATCGGTGATATACTCGTTGTACGCCGTCAGATTCGTCAGCTGCAGGCCGGAAATGTCCAGAATGGACATAAAGCAGCCGGTGAAGATCACGGCGATGGGATTGTTCACCGCCAGCAGCGCCACGGGTATACCGTTGAAGCCGGTGGCAGGCAGAGACTGATACGTGGACCAGAAAAACTCCGTGTTGCCGGAGAGATAATAGAGCGCTGCCGCCGCACCGGCAAGTCCGCCGGCAATGGCCATGGACAGCACAATGTTCCGCCGGTCGGCAATGCCGGCGTACCGGGCCGCATGCCGGTTGGCGCCGCAGGCCTTGAGCTCATAGCCCAAAGTCGTCTTGGACATAAGCAGATACACCAAAACAGCGATGATGACGGCGATCACGATGCCGCCGTTGACCTGAGAGCCGGGAAAGAGCTTGTCCAGTCCCAGCTTGAAGGTCTCCACACCGTTATAAGAGGTTTTGTAAACGTAGCCGGTTTTGCCGAACTCGGCTGTATTGCAGAGAGAACTTCCGTCAAAGAACCAGGTCACTAGATTCGCCGCGATCCAGTTGGTCATAATGCACGCCAGCACCTCGTTGATGTTGAGATACGCTTTGACCAAGCCTGGAATGGTGCCCCACAGTGCGCCGGCCAGAATCCCGCCCAAAAAGGCCAGAATCCAGATCACCGCCGCGGGGACAGACTCTGAGGGGATCGTCAGTGCCACATACAGCGTGGCCGCCGTGCTCATCAGATACTGTCCCGGCGCGCCGATGTTGAAAAGGCCCGTCTTGAACGCCACCGCCACCGAGAGACCCGTCAAGATCAGGGGCGTGGCCCGGAAGAGCATATTGCCGATGTTGGTGGGGTTAAACCCGAAGGTCAGCGCCCCCGACGCACCGCGCCCGGTGGAGAACAGCCCGCCAAACACCAGACGGATGCCGTCCCATGCGCTGGAGATCCCCAGAGAGGGATTCCCCGCACCCACCAGCAGGATGATCACGCTGCCCACGATCAGTCCGATGGCGATGGAGATCAGCGAGGAGAGGACGGCCTTGGTGCCGTCCTTTGCATACAGGGCGGAAATCTTTTCTTTCATGCCGATTCTCCCTCCTCCGCCGTCCGCTTTGCGCCGGCCATATAGAGGCCCAGCTCCTGCACCGTGGTGGTCTTGGGGTCCAGCTCGCCTACGATCTCGCCCTCATACATCACAAGAATCCGGTCGGCCAGGCTCATGACCTCATCCAGCTCCAGACTCACCAGCAGCACGGCCTTTCCCTTGTCCCGCTCGGCCACCAGCTGCTTGTGGATATATTCGATGGCGCCCACGTCCAGGCCTCGGGTAGGCTGCACTGCCACGATCAGCGGCAGCTCCCGGTCGATCTCCCGGGCGATGATGGCCTTTTGCTGGTTCCCGCCGGACATGCTGCGGGCGATGGTAATGGGGCCCTGCCCGCTGCGGACATCGTACTGGTCGATCAGCTTACTGGCATAGGCGCAGACTGCACCGTCCTTGATAAAGCCCAGGTGCTGGAACTGAGGCTCCCGGTAGCGCTGAAGCACCATATTCTGCTCCAGAGTGAAGTCCAGGATCAGTCCGTGCTTGTGCCGGTCCTCGGGAATGTGGCTGAGATAGCGGTTGCGCTGGCGGATGGAGGCGTGGGAGATATCCTGTCCGCAGAGCGTCACGGTGCCGCTCTTGGTCTTCTCCAATCCTGTGAGGCCGTAGATCAGCTCTGTCTGGCCGTTTCCGTCAATACCGGCCACGCATACGATCTCCCCGGCACGGACGTCAAAGCTGACGCCGTTCACGGCGTTGCGCTTGTGGTGGGAGCGGGAGGGCACCGTCAGCCCCTCCACATGGAGCACCGTCTCCTTGGGCTGAGCCGGGGTCTTGACCACCTCCAGCTGCACCGGGCGCCCCACCATCATGTTGGAAAGGGCCTGCTTATCCGTGTTCTTGGTCTCCACCGTACCGACATATTTCCCCTTGCGCAGGACGGTGACCCGATCCGCCACGGCCATGATCTCATTGAGCTTGTGGGAGATGAAGAGAATGGACTTGCCCTCTTTGGCAAACTCCCGCATGGTCGCCATCAGCTCTTCGATCTCCTGGGGGGTCAGGACAGCGGTGGGTTCGTCAAAAATCAGGATTTCGTTGTCCCGGTAGAGCATCTTGAGGATCTCCACCCGCTGCTGCATGCCGACGGTGATGTCCTCCACCTTGGCATCCAGATCCACCTTCATCCCATAACGTTCGGAGAGGTCCTGCACCTTTTTCCGGGCGGCCTTTCTCTGCAAAAAGCCCAGCTTCGTGGTCTCGGCGCCCAGGATGATATTGTCCAGTACAGTGAATACATCGATCAGCTGGAAATGCTGGTGGACCATCCCGATCCCCAGCGCCGTCGCATCATTGGGGCTGCTGATCTTGACCTCTTTCCCGTTCTTCTTGATGATACCCGACTCCGGCTGGTATAAGCCGAACAGCACGCTCATCAGCGTGGATTTTCCTGCGCCATTCTCGCCCAGCAGGGCGTGAATCTCACCTCTGCGCAGCTGCAGCGTGATGTCGTCGTTGGCGATGATTCCGGGAAACTCCTTGGTGATATGAAGCATCTCGATGACATTGTCAGCGCCCATGATTCTCAGCCCCATTTCTTTTATAAATTTTTTATAATTATATAATGCCGGGCCTCAAAACACAAGCGTTTGACCTTTTCCGTCCGGCCCACGCAAAAAACAGAGGGGAGGCACCATAAGGTGTCTCCCCTCCGCATTTCATGGATCCGAAAATGACTCAGATGATGTTCAGGGTCAGGTTGGAATAGTCCTGCTGGAGATTGTCGTAGTTGGCGTCGACCTGGTTCTCGCCGGTCTTGATAGACTCCAGCTCCGCCTGGTACTCCTCCACCGTGTAGGTCTCCAGTCTCCAGGAACCCTCATCGGTGGGCAGGCCAACCGCGTCATCCGCAGCGCCCAGCGTGGTGGTCAGGCCGCCAACCTCATCCCAGGTGTTGTCATAGACCTTGCCGATGGCATACTGAGCGGCCTCACCGATGCCCTTCATGGCAGAGGTAATCACGGTGTCGGAATCACCGGACTGGTCAGTATCCACGCCCACAACATAGCCGTCGTTGGCGGAAGCCGCCGCGGCCACAGACTGGAACATGGAACCCCCGCAGGCGAAGATCACCTCAGTGCCGTTCTCATACCAGCCATTGCACATGGTCTGCAGCTCGGGGGATGCAGAGTAGTTGGAGCCATACTGCCAGCTGTAGTTCATCTCCACCTGCGTGCCCAGCTCAGCGGCAGCCGCATTGGCGCCCTGAACGAAGCCGTAGCCGTAACGGCAGCAGGCAGGGTTGGTGCCGCCGCCACCGCCGGTGAAGCCCAGCTTGGTGAAGCCGTCCTTCACGACAGCATAGCCGGCCAGATAGCCGCACTGCTCTTCCTGGAAGGCAATGCCGGCCACGTTGGTCAGGGGAGTATCACTGCCGTCAGCGTTGAGGGCATAACCGTCGATAAAGACGAACTTGGTATCGGGATAATCTGTTGCGGCCCGGCGCAGAGCGGTCTCCTGCAGATAACCGGCGCACACAACCACCTTGGCGCCGGCCTCAGCGGCGGCAGCCATGGCATCATAGCGGTCATTGTCGGTGGCCTCGCTGCCGTTGGCAGGCTGATAGTACTTATAGCTCAGGCCGTTGTTGTATGCGTACAGCTTCACGCCGTCCCAGGTTCCTTCGTTGAAAGACTTGTCTTTGAGCTGGCCAACATCGGTCACGAACGCCACTTCATAGGTGCCGTCCTCGGAGGTCATATTGTCCTCAATATCGTCGGCAGTCACCTCCTGGGTGGTCTGGTCCGCCGTGGTGTCATCCTGCGCACCATCGGACTTGGTATCGCTGCTGCCGCAGGCTACCAGAGACAGGGACATGACCAATGCCAGAGCCAGTGCAAGAAACTTCTTCATTGGTATCATAACCTTTCCTCAAAATTCGACCCTCTCCCCCTCTTCCTTTAGGGGAAATTGTCAGCGACATTATAACAACTCATAACCTCTATTTCAACCAGATTTGAGAATAGTTTTCCTTTTCGTCACAATTTGAGGCAAAACCCCGCTCCACATGCGGTCCGCAGGCAAAAAAAGGGGGGCTTTCGCCCCCCTGCCCGGCACAGCCGGGTGCGTATGTTGATTACGCCTTCTTTGCCATCTCCACCGCGGTCTCCAGCGCGATCTCCATCATCTGCGTGAAGGAGGTCTGGCGGTCGGCAGCAGGCAGTGCCTCACCGGTGACCATGCTGTCAGAAATCGTGCAGATGGTCAGGGCTCGCTTGCCGGCTTCAGCGGCATTGTAGTAGAGGGCTGCAGTCTCCATCTCCGCTGCCAGGACGCCCATGGCGCCCCATTCCAGCGTGCGGCCGGACTTGTCGTAAAACACGTCGGAGCTGAGGAGGTTGCCCACCGGGGGCTCCACGCCCATGCGCCGGGCCACCGCCACAGCGGTCTCCAGCAGCTGGAAGTCCGCGATGGGGGCGAAAAAGCCGGGTAGGTTGAACTGGTGGCCATAGTTGGAATCCGTGCAGACAGCCTGCGCCATCACCACGTCCCGCAGCTTCAGCTTGGGGGTCAGGGCACCGGCGCTGCCGATCCGGATGATGTTGTCCACATCATAAAAATGGTACAGCTCATGAGAATAAATGCCGATGGACGGCATTCCCATGCCGGAGGCCATCACGGATACCGGCGTTCCGTGGTAGGTTCCGGTATAGCCGTTGACACCCCGGACATTGTTGACCAGCTGGGCATTTTCCAGGAAGGTCTCGGCAATAAACTTCGCCCGCAGCGGATCGCCGGGCATCAGTACGGTTTTTGCGAAAGCGCCATTCTTTGCTTCATTGTGCGGTGTTCCCATGTTTCAGTCCTCCATCATTTTTACAGCTTTTACAATACGGCTGGTGCCCAGTCGGGAAGCGCCCAGCGCGATAAAGTCCTCTGCGTCCTTCAAATCGGCGATGCCGCCGGCCGCCTTGATCTTCACCTGCGGACCGACATGCTTGGCAAAAAGCGCCACGTCCTCCCGAGTGGCACCGCCGGTGCCAAAGCCCGTAGAGGTCTTGATGTACTCCGCACCGGAAGCGGTGACGATCTCGCACATCTTAATCTTTTCCGCATCGGTGAGATAGCAGCACTCGATAATGACCTTCAAAAGGCGGCCCTTGCAGGCCTCCTTCACGGCCCGGATCTCCGCCAGCAGTGCATCCCATTTCTGGTCTTTCACCCAACCCAGATTGATGACCATGTCCACCTCAGACGCGCCGTTGTCCACAGCGTCGGCTGCCATAAAGCACTTGGCGGCGATGGTGTCATACCCATTTGGGAACCCGATGACCGTGCAGATGGGCAGCTTGCCCGCCATATACTCAGCCGCCTGCTTGACATAGCTTGCGGGGATGCAGACGCTGGCGCAGCCGTATTGGATGCCGTCGTCGCACAGTGCGCGGATCTCCTCCCAGGTGGCCGTCTGGCTCAAAAGTGTGTGGTCACACTTTCCGAGGATCTCTTTCAGTTCCATCTTGGAAACCTCCTTCAAGTATTGGAATCGCCCGTCAGAGCGTCATAGACCCATTTCCCGTGTTTTTCCCGGCGCGTCACCCGTCCACGGACCTCCAGATAATCCAGGTGCGCCAGCGCCTCTCCCACCGCAAAGAACTTCTGCGGCAGCGGGAAGTCCTCCCAGCTGCGGCAGCGGATACTCCAGGCCATGTGGCCGGCAATCTCGTAGGCCGTCATGCCCGGCTGCCGCCGGATCGCCTCCCAGGCGTTTTCGATGCGGCGGGCATGGTGGGCCGCCAGTTCCTCCGCCCGGCGGCGGAGGTCTCCGGTCTCACTCCGATGGGCGGGAAGCAGCTCCGCCACCTCCAGCCCCTTTACCCGGTCCAGGCTTTGGAGATAGTCCCCCAGAGAATCCGCCACGCCGTCCCATCGGCAGATATTGGGCGTGATATGGAAAAGCACATGGTCTCCGGAAAACAGGCGCCGTGCCTTTCCCTCATAAAGGCACAGATGCCCCGGGGTATGCCCCGGCGTCAAAATGCAGCGGAGGTGATGCTCCCCGTATACCAGCGTATCCCCATCCTCCAGAAAGGTATATCCGTCCCAGGGCGGCGGTGCCGCCACCTTGGCGGGATTGGTATTCCAGAGACATTCCATCTCCTCTTCGGAAAAACCGTCCCGCACATAGTCCGCAGACAGATGCCGCCACCGGGCGTCCTGATCCGGCGCCGTCAGCCGGGCACCATCGATCCGGCCGATATAGATCCGGCACCCCGGCCGGATCAGTTCCGGTGCAAGTCCGGTGTGGTCACTGTGCAGATGGGTCAGAAAAATATCCATTCGGTCCCGGTCTACACCGATCTCACAAAGCTGCCGCTCCATGGCCTCCCGGCAGGGCTCCTGCCGGAACCCCGTGTCGATCAAAAGGCTCCTCGCGCCCACCAGCAGGTAACTGTTGAGCGTTTTCAGCGGATTTCCCACCAGAGGGATCTCCAACCGCCAAAGGTCTTTTTGAATCTGCTCTGCCATGCCCGCTCCTTCATCCCACTGTTTTTTTCAGTATACCAGCTTTCCGCGCGCCTGTCCAGCAGCCCCTTGCCAAGAGCGCAGACGGGTGTTAAAATAGCATCACTTTTCGAATTTGGAGGCAAACCCAACATGAAAAAACGTCTGTTTGCACTGCTGTGCACACTGATTCTGCTGGTGGGTGCAATTCCCTCTGCCGGTGCGCTGGCAGGTGAAGCCAATCGCTCAGCGGACATTTTAAATACGCTGGGCCTGGTCAATGGAACCACCGACGCAGGATATAATCTGACCGCGCCGGCCACCCGGGCCCAAGCGGCCGTGCTGCTGGTACGTCTGGCCGGAGCTGAGGACGCCGCCGCGGCGGACCCCTGGTTCGCCGGTTACCGGGATGTCCCCGCATGGTGCAAAGACGCGGTGGACTACGCCACCCATCAGGGCTGGCTCACCGGGGTCACGGCTCTGGACTTCCAGCCCAACAGCACCATTACCGCCAACGCCTGGTGCACCTGCCTGCTGCGGATGCTGGGCTATCGTGACAAGGACGGCGACTTTACCCCGTCTGACGCCGCACTGTTTGCACAGCGGATCGGCCTGATCTCCGTCGCTTACAGCGGACCGCTGACCCGTGGCGACCTGTTTGAGATGGCCCGGGATGCCCTGACCTTCTCTTACAAGGACGGCAGTGCCACCGTGATCGAACACCTGGTGGACAGCGGCTGCGTTTCCCGGTCCGCCGCCAGCGCTCTGGGGCTGCTGGCCCCGGAGCTGACTGCCCGGCAGATGGCTGACCGGCACATGGCGGCGGTCTTCCGTCTGGATCTCTATGACAAGCAGGAAGAGATCGACGCCGGTACCCCCTCCGCCAATGCCAGCGGATTCTTCATCATGGCCGACGGCACGGCGGTCACCAATTACCATACCATCGACGGTGCGATCTACGCCACGGCCACACTTTCCACCGGTGAGGTGTATCCTGTGGAAAAAGTTCTCTACTATGATGCAGATATCGACATCGCCGTTTTGCAGATCTCTCCCACCTCCACCACCGGCAAAACCACGTCCGCCTTTGCCTATCTGGAACTGGCCGGAACCCATGACATCCGCGCCGGCGACACGGTATACGCACTGGGCAATCCTCTGGGCCTGGGTCTGGCAGTCAGCTCCGGCATCATCAGTGCCACGGCCCGGGATGTGGAGCGATATGCCCTGCCCTGCGTGATGAACACCGCGGACATCTCCGAGGGCAGCAGCGGCGGCGCTCTGCTGAACATCTACGGCCAGGTGATCGCCGTCACTTCCGGTGCGTACATCTATGGCAACAACATGTATCTGGCGGTTCCCGTAGACCCGGTCCTGACGGCGGATCTCTCCGGCGAGGGGTTGACGCTCAAGCAGGTAGCTGCAATCCAGAGTTCCAAGGCAGCCGCCTCCGGCAAAGCACAGTAACGCATCAAAAAGGACGTCCCATAAATGTGGGACGTCCTTTTTTTGCATCAATGGCTCAAAATGAACTGCTCCAGCTCTTCCGCCGTGGAGACCACCGCCACCGCGCCGGCCTCCTTCAGCTCGCCCGGCGCCGCGTAGCCGAAAAATTCCACGCCCACGCAGTCGATCCCGCAGGTTTTAGCCCCCAGCACGTCAAACTTCCGGTCTCCCACCATCAGGATCTGTGACTTGTCACCATTGCTCAGGCCCAGACGGCGCATGGTCTCCCGGATGACGTCCGCCTTCTCCCAGTCGCCCACCGGCGGGCTGCCTACGATAGTCCGCATAGAACCGCTGAATCCAAATTTCTCGCAGATAGGACGGCACATCTCCTCCGGTTTGGAAGAGGACAGCGCCAGTACATACCCCCGCTCCTGCAGCCGCCGGAGCAGCTCTGCCATCCCCGGAGCAGCAGCGTTTTCAAATTTGCCAATGGGGGCATATCGTTCGCGGAACAATTCCACGGCCCGAATGGCCTTCTCCTGGGAGTACCCGCAAAAGCCCATAAAGGAATCCTGCAGCGGCGGGCCGATAAACTTGATCAACTCCGTCTCCGGCGGTACCGGGTCCCCCAGCTTTTCAAACGCGTACCGCAGGCAGTTGAGAATTCCCTCTTTGGAATCCGTCAGCGTCCCATCCAGATCGAAAAAAATATACTGATACATAAATTGTCTCTCCTTCATAATCGCGGGAAAAATTTTATCATCTTCTCATTTGTTGCGCAAGAGTGACGTCTGCATTTTTTTCGTTTCGCTGTGTCTTGTCCCCATGCTTTGTTCCGGGGCCTCTTTTCCAAACACTATGCTGTCTGGAGATTGTGCCGCCTGCAAAAAGCGAATAGGCTTCAAGATATCAACCCAGACAGGTTCAAACATGGAGGTACATTCACTGGTGCAGTTTTGGTGCGTTGCACATGGGAAAGTCAAAAAAGTGTGAGGAGAGAAGAAATTGCACATCAAGTCACACGCTTCAGCAGCCAAAGCGCAAAAAGAGGGAACCGGTTTCCCGGTTCCCTCTCAAAAAGTGCCTTATTATCCGGTTTGGATTAGCCGAAGTAACGCTTCAGCAGGCCCTCGAAAGCCTTGCCGTGACGGGCCTCGTCGCGAGCCATCTCGTGCACGGTGTCGTGGATGGCATCCAGGTTGTACTGCTTGGCCAGCTTGGCCAGCTCGAACTTGCCCAGGGTGGCGCCGTTCTCGGCCTCGACCCGCATCTCCAGGTTCTTCTTGGTGGAATCGGTCAGCACATCGCCCAGCAGCTCAGCGAACTTGGCAGCATGCTCGGCCTCTTCCAGAGCGGCCCGACGCCAATACTCGCCGATCTCGGGATAGCCCTCACGATAAGCAACACGGGCCATGGCCAGGTACATGCCGACCTCGGTGCACTCACCGGTGAAGTTGGCGTTCAGGCCATCGATGATCTCCTTCTGGACCTCGGCGGGGACGTTATCGCCAAAGGACTTGCCCACACCCACAACGTGCTCGGCAGCCCAGCTCATCTCACCCTTCTGCTCGGTGAACTTGGAGCCGGGAACACCGCACTGGGGGCACTTCTCGGGGGGATTCTCGCCCTCAAACACATAACCGCAAACAGAACAAACCCACTTTTTCATATTTGGTTCCTCCTCATTTTATAACTATTTTTTAATCGTAAACTCTTATCTCCCCTTGGGATGGTCTGAGTATAACAGAATATTCTAATATTGAACAGTTGCTTATGCAACTGTTCAAAAACTTTTCACAAACTTCATACTTTTGCTTCCCGCTCAAAGATCAGGTCTATGCAGCTGATACCGCCGTGGCTGGTAAATTGCATGGGAACGAAGCCCGCATAGCGCCAGCCCTGGGCGGCCCATTCGTCGATGATCTTCCTGTGCTCACTCCCTCCTGAGAAAAAACCGCCTCCGGTTTCCAGGGGCACATATTTGTATTCGTACATCCGGCATCCTCCTTTCAAAAAACGGCGGGACCGTAGGGTCCCGCCGTTTTGGCGCAATATGTAATGAAACTTACTCCTTCTCCGCCAGGGCCTTTGCCTCAGCGATGGCCTTCTCCTGGGCTGCGGGCGGGCAGTCCTCATAGCGGACAAAGTGGAAGGTGAAGCTGCCGCGGCTCTGGGTCATGGACCGCAGGTCAATGGCATAGGTCCCCATTTCGGCCATAGGCACTTCGGCGGTAATCACCTGGCTGCCGTCGTTGGTGGGGTCCATACCCATGACACGGCCCCGGCGCTTATTGAGATCGCCGATGACATCGCCCATGTAGTTGTCGGGCACGGTGACCTTCAGTTCACCCACAGGCTCCAGCAAAACGGGATTGGCCTCCGGCAGCGCGGCCTTGTAGGCCAGCTGGGCGGCCGTCTTGAAGGCAATTTCGGAGGAGTCCACCGGATGGTAAGAGCCATCATACAGCACAGCCTTCAGGTTCACCACCGGATACCCCGCCAGAGGACCGTGGACACAGGCCTCCCGCAGGCCCTTTTCCACTGCCGGGAAGAAGTTCTTGGGCACAGCGCCGCCGAACACCTCTTCGGCAAAGACCATCTCCTCAGAGTCGGGATTGGGTTCGAAGCGAATCCACACGTCGCCGAACTGGCCGCTGCCACCGGTCTGCTTCTTGTGGCGGCCCTGCTTCTGCACGGTCTTGCGGATCTTCTCACGATAGGGAACACGGACGGGCTTGAGCTCCGCCTCCACGTTGAAGCGGCTCTTGAGCTTGGACACCAGCACATCCACCTGCATGTCGCCGGCGCAGGAGAGCACCATCTGATGGGTCTCGGCGTTGTTGGTGACGGCGAAGGAGGGGTCCTCCTCATTCATCCGGCTCAGGCCCTGGGCGATCTTATCCTCCTGGCCCCGGGTCTTGGGCACGATGGCCACGGAGTAGCAGGGCTCGGCGAAGGGAATATTCTTCAGGGCCACGACCTTACGGGCGTCGCACAGCGTATCGCCAGTCTTGACCTTCTCCATCTTGGCAATGGCACCGATGTCGCCGCAGCCCAGCTCCTTGACCTCGGTGGCCTTCTTGCCCCGCATCACATACAGACGGCCCAACTTTTCCGTGGCGCCGGTGCGGGCATTGACCATGGACATATCCGGCGTAATGGCACCGGAGAGCACCTTCACGAAAGAGTACTTACCGTACTGGTCAGAGATGGTCTTGAAAACGAAGGCCGTGGGAACACCGCCGGGAGAGACCACGAACTCCTCGGTCTCGCCGTTGGGAAGGGTTGCCTTGTGATAGTTGCCCTCCATGGGGTTGGGCAGCAGATCCACGATGTTGTCCATGAGCATCAAAGAACCCATGCAGCTGACGGCGGAACCGCACAGCACAGGGAACAGGCTCAGCTCCCGTACACCCTGGCGCAGGCCCTGGATCATCTCGGCGTAGGTGAAATCCTCGCCAGAGAAGAACTTGTCCATAAAGGCCTCGGAGGTCTCCGCCACGGACTCTTTCAGAGCGTCGTTGAACTCGGTGATGACGGATACCTTGTCCTCCGGCACCTCGATCTCCACCCGCTTGAGATCCTGCATCTCGAAGGCACGCTTGTTGAGCACGTCGATGATGCCGGTGACTTTCTTGTTTTCGTCCCAGATGGGCACCACGATGGGGGCGATCTTCTTGCCGAAGCGCTCCCGCAGGGCCTCAAAGGTGGCGTTGTAATCGCTGTTGTCCTCATCGGTCTTGGAGATGTACACAAAGCGGGGCATGTTCCGCTCTTCGCAGTACTTCCACGCCTTTTCCAGACCCACAGAGATGCCGTCCTTGGCGGAGCAGACAATCACGGCGGCATCGGCGGCCCGCAGGGCCTCCATCACCTCGCCGGAAAAGTCAAACGCGCCCGGCGTATCCAGCACATTGATGCGGCAGCCCTTGTACTCCAGGGGCGCCACAGCGGTGGAGATGGAGATCTGACGCTTCGTCTCCTCAGGATCATAATCACAGACGGTATTTCCATCGGCGCTGCGGCCCATCCGGTCAATAGCGCCGGTCATATACAGAAGACTCTCTGCCAGAGCGGTCTTACCGCTGCCACTGTGGCCCAGCAGACAGACGTTACGGATGTTTTGTACTGAATAGCTCATGTTGATCCACTCCTTATGATGTGCTGGTGTCCCGGCCATCCGGCCGAAAAAACCTGAAGCCCAGCATGCGCCGAATGCTTCAATGTATAAATTATACAACGATTACCTGGGCAATACAACAGATTTTTTGGCAACATGGCAATTTTGGGCAGGAGAGCGAAAATTGAGCATGAAATTTTGGCAACCCCCCAAAAAGGGACCGCTGGCAGCAACACCCAAAATTCAGGTCTTCCTCCAAAAAGCGTCCCCTGTTTAAAGGCTGTTCTCCGCCATACAGACGCAAAAGGCCCCCGCCTTTCGGAGAACATCTGGTTTACTCCGAAAGACGGGGGTTCTTTTCCCAACTGAAACAGCAATTCGGAAACGAGCGTCAATACCGGCCCGTCCAGTCGCCCATCAGCAGCACCGGCGCGGTCCACAGCAGCAAAAACACCAGCAGTGCCAGCGGACTGATGAGGTCATACGCGCCGGAAAACACCAGATAAAATGAGAGCAGCAGTCCTGCCGCGCTGCTGAAAAAGGACAGCACCGAGGCACGGCGCACGGCCCGGCACAGTCTGCGGCTGCCCACCACTGTGGAGGCATAGGGCAAGAGGCCCTCCCGCAGCAGCAGCGCCCGGGGCATTCCACGGTCCTGCTCCGCTTCACTCAGAGCCACCCGGGTCGTCAGATCCGGGTACTCCACCTTCACGCCTTTGTGAAACTTGCGCTTCAAAAGGGCCGGAGTGATATTGGGGTCCCGGGCAGCCAAGATGGGCGTGATGCGGCTGCGCTTCATCATCCGCAGGGCATAGTCCACATTTTCCGAGGCGTTGTATTTGACAGCAAAGGCCGCCGTCAGCTGGTGGTCCACCGCTAGGAACAGGCCCGTTTTCAGGTGGATGTTCCCCGGCATCCGCACCTCCATCTTGCGCATGAAGGAGGCGGTTCCCAGCAGCACCGTCTCACCATGGATGTTGGCGGAATACCCGCCCTCCTCGTAAAAGCTGAAGTCGTCCGCCTCCTCATACCGGCCGCACTCACTGCGCAGCAGCCCGTCGAACAGCCGGTGCAGGCCGCTGCCAGCACAGCGGGCCAGCGTGGCCGCATAAGAGGCGGCCTTGGGCAATTCCTCTCCAAAGACCTTCACGCCGTTGAGCTGCATCGTCCCCGGCGGGAAGAGGTCTGCATCGGTGAGGATCATGGCCCGGCGGCGGCTGATGCGCTCCGCGCCGGACCATCCCGCCACGGCACAGCCGGTCTTTTGCAAATGCCGCGCCAGTCGGGACCAGGGAATCCCCCAGCACAGCGGCAGCGCAAAGGTGGCGCCGGCGCTGAGAATGGCAGTCCAGTTGAGCAGGAAATCCCCGCCCCGGCCCCGACCCAAAGAACTGAGGCCCGCAAACACCACGGAGGCCACCAGCACCACCGGCAGCAGTACGGACTGCCACACCCGCACCATATCCGGCCGCTGTGCGGTGGTGTAAAAGCCGGGAATGGTCCCTTTCTGCTTGCAGGCTCCCCGCTCCGTCTCCGTGACAAGATAGGGCGGATCGTCATCCAGAGAGACCGTTCGGAACATCTCCCAGTCTCCGCGGTTAGAGCGGCTGCCGCCCCACATGGCAAAAGTCAGCGCCCAGCAGCTGACGGCGGCATAGGGCGTCACGGCAGTGCGGGACGGCAGCAGCAGCGCCGCCACGCAGTCTCCCATTGCCGCCAGAGCCGCCAGGGAGACCAGCAGTTCACAAGAGCACTGTTTCCCCAACAATAGTCTGCACCCACAGGCAAACACCCGGCGGCACAGCAGTGCCACTGCCGCCAGGCACAGCAGCAAAAAGATGCTCTGCAGCCTCAGATCGCCGGTCCAGAGCGGCAGCGTCCAACCATAGGCCTCCGCTGCCAGCGGTGCCGTGGCCAGCAGGGAGATCAGCCCCGACGCCAGAACCGGGCTCCGCCAGCGGCGGTACTCCGCCCGGCACTCCGCCGCGGCCTCGTCAAAGGGTTCCTCCGGCCCGATGGTCTCTTCTTCCGGCTTATCCTCCGGCTCCGGCACGGTCTCCGGCCGCTGGTAGAGCTCCTCCGTCTCCTCCAGCTTCTTCCGGGAGAACAGGCCTCTGCGGGGCCGCAGCAGCGGCCCCGCTGCCTGTTCTTCCATCACCTCGTCCACCGTATGGCTCACCACCTCCTCCATGGAGATGGGGTGGGGTGCCCGGGGCAGGTCCTCCCGGTGGAGTTCCTCCTCCCGGCGCATCTGCTCATGGGCCTGCCGCAGCGTCTCCCGGCGCAGCTCCTCCCGGTCCACCGTAGGGGGCGGGGTGGGCATTTCCGGGGCGTTTTCGGCACAGCTTTCCCGTTTTTGCTCCGGCTCCTCCGCCGTTTCCTGCTCCGAAGGGGCCTGCGCAGGCTGGGAAGGTTCCCCAGCCGGTGCGGATTCTCCCAGCTCCTGAGCCACCTGCCGCTCCACATCCTCCAGGATCTTCCGTTCCCGGCCGCCGCCGTATTCAGCCAGGATCTCTTCCAGGGAGAAAGTCTCCTCCGCCGGCGGAACACCGGTACGGTCCTCATTCAGCGTGTCATATAAACTTTTCTCTTCCTTGGACGCCATCTGCCCCTGCCCTCGCGTATTGTTCTCTTTGTGTCTGTACTGTCTTTCAAACGCCGGCTGACCGCTGCCGCACCGCCTCATAGAGCAGAATGGCCGCCGCCGCGGAGGCGTTGAGGGAGTTGAGCTTGCCCCGCATGGGGATGCTCACCAGAAAGTCGCAGTTTTCCGCCGCCAGACGGGTCATGCCGTCGCCCTCACTGCCGATGACGATGGCCGCCGGCCCCTTGAGGTCCGCATCATAAAGGCCCGTGGTGCCGTCCGCCGCAGTACCGAACACCCACACGCCCTGCTTTTTCAGGTCTTTGAGCAGCGCCGGGATATTGGGCACCCGTGCCACCGGCATATGGGCCACGGCCCCCGCGGAGGTCTTAGCCACCACGGCGGTAAGACCGGCGCTGCGGCGCTTGGGGATCACCACACCGTGGGCCCCGGCGCACTCGGCGGTACGGATGATGGCGCCCAGATTGTGGGGGTCGGAGATCTCGTCGCAGATTACCAGCAGGGGATTTTCCCCCTTGTCGGCTGCCGCCTGGAGGATGCTCTCCACACTGACGTACTCCCGCACGGCGGCCAGGGCGATGACGCCCTGATGGGCGTGGGTGCGGCTCATTCCGTCCAGCTTGCGCTTGTCTGCCTCCACCACCACGATGCCCGCCGCCCGGGCCTTGGAGGCGATGTGCCCCAGGGTTTTGTCCGTCTCCCCCTTCTGGAGGTAGATCTTGTCAATGGTCTCGCCGGCCCGCAGGGCCTCGATCACTGCGTTGCGTCCTTCGATGACGCCGTCCGCCTCGGCCGTCAGGCCTGCTTTTCTCTGCTCGTCCATATGCACTCCCGTAATTTTAAAAGTTTGTCGCATTCATGGGGTAGTATATCATAGATACCGGGCACAATAAAGTGGAATTCACAGAAATTTCATCAAAAATGCCCCCCTCGTCCTTGTAGACACCCCACATCTGTGGTATACTTGCAAAGAATCTGAATCCTCAGGCCCTCTGTGTTTTCGGGCCTTTTCCCCCGAAAGGAGTTCCAGAATGAGTCAAAACGACAACAACAAAAACAAGCCCGGAAAGAACAGCAGCAACCTGCGCGGCATTATCTCCCTGGTGTGCTGGGCGCTGCTGCTGACCATCATCATCAGCTGGGCCAGCAATACCATGACCAGTGCCGGACA
>OOBW01000717.1_pt1 | contig 20632 bp, 21 predicted proteins | sample 1671701 | NCBI WGS metagenome assembly OOBW01 (sample SAMN06348183, study PRJEB24527) | human gut metagenome | biome: human gut; feature: ankylosing spondylitis patient; material: feces | host: Homo sapiens | place: China | collected 2015-10 | reverse complement strand
CTTCTTTTTGCGCTCTGCAGAGCGGGGAATGCATACCTTTTTCTGGAAAACGGGCGTTGACAAGGCTTTTTTGCGCGCTTATACTAAAGTCCATAAAATCATCGAGGAGCGTGAGACCCATGGACCTGAGACTCAACGACGCAGTTGTGAAAGTGGAGCTGTCCGGCATCCGGCAGTTTACCTATCTGGTGCGGGACACCCCCGGCGCCTGCGCCCTGACTATTGGCGAGCCGGATTTGAATACCCCGGACGCTATCAAGGAGGCCGCCAAGGCCGCCCTGGACGACAATGACACCCATTACCCTCCCGGAAACGGCTATCCCTATCTGCTGGAGGAGATCTCCAAGTTTGAGGCGCAGGCCCACGGGCTGCACTATACGCCCAATGAGATTATCATGACCGTGGGTGCCACGGAGGCGCTGTTTGCCAGCTTCTCCACCATTTTGAACGCCGGTGACGAGGTCATCATCCCCACCCCTGCCTTCGGCCTGTATGAGGCGCTGGTGCAGCTGCGCCAGGGCGTGCCGGTTTCCCTGCCTACGGAGGACAACCACTTCCAGATCGACCCGGAGGCCCTGCGGGCTGCCATCACGCCCCGGACCAAGGCCATCATCCTGACCTCGCCTAACAACCCCACCGGCTGCATGTACACCAAGGAGACGCTGGACGGCATCCATGATGTGCTCAAGGACAAGCCAATCTTTGTGCTGTGCGACGACGTGTACCGGACGCTGGTCTACAAGGAGGGGTACCACAGCTTTGCGGAGTACCAGGATATGCGGGACCGGATCATTGTCATCAACAGCTTCTCCAAGCCCTATGCCATGACCGGCTGGCGGCTGGGCTACTGCATGGCGGATGCCCCCATCATGGACCGGATTCAGGTGTTCCACCAGTATGCCGTCACCTCTGTACCCTCCTTCGTTCAGCGGGCCTGTGTCACGGCGCTGCACACCCCCACCGACGATGTGGTGGAGATCTTCCGCAAGCGGCGGGACTATGTGTACAAGCGGCTGACGGATATGGGGCTGGAGGTGGAAGAACCCACCGGCGCATTCTACATGTTTATCAACATCCAGAAGTTTGGCATGGACTCGCTGACTTTCTGCCGCCGGATGCTGCAGGAGGGCCTGGTGGGTGTCATCCCGGGCATCTACTTCGGCACGGAGGGCTACATGCGCCTTTCCTACTGCTATTCCGATGCGGACCTGAAAGAGGGCCTGGACCGGATCGAAACGTTCATCAAGAGCCTGTAAAGACCAAAAAAAGCGCTGTGCCCCCGGCCCAGCGCTTTTTTCATTCCCTTGGGGTCCAGTTGGGACAGGTATCGCTTTGGGTGCGCTTTTTCTTCCGGGGATAGACGCAGTGCCCATAGGCGATGGGACAATAGCAGTTCCCGATTTTGATATAATGGCGGCGGAAATGGACGCAGCCGCCGCACACGGCCTCGTCCTGGGCGCAGTAGGGGGGCATGGACATCACCTCACGGTCATAATAGTCGCAATAAGACTATAAGTCAATAGTCTTGCAAAGACTATTATAAACTGACGTCGGTGATGAAACATGATCTTTCCGAGAATCCGGGACCTACGGGAGGACCGTGACTGGAACCAGACAAAGGTCGCGGAGTATCTGGGGGTCCGCCAGACGACATATTCTAAATATGAGTTGGGGAAGATAGCGCTTCCGGTGGACTTGATGATGAAACTCGCTGACCTCTATGGCGTCAGCGTGGATTATCTGCTGGGCCGTACGGATGAGCCCAGGCCCTATCCCAAAAGCAGACGCAAATAAAACCAGCGAAACGGGGAATGCCCGTTCCGCTGGTTTTTCGTTACCGGTGATTCAATCCAGAGAGACCGCCGTTCCGCTGGCGGTGACCATCAGCATGCCGTTGTTAGCGCCCAGTACCTCGTAGTCCACGTCGATGCCCACCACGGCATCGGCACCCAGAGAGGCCGCCCGCTGCTCCAGTTCGCTCAGCGCCTCGGTCCGGGCGTTCATCAGCTCCGTCTCGTAGGTGTTGGAGCGGCCGCCGAAGAAGTTGGAAAGCCCCGCGGTAAAGTCCTTGACAAAATTGACGCCGGAGATCACCTCGCCGAAAACGATGCCATGATATCGGGTGATGGTATGGCCCTCCACAGAGGGGGTGGTAGTGAGGATCATATGCGTTGCCTCCTTATGTAAAAAAATGAGGGAAGCGCCTGGGGCGCCGGTGCGCATGGGCAGGGGAACTTACAGGAGCAGCAGCTTTTTCAAAAATTCCACGCCCGCCGGAAGGACGGTCTCGTCGTCAAAGGTGAAGGTGGGGGCGTGAAGTTCCGCTGTGTTGCCCACCCCCAGGAAGAAGAACACTCCGGGGACATACTGCTGGTAGAAGGAGAAGTCCTCCGCCGCCAGGGCGGGATGCTCCAGCAGGGAGGGGGCCTCCTCCCCCAGCTGGCGGCAGACCTTCTGATAGAGCTCCTCATGGTTCCACACGGCGGGATAGCCCTCACTCAGGTGGACGTCCACGGTACAGCCGGTCTCCTCCGCAATGGCCTTGCCGATGTCCCGCAGCTGCTGGCGGCAGAAGCGGAAGGTATCCTCCCGATAAGTCCGCAGGCTGCCTTCCAGAACGGTATGACCGCTGACGGCGTTGCGGACGGTGCCGGAGACCATCTTGCCGAAGCGCAAAATCCGGGGCTGGTCTGAGGGCAGGGCATCCATCATGTCATACGCCCGTTCCAGGTAGGAGATGCCTGCTGTCAGCGCGTCCCGTCCTTCGGCGGCCCGGCTGAGGTGGACGCTCAGTCCCTCCACGGTGACGGTGACCTCGTTGGACCGGGCCATCAGAGGACCGGGCCGGGACCACACGGTCCCCGCCGGGAGCCCCGGCCACAGGTGTACGCCGAAAATACGGCGCACCCGATAGCGCTCCAACACGCCGCTCTCGCACAGCTTCCGGGCACCGCCGGTGGTTTCCTCCGCGGGCTGGAACAAAAACAGCACGTTGCGGGGGAGTTCCTTTACATGCTCCGCCGTCCACTCCGCCAGGGAGAGCATCATGGCCATGTGGCCGTCGTGGCCGCAGGCGTGCATGCAGCCGGGATGCTCCGACGCATAGGGCAGACCCGTCTCCTCCGGCACGGGCAGGGCGTCCATGTCCGCCCGGAAGGCCACCGTGTCGCTGTGGCCGGCGTCAAACCAGGCGCAGACGCTCCCAGTGACGGGGGAAAAGACCTTGCAGCCCAGCGGCTCCAGGACGGAGCGGACATACTGGGCAGTTTCCGGAAGCTGATTGTCCAATTCCGGAATGCGGTGCAGACAGCGGCGATGATCAACGGCAGACATGGGAAGGACCTCCTTGCGGGACAAAAGTTTATTTCTATACTATACCACAGCCCGGCGGACAAGAACAGCCGGTGAAAAAATTTTCTTGTTTTTTTTCGGGAACTCTGTCGGGGCCTGGAAATTCCTGAAAAATTTTTCTTGCATTCATGTCTGGATGGTGGTATGATGACCCAAAATGAGATAGAGGCGCGGATGCGATGACCCTCCGGGAGCCGGCAGGCTGAGAACGGAGGCAAGGCAAGTCCGCCGAACTCCTCGTCCGGGCACGGGCGTGGGGTGGGTCCGCGGGGAATACCCGCGGGACTGTCTGCGGTTTTTCACCGCAGGGGCGCTATCCGCTTACAGAATTCTCCGCACATTTCGTTTGTGAACGTGTGAAGTAGCTGTCGGTAGGGGCGTGTCTCTACCGACTTTTTATTTGGGCTCTGCGCCCGGAAAACGAAAAGTATGGAGGACACTACAATGAAATTCGAACATCTGCAAGGTTCCATCGTCGCCATGATCACGCCCTTCCATGAGGACGGCTCCGTGAACTTCGAGGTTTTGACCCAGCTGCTGGAGCGCCAAATCGCCGCCGGAACCGACGGTATTTTAACCCTGGGCACCACGGGCGAGTACTCCACCATGTCCCACGAGGAGGACGCCGCCGTGGTGGCTCACACCATTAAGGTGGTGGACGGCCGGGTGCCCGTCATCGTGGGCAGCGGTTCCAACTGCACCGCCACCCAGGTCGAAAAGAGCATCCAGTATCAGAATATGGGCGCCGATGCACTGCTGCTCATCTCCCCCTATTACAACAAGGCCAATACGGAGGGTATGTACCGCCACTTCGCCGAGACGGCAGACGCGGTCCACATCCCCTGCATCCTGTACAATGTCCCCGGCCGCACCGGCTGCTCTATCCCCGTCTCCGTGGTGGAGCGTCTTGCCAAGCATCCCAATATCGTGGGCATCAAGGAGGCCAGCGGCGACATGTCCTATGCCATGAAGATCGCCCGCTGTGTGGGGCCGGATTTCGCCCTCTACTCCGGCAATGACGATATCACCGTGCCCCTCATGAGCATCGGCGGCAGCGGTGTCATCTCCGTGTATGCCAACGTGATGCCCGCCATGTGCCACCAGATCGTGGACGATTATCTCCACGGCCGGCAGGCCCAGGCGGTGGCCAACCACCTGAAGTACCTGCAGCTGATGAACGACCTCTTCCTGGAGGTCAACCCCATCCCGGTGAAGACCGCCATGAACCTGCTGGGCTTGAACGTGGGTCCCATGCGTCTGCCCCTTTGCGAGATGAGTGCGGAGCACGCGGCAACGCTGCGGGCCACCATGGAGGAGGCAGGGCTGCTGTGAAGTTCCTTCTGATCGGCCGGGGCAAAATGGGAAGACTGATCCGGGAGACCGCGGAGAGTACCGGTGACGAGGTGGTGGCAGCCCTGGGCCATGACGACCTTGCCCGCCTGGACAGCATGGGCCGGGTGGCTGATGTGGTCATCGACTTCTCCCGCCCGGAGGCGTTGGACGCCGTGTGCGCGTATGTCCGCCGCACAGGAACTCCTCTGGTCTCCGGCACCACCGGATACACCCCGGAGCAAAAGCAGCGCCTGGAGGCGCTGGGGAGCGCGGCACCGGTTCTCTGGAGTGCCAATTACTCCCTGGGCGTGGCGGTGTTTGTCCGGGCCCTGCGGGTGGTGAGCGATGTGCTCAAACCGGATTTTGATATCGAGATCACCGAGACCCACCACAATCAAAAGGCGGATGCCCCCAGCGGCACGGCAAAGCTGCTGCTGGAGGCCATCGACCCCCAGCACACCCTGACGCCTGTCTACGGCCGGGAGGGCATCTGCGGACCCCGGAACCGGAACGAGGTGGGTATCCACGCCCTGCGGGGCGGCACCGTGGCAGGAACCCACACCGTCCACTTCTTCGGCACCGACGAGGAGTTTTCCATCACCCACCGGGCTGCCAGCCGCCAGATCTTTGTCAGCGGTGCGCTGCACATGGCCCGGCTGCTGGCGGGAAAGCCCGCCGGGGGATACGACCTGCAAAAAATCTTATTTGGAGAGTGACCTATGAACGCACAGGAAATCATCGACTATATCGCAAACTCTGAGAAAAAGACCCCGGTGAAGGTGTATGTCAACACCTCCGCTCCCGTGGATTTCGGCTCTGCCAAGGTCTTTGGCGGTTCCGGCAGCTTCACCGTGTTCGGCGACTGGCAGGAGCTGGGCCCCATTTTGGAGGCCAACCGGGATCGGATCACCGACTGCGTGGTGGAAAACGACCGCCGCAATTCCGGCGTGCCGCTGTTGGACCTGAAGAACCTGAAGGCCCGCATTGAGCCCGGCGCCATCATCCGGGAGAAGGTGGAGATCGGCGAGGGCGCCGTCATCATGATGGGCGCGATTTTGAACATCGGCGCCGTGGTGGGCAAGGGCACCATGATCGACATGGGCACCGTCCTGGGCGGCCGGGCCACTGTGGGCGATCACTGCCACATCGGCGCCGGTACTGTGCTGGCCGGTGTGGTGGAGCCCGCGTCCGCGACGCCCGTCATCGTGGAGGACGATGTGGTCATCGGCGCCAACGCGGTGGTGATCGAGGGCATCCACATCGGCCGGGGCGCCGTGGTGGCCGCCGGCGCGGTAGTTATCGAGGACGTGCCGGAAAACGCCGTGGTGGCCGGCAGCCCCGCCCGCATCGTGAAGATGAAGGACGCCAAGACTGAGGGCAAGACCGCGCTGGTGGACGCGCTGCGAAACCTGTAAGGCTGTGTGCGGCACCGGCCCTGTCCGGGGCCGGAACCAACGAAATACCGAAAAGCCCCCGCCGGATTCCGGCGGGGGCTTCCTTCGTCAGGACGCCGAAATTTCCACGGGAAATTTTGGCAGCTGCCGGAGGCTGGGACGCATTGCCTCAGGACCACAGATGTGTTATGGTAGAAACAACAACTTCACAGGGGGGATGGGCATGCTGGTATTGGATTTTATCAACGTAGGCAATGGCGATGCCATTTTGGTCCGGGAAATGGACGGCGATACGCAGCGTTTTGCCATGCTGGTGGACTGCGGCCATGACGCGCTGGAGCGGGATGACCACCCGGAGCTCAATGATCCAAATTCCCGCCGCATTTACGCCGGGGACTTTCTGCGGAAAAATGGTGTGACCCATCTGGACATTCTGCTGCTGACCCACTTCCACCGGGACCACGTGGGAGGATTGGAGCGGGTTTTGGAGGCGGTGACTGTGGGGGAGCTGCTGACCACCTATCTCCCGCCTGCGGATGCCGCGCCGCTGGACCCGGACGGGGACAACGGCCTGCCAAAGGCCGCCCGGAATTTTCTGCGGTGCATGGACCTGTATGCCATCCCCCTGCGCCGCCATGCCGGACGCATCGTCCGTCGGACGGAATTGAAAGGCAACCGGCCTGTGACGCTGATGCTGACGCCGGAGCTGACCATGGACATTCTCTTCGGCGAGCCGGCGCTGTACCCCCGGCAGAAGGAGCTGTGCGATGCGGCGTTCCGGGGCGAGCGGGATGGCTATGATCTGATCCATTGGGCCAAGTCCATGAACGTCTCCAGCCTGCGCCAGCGGCTTTGCTACCACGGCCGGGAGATCGTCCTAGGCGGGGATGCCTATGCCCACATGTGGGAGACCTGCACCGCGACCCCCTGCGAGATTTTGAAGGTCCCCCACCATGCCTCCCTGTCCTCCACCACCCGGAAACTGCTGAATCTGCTGCAGCCCAAGACGGCGGTGGTGTGCGTGGCTGCCCGGCGCCCGGATGAGCGTCCCCATCCCTACATCATCTCGCTGCTGCGAGAGTTTACGGACGACGTGCGCTTTACCGACGCTGTGGAGATCCCCGGCTTGGTGGAGCCGGTATACCACGAGTCTGTGCATCTGGAACTGCCATGAGCGGAGGCGGCCGCAGTCTGCGGCGGTCTTCGTTTTGTTTTGTTTACAAAGTTCCCCTTGTTTTTCAGGGGGGACGGGAGTACCATAAAAGCAGGAAGAGCGGAACATTTGTACCGGCTGGAAAGGATAGAACTCCCATGAAACAATGGATGAAAAGAACGAGCGCCGCAGTGCTGGCGGGCCTGGCACTCAGTTCCAGCGCACTTGCGGCTGGCACGGAGGTGCCGTCCCGGACAAGCGTCGTGCCGCCAGCGCAGATCACAGCGGCGGCCCAGCAGCAGGATTGGCGGCTGCTGCTGGTCAATGCCTGGAACCTGTTGCCGGAGTCCTATACGGTGGAGTTGGTCCGGCTGAAAAACGGACTGCAGGTGGACAAGCGAATCTACGATGATCTCAATGCCATGCTGACCGACTGCCGGGCGGCGGGATTGGAGCCCATCGTTTGTTCGGCCTACCGGACCCAGGCCACGCAAACCCGCCTTTACAATAACAAGGTCTCCCGCCTCCGGGCGGCGGGGTATTCCCTGGAGGACGCTAAGGTGGAAGCTGCTCGCTGGGTAGCCCCTCCTGGTACCAGTGAGCATCAAACCGGCCTGGCGCTGGATCTGGTGTCGCTGAACTATCAGCTGCTGGATGAAAAGCAGGAGCAGACGCCGGAGCAGAAGTGGCTGATGGCCCACAGCTGGGAGTATGGCTTTGTACTGCGCTACCCGTCGGACAAGAGTGAGATTACCGGGATCGGCTATGAGCCGTGGCATTACCGCTATGTGGGCAAGGAAGCGGCCAAGGCCATGCATGAGAGCGGCCAGTGTCTGGAGGAATATGTGGGCGCGGTGTCCGTGTCCGCAGCGGCCCAAGCCACTGATATGGGGACCCGGACGACAACTGCATAAGACGTTTGCGGCCGCAGCCGCAAGCCGGTTTGCTCCGGCGGCTCTCACTGTCTATCCCGGCAGACGCTTGGTGACAACGAGGTCTGCCCTGTGCTATAATGACAAAAATCGACACGGTACAGGCAGCCCGGGGACCTGTTGAAGATTCCCGGGCGTTTATGCGGCTGGATGCCGGGAAACTGACGGCGAGGGGGAAGAAGGGACATGCTGAAAAAGCGGCTGGATATTGAAAAACAGCTCTATCTCTTTCAAATTTTTGGGATTGTAGTGACGGCGGCGCTTTGTCTGGTGCTGATGATCTCCGTGACGCTGAGCCGCAACAACCGCCAGCAGCAGGAGGAACTGCTGGCAGAGTGCACCACATTGACACGGGCAAAAAATGTTGTGGAATCCCTGGAGGCGGGTGTGGGCGACGAGTACCTGAGCAATTATCTGAACATCTACATCAAATCCATCGAGGACCTGGACTTTGTGGCGGTATGCGATACGGAAAATACCTGTCTTTACTACCCAAACCGGGCATTTATAGGGCGGACACTCCGCTTCGGCGGTGAGGACCGGGTACTGGCAGGAGAGGGTCCCTACATCGTCACGGTGGCCCGTACCGGGTACGAACTGGAAATGGCCTATGCCCCGGTGAAAAACCAGACGGGGGATCTGCTGGGCTATGTGATCTTGTCGGTATTTCACCAGTCCTCGGCGGAGGATATGCAGCATCTGCTGTACGGCTATGTCGCCATTTCGTTTGGCACGGCGTTTCTGGGGATCTTTGTGTCCATCTCTATCCGCCGCCGGACGCTGCGGGTCCTCCAGGGCCGGCGGGTAGAGGAATACCGCCGTCTGGCTGATGAGCGCAACGAAGTGCTGGATGCGCTGGACGAGGCCATCGTGGCCATCAACCTCAAGGGCGAAGTAATCATGATGAACAAGGCATTTTTGAAGATGCTGGGCTGTTCGGAACGGCTGCTGCACTATGAGGGGGCACTGAAGGATATTTTTCCGGAGACGGCGCTGCTGCATGTGCTGGAGACCGGGACCGCGCAGTACAACATCAGCGTCCATATTCACGGCGGGGATTATGTGGCCAGCCGCATCCCTGTCTATGAAAACGGCCGGCTGATCGGCGCGGCGTCGATTTCCCGGAACGTGACGGAGGTGCGGCGTCTGGCCCAGGAGCTGACGGAGACCAACCAGATGGTGGACACGCTGCGCTCGTTCAACCATGAGTTCAACAACAAGCTCCATGTGATTTTGGGGTACCTGGAACAGCAGGATGCCACCGAGGCGAAAAACTTTATCATTAATCACGTGGGGGCGGCCTCCGTCAATATCGCGAAGGTCACCAAGGAGATCGAATCCACCGGTATCGCGGCCATTATCATCGGGAAAATGGTGGAAGCCGGGAGCTGTGGGATCAAGCTGGAGCTCCAGGCGGACAGCTACTGCAAAAATTTGACCAGAGGTGTGTCTTTTGACTGCTATGTCACAGTGCTGGGAAACCTGCTGCAAAACGCCATTGACGAACTGCGCCAGAGCAGCGCAGGAGTAAAAGAGATCGGCCTGGGGCTGTTTATCGACGAACAGTATACGATTCTCACCGTGACGGATACCGGTCGTGGGATGTCCGGGGAGGTTCGGGAGCATTTGTTTGAAAAGAACTTTTCCACAAAGGGCGCCCAGCGGGGAACAGGACTGTTTTTGGTCAAGGAACTGGTGGAGAAGTACGACGGTACGGTAGAGGTAGATACAGAGCGGGGAGAGGGAACCTCCATTACGGTGTCTTTCCGCTGCCGTGAAGAACAGGAGACGCCATGTACCGAGTAATCATTGTGGAAGACGAGCCGGAGATCGCCCGGGGGACCAAGGAGTATGTGGAGCGGAATCCGGAGTTTCAGGTCAAGGCGATCTTCTCCAATGGGCAGGAGGCGCTCAACTATATCTGGCTCAATCCCGTAGATCTGATTGTGCTGGATCTGTTCATGCCCAAGATGAACGGAAAGGAATTTTTATATCGCCTGCGCAAGGAAAATCTCCAGGTGGATGTGATCGTTGTGACAGCGGTGAACGACGCGGAAAATATCCGGGAGGTGCTGCCCTTCGGTGTGGTGGATTACCTGCTCAAGCCCTTCGCAGCGGACCGCTTCGCCGAAGCGCTGGAGCGCTTCGTACAGCGCCGCCAGGTGATCAACGCCATGAGCGGACTGGATCAGCAGGGGATTGATGCGCTCTTTTCCAGTGGCCTGAAGGAGCAGGAACTCTCCCGGCAGGAACGTCTTGAGCGCAAGGGACTCAAGGCCCACGACTACCAGATGCTTCTGGATTGCCTGGATGCCTGCCCGGAACGGGCGTTTACGGCGGAGGAGCTGGCTGAAATCGTGGGAATGTCCCGGGTGGCCGTGCGGCGGTATCTCAGCGAGATGATCGAAGGCCATGAGGCGTCCAGCCGTGTGGATCTGACAGAGGACGCTCGGCCGGTCATGGTGTATCAGCGTGCGGGGAAAGGAGCGATATGACCCTTAAGGAAATTCAGTATCTGCTGATGGTGGCCAGCTGTGCATCCATCAGCGAGGCGGCAAAGCAGCTCTATGTGGCGCAGCCCAGTTTGACCCACGCGATCCAATCCGTGGAAAAAGAGGTGGGATTTCGGATCTTTGAGCGGGGCCGGTCCGGTGTGACGGTAACGGAGCGGGGCGGGGAATTTCTGGAAGATATTCGGACGGTCTTCGACCAGATGGCGGCAGTACAGGCCAAGTACGTGGAAAAACGTCCGGAGCGGAAGGTGTTTTCCGTCAGCATGCAGCACTTTTCACTGGCGGGGGCCGCGTTTGCCCGCTTTTTGCGGGAACTGGAGGAACCGTATTACAACGCCAAATTCCTGGAGGGTCGGATGCAGGATGTGATTGCGGATGTGGCGGCGGGCCGCAGCGAGATCGGCTTTTTGCACTTTGCCGATGAGAAGGAGCCTATGATTCTTCGAGAACTGGATAATGAGGAGCTGGAGTTTTATGCCATCACCCACACCGCCCCCTGTGTGCTGCTGCGGGCGGACCACCCCCTGGCGGAAAAGGAGCGGCTGGGAAGGCTGGACCTGGCCTCCTATCCCCTGGCATCTTATGACCGGGGAAACAGCGGGACCGCCCTTTTTTCGGAGGAGGGGGTGCTGCTGCTTCAGTCGGATCGCCAGATCACTGTCAACGACGGACTGATGCTGGCGCAGGTGCTCACATCCACCTGGGCCTGTGCGGTGGGACTCCCGCTGATGGCGGGAGAGCTGAGTAAGTGCAATATCATTACCCGCCCGCTGGAGGATGTCAAGCCGTTGCGGGTGGGCTGGATCAAAAAAGCGGGCACGGTTCTGCGGCCTCTGGCAAAGCAATATCTGCGAACGCTGAATCCGGACTGAGAGGCGGTGCGTGTGAGATGCGTATCCATAGATTGAATCTATGGATACGCATGCTTTTTAGATATTTGCACAAAAAAACGGGCCGTGCTATAGTTTTTTTATAAACAAACGACAGGCTGCGGCCGGCAGAAGGGGTGAGAGGCGTGAGTGAGATCCTGATACAAGCCACAAACATCAAGAAAGTATTCTCCGGTGTGGTGGCGATCGAGGGTATCGACTTTGAGCTGCGGCAGGGAGAGGTTCACGCGCTGATGGGAGAAAACGGCGCCGGAAAGTCCACACTTTCCAAGATCATCGCCGGAATCTACCAATCGGATGGCGGAGAGCTGAAGGTGAATGGAAAGGTGGAGAGCTTTTCCAGCGTGCGAGAAGCGGTGGACCACGGTGTTTCCATCGTGACGCAGGAATTCAGTTTGCTGCCGGATCTCTCGATTGCAGAAAATATTTTCTTGGCAGACAAGACGTACTACCGCTGTGGTTTTGTGGCAGATAAGAAGGCCATGGCGGACAAGACACGGACGCTGCTGGCGCTGTTCGGTATGGAAAACTCCATTGACCCGTACGCAAAGGTATCCCAGCTTTCCGTGGCGCAGATGCAGGTCATTGAGATCCTTAAGGCGGTGTCTACACAGGCCCGGGTTATCATTCTGGACGAGCCAACGGCATCCCTTTCCGTCAAGGAGATCGAGATCCTCTTTGACATTGTCCGCAAACTCAAGGCCGAGGGCGTGGGCTTTATCATCGTCTCCCACAAGATCAACGAAATCTACGAGATTTCCGACCGGATTACGGTCCTGCGGGATGGACGGCTGATCCTCAAGGGTGTGGATACGGCGGGCCTTGCACAGGACGAATTGATCCGCGCCATGGTGGGCCGGGAGGTCAAGGACCTCTATGGTGCCGGAGACACCACTGAAAGACCGGACTGGCGGGAGAGCCCCGTGGTCTTTGAGGCCCGGGGGATCACAGATCAGAACAACTATGTGCAGGATATTTCCTTCCAGGTGCGGCAGGGCGAAATCGCCGGTTTTTCGGGCCTGGTGGGTGCCGGACGTACCGAGCTGATGCGGGCGATCTTCAACGTCGATCCCCGGAACGCAGGACAGGTGCTGGTGGACGGAAAGGAGATCACCGGCAAGAGTATTCGGGCGTCCATCGCGGCGGGACTTGGCTTTGTTCCGGAGGACCGGAAGAGCGAGGGCCTCATTCAGGAGCTGAGCGTTCTGAAAAACATCGGCCTTGCCAAGCTAGCCGCACGGGGCGGACCCATTTTGAACCAGCGGGCGGCGGAGCAGGACTGCAATGAGATGATCCGCAAGCTGGAGATCAAAACCGCGGACATTGACCTTCTGGTCAAGAGCCTCAGCGGCGGCAACCAGCAGAAAGTGCTGCTGGCCAAGTGGATTTTGCTCAATCCCAGGGTTTTGATCATTGACGAGCCCACCCGCGGTGTGGATATCGGTGCCAAGTCGGATATTTACGCGATTTTGCGCGGCCTCGCCGCCCAGGGAATGGCCATCATTATTGTCTCTTCGGAGATTCCCGAGGTCATGGGTGTCTGCGATACGATCTACGTGATGCGGGAAGGTCAGGTAACGGCCAAGCTGGCGGCACAGGACGCCACGGAGGAAAAAATCGGATATTATTCTACCATAGGAGTTGAGAAGCCATGAAAAAAGAGCAGACGTTGCAGGGCGGCATGGGAAAGAGAATTGTCAGGGAGTATAAGACAGAGTTGTCCATGCTGGCGATTTTTGTGGTGTTTTTCGTGGTGCTGAGTTTTGTATCCCCCTACTTCCTGACGACAAAGAACATCATGAACGTGATGAGCCAGGTGTCCTCCACGGCGCTTTTGGCCATCGGCATGACCATCGTCATCATCACTTCCGGCATTGATTTGTCAGTAGGCGCCACACTGGGCCTGTCCGGCATGATCGGCTGCATGGTGCTGATGAACACGCAGAACGTGCTGCTGGGTGTGGTTGTGATCCTCTTGGTCGGTATGCTGGTGGGCCTGGTCAACGGATTTTTCATCGGATATCTGCAGCTGCCGGCCTTTATTGTGACACTGGGCACGATGCAGATCTGCCGAAGCCTGGACTACGTGATTTCCAACGCCAACACCGCCTCCAAGTTCCCGGAGGTGTACAGCGTTCTGGGCAAGGGCAAGATCGGCGGCTCCTTCCCTGTGTACATCCTCTTTATCTTTGGAATGTTTGCCATTTTCATTTGGATCATGGGCAAAACCAAGTATGGCCGGTTCCTGTATGCCATCGGCTCCAATGCCGAATCCGCCAGACTGACCGGCATCAACGTCAAGTTCAATGTCATGATGGCCTATGTGATCTCCGGACTGATGTGCGGTCTGGCAGCCTGGATCATGACCAGCCGTCTGATGGCCTGCGACGCCACCTATGGCGACGGCATGGAGATGGACGCCATTGCGGCGGCCGTCATCGGCGGAACCAGCATGAGCGGCGGCAAGGGAACACTGTGGGGCACCATCATCGGTGTGTTCCTGGTGGGCTTTTTGCGTAACGCCCTCAACATTTTGGGAGTGAACCCCTATTGGCAGGGAACTGCGATCGGCGCGGTAATCGTCGTGGCCGTGCTGGCGGAGAAACTGTCAAAGCTGAAGGTTAAAAAGAGCAGCAAATAAAAGGAGGAAAATGAAATGAAGAAAGCACTGGAACTCTTGCTCTGCGCGACGATGATGGTTGGGCTGCTGGCCGGCTGCGGCAGCGATGCCCAGGAGGGCGGCAGCGGTGACGGCGATACCGCTTCTGCCAAGGTAGCGTATCTGACTCCCTCTCTGGATGTTCCCTTCTGGCGGTATGTGCGCCATGGCGTGGAAGATGAACTGGCCAAATCCGGTATCGAATGCGTGACCTACGATTCCAAGGATGACGCCAACACCCAGATGTCCAATGCCCAGGATGCCATCACCAAGCAGGTGGACGCCATCGTCATCTCCCCCACTGACAGCGCATCCTGCGTGTCTGTCCTGTCCTTGGCGGAAGAGTCCGGCGTGCCCGTGGTCATCTGCGACATCGGCACTGACTCCGGCGAGTATGTCTCCTATATCAGCACCGATAACCTGGCCGGCGGCAAGGCCATCGGCGAGTACATCGCCTCCCAGTTGGAAGCCGGCACCGAGGTGGCGCAGATCACCCTGAACCAGGCCCGGATCAACGGCGTCCTGCGCAAGGACGGCTTTGACGAGGGAATCGCCACCAACAACTTGGTGGACGTGGACTTCAAGCAGATGGAAAAGGTGAACCGCTCCGAGGGCGAGACTTACGCACAGGACCTGATCACCGCACATCCCAACCTGGGTGCCATCTTCTGCCACGCTGAGGACCCCACCATGGGCGCTGTGTCTGCACTGGAAGCCGCCGGCAGAAGCGACGTACTGGTTGCCGCGTTTGACTGCTCTCCTGAAATCGTGGAGGCCATCCGGGAAGGCAAGGTCGCCGGTACCTCCGCTCAGCAGCCGGTTCTGATGGGCCGTTATGCCGCCCAGTCCGTGGTTTCTTACCTGGCTGGTGAAGAGGTGGAAAAGGAGATCACCCTGGATACGCTGCTGGTGACCAAGGACAACATCGACGAAGTGTATGACACGCTGGTGGAAGTTGCTCTGACGGAAGACTAAGAACGAGGCGAATTGACATGGCACAGTTTACAAAATTTTACGACCTGTCCCAGCCGGTGTATGATCACTGCCCAGGGTGGCCGACCTATGAACCCACTCTGGTGAAGTATGAGGCGTCCTATGACAAGGACCGTTTCAATGCCGAGCAGATCCGGCTCAACAGCCATACCGGAACCCATCTGGATGCGCCGTTCCACTTCTATCCCGACGGAACGACCATCGACCGGCTGGATGTCTCCTTGTTCCAGGGAGACGCCGTGATCGTGGATTTGCGGGGGATCATCCACGCCAAGGAGGGCATTGAGGTGTCCCACCTGGAGCCGTACAAGGACCGGATTGGGCAGGGGAGCATCGTGCTCTTTGCTACCGGCTGGGGTCCCAAGCGCAGCATGGAGCAGGAGTACATGTATGACTGGCCCTATCTGACCGGCAGCGCTGCGGAATGGCTCAAGGCTAAGGGCATCAAGGGTGTCGGCATTGATACCATGAGCATGGGCGGCTGGTACGAAGGAACAGGGCGTCCCTGCCATGAGACGCTGCTTTCCGCCGGGATCTGGATTTTGGAAGAGATCAACATCCCCGAAGAACTGACGGAGCGCGGAAACTGCTACCTGATGGCGTTTCCCATCCGTCTGCAGGGATTCTCCGGTGCACCGGCCCGCGCGGTAGCTGCAGTGTAAACAAGAAAACAGAGTTATGGTGCCCCCCCGGAGGCCCTGTCGACGCCTCCGGGGGTGCGCGTTTTTGGAAGAAAACAGCAGACAGGGAGGCACACGCTCTTGTGTGCCTCCCTGTTGAATCGTTGTGGAAAATTGCGCCTGCCCATCACATGGCGGCGTTGATGGCGGCGATGGCACCGTCCGCCACGGCAGTGGCCACCTGCCGGACCTGCTTGACCCGGATATCACCTGCGGCGTAAACACCGGGGATGGCGGTCTCCATTTTTTCATTGGTAGGGATATAGCCGTTTTCCAGGGTCAGCTCGGTGTACAGCTCCGTGTTGGGCACCACGCCGGCATACACGAAGATGCCGCAGCCGGGGTCCTCTACGGTCTCGATGTGGCCGTCATGTTCATCGGCAATCTCCAGCCGCTCCACTTGGTCCTGGCCATAGACGGCATGGAGCCGGGAGGCCAGACGCAGCTTGATGTTCCCGGCGGCAGCCACCTTCTGCCGGAACTCCGCGATGCAGCCCAGCTGATCTTCAAAGTGGATGATGGTCAGCTGCTTGGCGAAAGAGGCAAGGTACAGCGCCTCTTTTACCGCACCGTCCGCACCGCCCACAACATAGATGTTCTTTCCGGTGTAAGCGGCGCCGTCCCGGGCGGCGTTCATGCCCATGCCCTTGCCGGACAGCTCTGCCTCGCCGGGGATGCCCAGCTTGCGGGGCGTGCCGCCGTTTGCCAGAATGATCCGCTTGGCCTCGTAGGTGCCCTTATCGGTGGTGACGGTCTTGACCTCGCCGGTCAGCGTCACGCCGGTGACGTTGGCGTAGACGATCTCCACACCGGACCGGAGCGCCTGCTCCTTCATCCGGGCGGCAAAAGTGGCGCCGGTCTCCCGGGTTTCAATGGCGGTATAGTGGGTGACGGTGGAAACTTTGCCGATGATGCCGCCCACCTGGCCCTTCTCCAGAACCAGCGCCCGCTTGCCGCGGCTGACCGCATAGATGCCTGCGCTGATACCTGCAGGACCCGCTCCAATAACAATGATGTCGTACATGATAGATCCGCTTCCTTTCTATTTGTTAACAGTGTGTGGAAAAACTTACAGAAGGCCCTGGAAGTGCTGCATAAGGAGGCTGGCACAGGTGATGCCCGCCCAGCAGCACACCCCCATGAAGATGGGCTTGCCGCCGGTTTTGATCAGCTTCACCAGATCAGTATTGAGACCGATGGCCGCCATGGCCAGAATGATGAAGAACTTGGAGAGCTCCTTGAAAGGCTGGAACAGACTGGCGTCCACACCCGCCATGGTGGAAAGTGTAGTGATGACGGAAGCCAGGACGAAGAAGAGAATGAAGAAGGGGAAGACCTTCTTGATATCAAAGGAACCGTTGGATGCACTGCCGCCCCGCTTGGCCTGCCAGGTCCGCCAGAAGGCCAGTGCCAGTGTAATAGGGATGATAGCCAGGGTCCGGGTCAGTTTGACAATGGTAGCGTACTCCAGCACCGCGCCGTTGGTGCCGTGGAGGGTGTCCCAGGTGGAGGCCGCCGCTGTGACGGAGGAGGTGTCGTTGATGGCAGTTCCCGCGAAGAGACCGAAGCCCTCATTGCTCATCCCCATGGCTCCGCCCAGTGTGGGGAACAGCAGCGCCGCCAGAATGTTGAAGAGGAAGATCACAGAAATGGACTGAGCAATCTCTTCGTCGTCCGCACCGATGACAGGAGCCGTGGCGGCGATGGCGCTGCCGCCGCAGATGGAGGAGCCCACGCCCACCAGCACGGAGATGTTGCAGGGCATGGCCAACAGCTTGCGCAGAAAGAAGGCAATCAGCAGCGAGACGGTAATGGTGGTGCAGATGATGGGCAGGGACTGGGCACCCACCTTGGCGATCTCCGAGAGATTCAGTCCGAACCCCAGCAGAATGACCGCGTATTGCAGAATCTTCTTGGACGTGAAGGCGATGCCTGCCTGATAACGCGTCCTGTCCCGGAGCACCAGGGACAGCACCATACCCATCAAAATGGCGAAGACCGGTCCGCCGATCACCGGGAACGCGTGGCCCAGGAGCCAGCTGGGGATGGCCAGGATCAGGCACAGCAACAGGCCAGGGCCGGTTCTTTTTACAAATTCCATTTCTAATTTCTCCCTTTTCAAACCATATTTTGCTTGGCAGTCTTGATTATAGACCAGGTCAGCGATAAAATAAAATGAAGAATTATTATAGAACGATAAAATGAAATAATAGGTGATGCCATATGCTGGACCCTCGCTGGAATACGTTCCTCGCAGTGTGCGAGACCATGAATTACACCCGGGCTGCGGAGCGGCTGTGTCTGACACAGCCGGCAGTGACCCATCATATCCACTATCTGGAGGACCACTACGGCTGCCGTCTCTTCTCTTACGAGGGAAAGGTGCTCCGGCTGACGGAGGCGGGGCTGCGTCTGCTGGAGTTTACCCGGTCCATGGCCTATAACAGCCGGAAAGTGGAGACCGCCATGGCGGCGCCAGTTCCGGTTTCCCTGAGGGTGGGGGCCTCCAAAACCATTGGGGAGTTCATCATCGCCCCGAAGATCGAGCGCTTTCTGAGTGCTCAGCCGGATGCTTCTTTTTCCCTGATGGTGGACAATACGCAGGTGCTTTTGCGGGAACTGGAGGCGGGGCGGCTGGATTTCGTGCTGGTGGAAGGCTTCTTTGACCGCAGCCGGTATGACGCCCAACTCTGCCAGCGGGAGGATTTTTTCGGGGTCTGCGCGCCGGGACACCGGCTGGCCGGAAGATCGGTTCCCCTGGATGAACTGATGGGGGAGCGTTTGATCCTGCGGGAAAGCGGCTCCGGTACCCGGGCAATTTTTGAAGAGGCACTGCACCGCCAAAATTACACGCTGGACAGCTTTTCCAGCGTGGTCACCATCAGCGATTTTTCCACCATCAAGTCCCTGGTCGTGGACGGACTTGGGGTCTCGTTTTTGTACGCACCGGTGGTGGCGCAGGAGCTGAAGGTCGGAGCGCTGGCTCGGTTCGATCTGGAGGAGGTGCCGATGAGCGGAGCGTTTTATTTCGTCTGTCTCAAGGACAATCTCTTTGCCAAGTCCTGGGTGGATTGGATGCATGAATCATAATCCATAACAAAGCAAAGATATCGGGAGCAGAAACTCCCGATATCTTTGGTGCAAAAAATCAGAGCAAGCATAAAAGTGCTTGCTCTGATTTGAAGATAGTGAACACTTTTTAGACCATGTAAGACCGGCCCCCCCACAGCGGGGCGGCGCTTTTGTGCCAAGGTTTTGGGCCAACGGCTCAAAACTTTGGCACAGGCGGCAGTCACTTTCGCCGAACATTTAAATTTCTTGCGGTATCCATAAAAATAGCCGCACCTTTAGGTGCGGCTATTTTTATGGCGGAGATGGAGGGATTTGAACCCCCGCACGCCTTGCGGCGCCTACCGGATTTCGAATCCGGACCCTTCAGCCACTTGGGTACATCTCCATATAAAACCAATCATTCCCTCTCACATACCGGAAAACACGTTGGCAGGACACAGCCTCTGCGGCAGGCAGCGGAGAATGCGTATTCTATTATGCCATAGATTGTCCGGGGATGCAAGCCCTGAAACAAATCACATGGATGCGGAGGATTGTTCATAAGCTGTAAGGAGAAAGGAGAGATCGAATGCGGCCGATGGTATTTCTGCGGGGAAAACCTGGGACATATGCAAGATATGAACTGGCGATTCGAAAAGCTGGCGGCGATGTGTTGACAGGGGAGTGTCTGGAGGATGCCCGGCGCTGTGACGCGCTGCTGCTGCCGGGGGGCGGGGACCTGGAACCCTGGCGCTATGGACAGGATAATATTGCTTCCTGGGATCTGGACCCTCTGCGGGACCGGGAGGAGTTTTTGCTGCTGGAGCTGTTTACGGATTTGCGTAAGCCGGTGCTGGGGATCTGCCGGGGGATGCAGACAGTGAATGTGTTTTTCGGGGGATCACTGTTTCAGGATATCCCGGGGCACCGTGCAGCAGAAGGCGCGGACCGCTTTCATCAGGTGCGCACAGCGCCATCGCCGCTGTGGGATTTGTATGGGGCGTCAGCCATCGTCAACAGTGCCCATCACCAGTCGGTGGACCGGCTGGGGGCGGGACTGCGGGCAGTGCAATGGGCACCGGATAGCACCGTGGAGGCGTTGGTTCATACAGTCCTGCCGGTCTGGGCGGTACAGTGGCATCCAGAGCGTTTGCCTTTTGGAGCGGGAGGAACGGTAGACGGCAGTCGGCTGTTTGGAGCATTTTTACAGCTTGTTGGGAAAAAATGAAAGAAAAATGAATTTACCGCTTGACAGAATGAAAATTCCGTGCTATCCTAACTAAGCTGACAATTTTCACGGAGGGCACATGCAGGTGTAGCACAATGGTTAGGGCACCAGCCTTCCAAGCTGGGGATGCGAGTTCGATTCTCGTCACCTGCTCCAACAAATTCGCGCCAGTAGCTCAGCTGGATAGAGCAACTGCCTTCTAAGCAGTGGGCCAGGGGTTCGAGTCCCTTCTGGCGTACCAGCTCCTCTTATTGGAGCGATTGTCAGTTTCGCATGTGGTGGGTGTAGTTCAATTGGCAGAGCACTGGATTGTGGTTCCAGGTGTTGTGGGTTCGAGTCCCATCACCCACCCCAGATAAAACAGGGGATCGGGGGTGCCCCGATTCCCTGTTTTCCTTCCACATTGGGGCGTCGCCAAGTGGTAAGGCAAGGGACTTTGACTCCCTCATCCGCTGG
>OOBW01000714.1_pt1 | contig 20746 bp, 28 predicted proteins | sample 1671701 | NCBI WGS metagenome assembly OOBW01 (sample SAMN06348183, study PRJEB24527) | human gut metagenome | biome: human gut; feature: ankylosing spondylitis patient; material: feces | host: Homo sapiens | place: China | collected 2015-10 | reverse complement strand
TTATTTTCAAGCATAGTTTCCCTCACATTCTTCATGCGATCACTTTTCCAGTCACGAATCTATCTTTATAAGTATACCATAATATCGGCAACAAATCTATTTTATTATGAAATATCTTACTTTTATTTTGCCGCATTTAATAGTTCTTTTTCCTCTTAACGCAAAAATGGCAAAGTTCTTATCGACAACACTTCACCATCAGATGTTGGTAAATAAAATATCCTATAAACAAGAAAGACCCACCGGGTTGCGCATGAAAATCAGAGGCGTGGTGGGTTATGTTAAGTTTAACATACAGTTTTTGAAGTTACTGTCAATATTTCTTTTCAAAAAAAACGATAACTCTCCATCCGCACCGAATATCTACACAAAAAAAGCCCAACAGAAATTCCTTTCCGTCAGGCTGTCTTTCCTATACACATCTATTTGATCATACTGCTGTCAACCTCTTTTTCTCCTACTCCTCCATATTCAAAAGCGTAATAATGATCTGGTCGGCTCCCACCTCTGTTTTCCGTTTCACAATATCCTCAATCTGAGCCCTCTGCGGATCTGTGATCGAGGGGGCATTGATCACTACATCTACTTTTTCATCTGCAATGCTTACTACCGGATCGGAGAAGCCTTTTGCCATGAGAAGGGTCTCCGCAGCATTTTCCTTTTCTGAAATCTCTGTCAGGCGGATCATATCCTGAATGGCCTGCTGCTTGGCTGCTTCATCAATGGAGGTACTGTTGATCAGGCTCATCAGGGTTTCCTTATTTCTGGCTCGAACCTGCTCCCTGCTTAACTGAACTCCTGCTATGTAATCCGCCACGCTCATGCCGCTGGTAAGCACTGCCTCTCCGGGATTTTCAATCCCTGCGGGGGCATCCTGTGCATCTCCGGCTTCTGAAACAGCATCCTGTCCGCATTTCTCTGCCAGAGCCAGCTGCTCTGTCTCCGCTTCCATGTTCTCTCCGGCCTCGGCCAGCTGCTCTGCCGCTTCTGCCCCGACTTCTTCTTTCTGAGCCAGGCCTTCACTGGGGAGTGCTTCCTCCACCTGATCCGGGTCCTGGTCCAGACTTCCGATCTCCAAAAGGTCATCACCGGCGGCCTTATTTTCCGCCAGCAGATCTTCATCGGAAATATCCATCATCCCGGCCTCATAGATATTGCCTGCTGCGGCAAGATCGCGTTTTCCTGCATAATTGAGATATCCTGCCGCAGCAATCATTACAGCCAGTGTGGTGATAATAATCTGGTTTCTGCGGAACAGCCGTTTCATTTTTACATCCTTCATATGTGCTGTGACCTGTTTTACCTGTTTCATGTTCCTGATCTTCATGTCCTGCACTCCTTTTTTATTCCACCCTCTTTAATACTTTAATCTTATGTGCCGGAAGCCCCAATAATGCTTCCATTGCCTGGGAAATTTCAGAACAGACCTCCGGACTCCCTCCTCCGTCGGCGCTGACGACGATTCCTGAAATTTCAGGACATAATTCCTTTTCCACCACTGGTCCGTTTGACCCGCCTCCGGACTGAGGCAGGACTGTGCTTTCCTCCGACTGGCTCTCTGTAATCTCACGGCTTCCGCCTGCAGAGTCCGTTTCCTTTGTCACCGTGCTGCTGCCGGAACGATCCACCCTGAGTACCTTCTGGCCTGTGGATTTTAACACTACCATTACATCCACCTGTCCAACCCCCTCTACAGACCGTAACAGTTCCCGTATCCGCTTTTCCAAACGTTCTTCATAAGAGCGCGAAGAAAAAGAGCTGCTGATATCCCATGAAACCAAACTGTGTTCTTCCGTCCCCGCTGTCTGTTCTCCGCTCTTCGGCCGATCTTCTTTTACAGTCTTTTTCTCTCCTCCCGGAACGGATAAAAGCATGAGAAATACACCTGCAAGCAGAAACAGCAGCCATTTTTCCCTAGTCATTTTTCCATTTAATTTTAACAGCTTCTCCTTCCAGCCCATAATACGTTTCTACCTTTCCTTTTAGCGTCTCTGCCGCCTGCTTCTCCCTTTCTGAAAGCTCCTGCTTCACACCCTCCTTATCCTCTCTTTTCTCCCCCGCCCCGATTTCAATGCGGCCGATACTCACCGGACGTTCTTCTGATATAGGGGATAAAAGCATCTGCCCGGCTGCCCGGATATTTTCCCGTCCAGAACCTTCCTGTCCGGCCCCCTCTTGTGCGAAACCTTCCTGTTCAAAAAAATCTTCCCCCGATACTTCAATCTCAATTGCCAAAATCTTCCCGTAGGAGGAACTTTCCTTATTTTCCTCCATCTGTACGCTTACCTGAGAGCAGACAATTCCCTGTGCCTTGACCAATGCTGTTATCTCCTTTTCCACATTTTCCCTGTACTGCCCCGTTATGCCCGCCAGACGCTTTTCTTCCATTCCAAAAATTTCTTTTTTAAGCTCCCGTGACTCCTGTCTGAACGTAAACTGATCAAACAGACTGCTTACCTGTTTTTCCCAATCCCCCAATGAGCCAAAAGGCCCCAATACAACAAGCACAAGAACCAGCCCTCCAAATAAACGCAGATATCGTCCATAGGAGCTTCCGGCCAAAAGGTGCTCTGCCAGTGAAAGAAAGACCATATAGTAAATAATATTTCTGGCCCAGCCTAAAAGAGCCTCCGCCATAACCCCTCCCTTTTATCTCTGCTTCTCCTCCTTCTATGCCGTCCTGTCAGGCAGACAGATAGGCCACATCCGCTGCCTTGCAGGTAACAGCAATGGCGATCACAAACAGAAGCAGAGAATATAAAACAATCTTCAGCAGCAGCCTGTGTCCCCTGGAAACACCGATCACACAGGAAACCATTCTCTTATCACACACCGGCTGCATGATGGCTCCTGCCGCCTGATAGAACAGTGCAAGTGTAAGAAGCTTTGCCGCCGGAAGAAAAGCAATGAGTGCCAAAACTGTCACACCTGCGGCTCCCATGGTATTTTTGATCAATACACCTGAACCTAATACCATCCGGGCCGCCGCTCCTGCACCGGCTCCCAGCCCCGGAACGGCCTCTGCCAGCTTTAAAAGGCCGGAACGTCCTACACTGTCTGCATAGGGCAGAACCATGGCTTCCAGCACATGGAGGCCCAAGATCAGACCAAACATGGTTTTTATGCCCCATTCCACTGCCTGTTCTGTCAAAGAGGTCATTTTCGACAGCAGCGGCTCCTTCATCACATGGCTTCCCAAAACCAGAAGCACATAAACTCTGACTCCGGTAAGAAATACGCTCTTTGACAGCCACTGAACACAAAAGACAGCCGCCATCATACATACAGATTCCCGTTATGCTCCCCCCTGAAAATGACACTGCCATAAAGTAAGCCGGTATCAGCACACCCATAAACTCCAGAATCCGGTCCAAAACCTCTGCCGCAATGGAAAGACTTGTCAGAAAACTGCCTGCCAGACAGGCAAACAGCAAAAGGTATGCCACATAAAATCCGGTATCTGAGATCTGCCCGTTTTTAAAAACAGAAGCCGCCCCGGAAAACATGGCTCCAAGAAGACCAATAGCCGCTGCCTGAGTCAAAAGCCCGGCTCCTTCCCTTACCTGTGAAAATAAAAGCTGTCCGAATCCCTCTTTTATGGCTGTTCCCAGCGCTCCCAGATTCCCTGACGCAAAAGCCTTCATCAGATCCGTAAATAAAAGATCCACTGTTCCGTTTTTTCCTCCCAACGATCGATCAAGATACTTCTGCAGCTGCTCCAGCTCCTCTGAAATCCCCATATCATGAGCAGCCTGTCCAATCTCCATTTCTTCACTTGTCTCTTTATTATTTTCAAAATTTTCCTTTTCATAAAAAGCGCCCGCCGTTATCGTGCTCCCTCTGCCGCTTATCCACAGAGCCATCAAAAAAACTATCAGTTTTATACCGATTCGTCCATATTTTACTGCCTTTCTTCCCTGTGCCATAGCAGCTCTCCCTCCCCGATCCAGCAAAATCACAGTATTCTGCCATACTATCCCATAAACTGATCCAGTATTTCAAAGAGAGCCAAAAAAACAGGCATACTTACCCCAAGAATAGACAGCTTTCCGAAAATCTCGATCTGATTTCCCAAAGCGCTGTAGCCCGCGTCCTTACAGATTCCGGAGGCAAACTCAGCCACATATGTGATCCCAACCATTTTCAGAAGAGCACCCAGATAGGCCGGATCAATTTTGATATATCCTTCCAGACGTCTCATGGCATCTAAAATCACCTCCAGACGTCCGGTACCGCAGATCATAAAGAGTATCTGTGCTCCCAGCACCATATAAAGGGCATACTCTGCCCGGACTCCCTTCAGCCATACGGCAAGAAGGACTGCCGTTATACCGGCGGCCCCTATGGTAAGAATACTCATGGCTCCTCCTACAGCAAAAACAAACGTTTCATGGTTTCAAACAGATCATATATGTAGGGAACCATCCAGAACAGTACCAGAACCAGACCTGCCAGACTGGTGAGAAATGCCTGCTCATCCCGGCCGCTGTGCTTTAGTACCTGGCAGATTACAGACACCAGGATTCCCACAGCCGCAATGCGGAAAATCAGATTTACATCCATCGTTTCTCCCCTTTCCTCCGTCGCAGCTAATACATCAGAATCACTAAAAGCAGGCTTCCCATCATTCCCAGAGCTGTGCTCAGACGGCATCTTTCCCTCATTTCCCCCCGCAGACGGCTGATAGAAAGCTCCAGCTGCTCCAGATAAAGAAGCAGCGTCCGTTCCTGCATGTCCACATCCAGGTATCCCAAACGTCCACCCAGACCGGCAAGCTGCTTTATATCTTTTTCGTCCAGAATTTCCCCTTGAGACCCCTTTTTTATAAGCTCCACCTGTTTCTCCCATATTTTAGAAAATGTTTCCTCCCGGCTTGCGGCAATCTCCCTGGCCGCTCCTGTAAATAAACGGCCCAAGAATCCATTTTCCCGCCGTCCTACCCGCTCCAGAGCCTCCTCCAGCGGAGCTCTGCTGTATGTGATCTCACCCTTTAAGCCAAAAATCATCTGTCTAAGCGTTTCCAGAGCCTCCAGTCTGGCCCTCCATCTCCAGGCCATCCACATTCCCCAGCCAGTACCGGAAAACAGTACCAGCCCAATTCCGGCCCATTTTATAACCATGCTCCCTCCTCCTTTACAGGAGCCTTCCTGCCCCATCGTACACAGCACAGATATGACCTGCTCCCCCGGCCTGATCCAGAAAAATCAGGCGTTTAAAGGTTCCTTCCTTAAACAGTTCCCCTACCCCCGGCCGTTTTTCTACTTCTTTCAGGGATACACCGTGAACCGCAGCTGCTAACCCGCAGCCGCAGCTTCGGATATATTCCACAGCCCGTATATCCTCTTTTCCGCCAATCTCATCCACTGCTATTACTGCCGGAGCCATGGAGCGGATCAGCATCATCATCCCCTGGCTCTTGGGACAGCCATCCAGAATGTCCGTTCTCATTCCAAGATCATTTTGGGGGACTCCCTGAAAGCAGGCCCCCAGTTCCGAGCGCTCATCCACCACGCCGACTGTGATTCCAAAGAGACGCCTTCCCGTGCTTTTCTCCCGACAGCCGTTGGACAGCTGACGGATGATGTCCCGAAGAAGGGTCGTTTTTCCGCATCCCGGCGGCGATACGATTACCGTATTTAAAAAAAGCCCATTTTCACATAAAAGAGGCATGATCTGATCCGCGCATCCCTTTACCTCATGAGCGACGCGGACATTTAAAGAGGAGATAGATTTTAAGACTCCCACCTCTCTCTGGTTCAGCACCGTTCTTCCTGCCACACCGATCCGGTGTCCGCCACGGACGGTAAAAAATCCCTGGCGCAGCTCCTCCTGAGCCGCATACAGGGAAAAACCTCCCATGATCTCTGCAGTCTCCCGGATCTGTCGCTCTGTAAGCGTAAAAAGGCCCTTCTGATTGTCCGGCTCCAGTTCCACCGGCTCTCCTTTTTCTGTAAATCCATATTCCCTGTTTCCATACATCAAAAGCACCGGACGGCCCGCCCGCAGCCGTATCTCCCTCATGGATTCAAAATCCAGAGAACAGCTCTCAATAAACTCCCGCAAGGTTCCCGGAAATAAAACCGCGATTTCTTCTCTCTTTCCCATACCATCTCTCCCTTTATCTCAAATATATGAAACAGGCCTGTTTTTATGACAGAATCACTCTGCCGTAAAAACAGGCCTGCAGACAAATCTTTATTTGTGATAAGGCTCCCCCGCGTTGATCCGAAAGCTTCTGTAAATCTGCTCCAACAAGATCACCCGCATCAGCTGGTGAGGAAATGTCATGGGCGAAAAGCTCAAATGATAGTCTGAGCGTTTCATCACAGCCTCTGAAAGCCCCAGAGAACCGCCGATGATAAACACCAGCTGTCCTTTTCCCTCCACTGCCAGCCTGGCAATCTTTGCAGCCAGCTCCTCACTGGAAAGCTCCTTTCCCCGGATGGCAAGAGCTATAACGTATGCCCCATCCCGGATATGAGAAAGGATCCTCTCTCCTTCCTTTTCCCGGATCTGCCGCTCTAAAGCTTCACTGGCGCCGTCCGGCGTCTTTTCATCTGCCACCTGGATGATTTCCAGCTTGCAGTAACGGCTTAAGCGCTTGCTGTATTCCTCAATAGCAGCTTCAAAAAAGCGTTCCTTTATCTTTCCTACCGTAATCAGTGTTATCTTCATCGGCTAAACTCCAATATCATATCGTACCACACGGCTCCGCCATGGACCGATTTCGACACGCCCATGCTGCAGTATCCAAACTGTTCATAAAAACCGATCAAATGCTCCTTACAGGTAAGGATCAGGCCTTTTCTGCCCTCACTCTCCGCCTTTTCGATCAAAGCCTTCATCAAACGGCCTGCCAGTCCCTGATGGCGGAAATCTTCATCCACATCCAGACCAAAGATACTCTGGTATGCTCCCCTGGGATCATGAAGAGATACATCCTCAAACATTTCATCCGCAATGGTTCTTTCATTTGTTGCCGCCCCATTAATAAACCCTGCGATCCTTCCCTCACACTCTGCCACTAAAAAACTGCCGGGAAATGCTTCAAGCCTCTCCTTCAGACTTTTTTCATCCGCTGCCTCTGCTGCCGGAAAACAGCGCGCCTCTACTTCTGCCACCTGCTCTAAATCCTCTATCACTGCCTGTCTGATCTGTATCTCTTTCATCCCTCTTATCCTTCCTTTTCCTGTAACTGTTTCCATTCCTCTATGGTCTTTGGATGCCCCGGCAGCTGATATAAAACAGGCTGCCTGAGAGAAGCCCTTTTAAGCAGCTCCTCATCCCCAAATATATGCTCCGGACGATCATCTGCCAAAAGTTCTCCCTCTGAAAACACCAGAACACGGTCTGCCCATTCCCACACAAAATCCATGTCATGGGTGGAAATGACCTGTGTGATCTGCTCCTGCTCCAGTTTCTTAAGCTGTTCCTTAAAAAGCTGCGTATTTTTCCAGTCAAGACTGGCAGTAGGTTCATCAAACAGCAGGATTTCTGGCTTCATTACCACAACACCGGAAATACTGACCTGTTTCTTTTCCCCTCCGCTTAAAAAATGAGGCGGACGATGGGCAAGGTGAGTAAGCCCCATCCGCTGGATGATCTGTTCAGTCAGATAGCGGATTTTATCCTCTGAATAGCCCAGATTAAAGAGTCCAAAGGAAATTTCCCCCTCTACGGTCGAAGCGATGATCTGCCGGTCCGGATCCTGAAATACGATTCCCACACACTTTCTCAGCTCCAAAATATCCTTCCTGCTGCCTGTACAGAGCCTTCCGTGACAGTAAAGCTCTCCCTCATCCAGAGGTACAAGCCGGTTAAGAGTCTGGAAAAACGTAGATTTTCCTGCTCCGTTATTCCCGATCACAGCGGTTTTTTCTCCCGGATAGAAGGCCGCACTGACCTGTTTTAATGCCTGCTTTCCCCCGGGATAATACACACTGCCCCCGCGAAGCTCCAAAATCGGATCCAGCATCCGGGCTGTGCCGCTTATCGATGTCTGCCTCATATGCTCCACATCCTCTCTGCCAAAAGCCCTGCTGCCAGAAGCACTCCATACAGAACAATACCCAGCCTCTGCCTTCCTGTCACCAGCTTTTTCTCTTCCAGAAAACGCAGTTCTCCGTCATAGCCTCTTGCCTCCATGGCATTAAAGCTGTCCGATGCCCGCCGAAAGGCCAGAACCAGAAGATTGGCACATATTCCAAAAAATGAACGGTATCCCTGTCTTATCCCGATATCCCCCAGCCTGGCCTGAGCACTCTGCTTCATCTGTTCATAAAGCTCTAAAAGGCCAAACAAAAAGCGGTACATTAAGATCATCAGTTCCAGCATCACTTCCGGCAGATGCCATCTTCTCAAAGTTCCAACCACTTCATATACAGGCGTTGTCAGACTTATCATATACAAACAGGCCGTTCCCGTCAATACTTTCACCGTCACAAAAACAGCTTCCATCACGGCTTCCTTTGTAAAATCCAGTGCAATTACAGCTCCGCTGAGGATAACGAAGAAAAGAGGAATGGTCAGCATTCTCCCGTAAACCGTCCACTCCACTCCTCCCCATTTATGGGTAAGCACTGCCATGCACAGCCCCACTGCCACTGAAATCAGGCCCGTTTTGGATCCAATACACCCCAACAGCGAAATAAGTCCCAGCATGATCTTCCAATCCGGGTTCCATGACGCCATTTGGGAGCACACGGCATATTGATCCATCAAAAGAATCTGATTTCCATGACAATGATTTCTGTGATGCAGCGCCATAATTAGTTCTCCTGTCTTTCCTCTGTATCGTTTGTACTGTATTTCTTTCTTGCCACCAGATATCCAAATCCATAGCAGATCACGCCAGATCCCAAAGCTGCCTGAAGACAGAACAGCAGGCTTTCCGTTTCTCCCGGAAGTTCTCCTCCTAAAATCCGTTCCAGAACAGGCTCTGCCCATGGCTCATATTCGGGATCGATCTCACCTACCAGTTCGCCGGCTGCATCATCGGCTCCTCCAAATCCCGCATCCTTGGGAGCAGCTATAAACGGGACAATTGTCAATATTACGCAAGCCACCAAAAGACCTGCGATCCACATTGGTTTCTTCATTATCGATTCTCCTCCCCAAATCCAAGCTCTCGAAGTTCCGGACCTGCATAAGTCTGCAGACCGATCAATATCACAACCGTCAGAAGTCCTTCAATCACTGCCAGCGGAATCTGTGTCAATGCAAAAATTCCCAAAAACCGTACAACAGCGCTCCATACGCCGTCTGCCGCAGGATGGGCCAGTCCCAGCTGCACACTGGTCACACAATATGTAAACAGATTTCCAAGGGCTGCTGCCAGAAAAACAGCCACCTTCTGATTCAGCTTTATTTTTCTGCCCAGCTTATAAACGCCCCAGCTGACAACAGGACCTGCAATCGCCATACTGAAGGTATTGGCTCCCAGCGTTGTCAAACCTCCATGTGCAAGCAAAAGCGCCTGAAAAATCAGCACCAGAAAGCCGATCACTGCCATGGGAGTCGAGCCAAAGAGAATGGCTCCCAGACCGGTTCCCGTTGGGTGGCTGGAGGATCCGGTCACACTTGGAAATTTCAGGGCAGACAGCACAAAGGCATAGGCGCCTGCCATTGCAAAGATCAAAAGCAGCTTTCTGTGCTCTTTTATCAGACGGTTGATCCGCTTCACTCCCAATACCACAAAGGGAATGCAGACTACCCCCCAGGCAATACAGTACCCCATCGGAAGATATCCCTCCATAATGTGCATGGCATATGCCGGTGACGCCGCTGCAAAACTGAAGAGGATTCCCCAGGCCAGCATGGCAGTTCCTTTTTTTCTTACATTCATTGATGTATGCTCCCTTCTTAAAAGTAAAAAAGCCTGTTTGCCACATAGTTTCTACGTGATCCAAACAGACATGATAAGAAAGCGGATGCTCCGCCTTCCTCCCTTTTCAGGGTATCTATTATAAAAAGCTGTGCTCCGCAGCCTTTATAATCACGCCGAAAAAGGCAGGTCTTCTGGCTCAGGCATCCTCATCACCGGCTCCTTCCCACATAGATTCATGCAGTGGCGTTTCGCAAAAGTCTGTTTCTATTTTAACAGCTTTCTGCATCCGGTAACTCTTCCTTTACAGCGGCGGGACCGCATGGGCTTTCCACCCATTTCCCTATTATCCCGGACTTCCCATGGAATCCGGGCACCTTTTTCTGTTCTGTTTTCCATTTTCCCTCAGCAGGCAGGGATCGAGGCTTTACCCCCTGTTTGATACTCCGAAATAATATCCCACGCCCCATTTTGTATGTACATATCTGGGGTCACTTGGACTTGGCTCGATCTTTTCTCTCAGACGGCGCACATGAACGTCTACCGTACGCACATCCCCGCGGTCCATGGCTCTGTTTCCCCATACATAATTCAAAAGCGCCTCACGGCTGTATACCTTGTTGGGATTGCGTACCAGAAGCTCTAAGAGATCAAACTCCTTTGCAGTAAGGTTGATCTCCTTTTCACCGATAAATACTCTGCGCCCCTCTGTGTCCATCTTTAAATCTCCAGAACCGATCATAGAAGAGGGTTCCTCCCGCTTCTGGCGCTTTGCCTTCAGGCTTCGCCGGATAATGGCCTTGATCCTGGCCTTTACCTCCAGAATGTTAAAGGGCTTGCTGATGTAGTCGTCCGCCCCGTACTCCAATCCCAGGATCTTATCCATATCGCCGCCCTTGGCCGTCAGCATGATCACGGGCATGTCGGAAAATTCCCGAATCGCCTGACATACTTCAAAACCGTCATGCTTTGGGAGCATCACATCTAACAGCACAATATCATACTCTGTCTTTTTTGCCAGTTCTATGGCTTCCTCTCCGTCATAGGCACAGTCCACCTCAAAACCGTCCTGCTCCAGACTGAACCGGATTCCCTTTACGATCAGTTTTTCATCATCTACTACCAATACCCGAGCCATGTTTCATTTCCCTTCCTGTCTGTCTATTTAAAAATGCCCTGACGGGCGCAGTTTTCTTTTAAACGGTTATATCATCCCGTATCTTTTCAAATGCACTTTCCTTGATCCCGGATACATTCATAATATCCTCGATCGAGCGAAAAGCCCCCACTTCCTGACGGTACTGGATAATCGCCTCCGCCCTGGATTTTCCAATGCCTGTCAGCGTCATCAGCTCCTCTGCACCGGCCTTATTCAGATTCACTTTTCTGCCCGTTGAAGCGCTTTTCCCAGGGCTTCCGCTAAAACCGTCACCGGGATCCGTCACAAAGGCCTGATCTGAAAGAATCCCCTGAGTCTTCAGGCGCTCTGCCTCTGTCCGGTCCGGAACTTCGATCCGCATCCCGTCCTCTAAGACCATGGCCAGATTGAGAATACTACCATCTCCCTGCTCAAGGATTCCTCCAGCTGCTTCCAAAGCCTGAAATACACGGCTTCCTGCATTCAGGGAATACACTCCCGGAGCCGCCACCTGACCACAGACATGAACCCAGATCTGCTCTTCTTCCGAATTTTCTGCCTCCGAAGCAACTTTTGCCTCTGAAAAAGCAGTTTCTTTCCCCGGACAATCGGCAGTCTCATCCGAAAAAGCAGCTTCTGGCTCCGAAAAAACCTTCTCCCTGCGTTCCCCGTCTTCTAAGTATTCGAGGCTTACCTCTGTCCCCGGCGATGGCTGGGAGCAGCTGTATAAAATCCCTGCCAAAAACATTCCCAATAAAAGTAAAAAAATCCTTCCCTGCTTGTGCTTTTTTAATTCCTTCAACGATATCTCCTCCTTTTAGAGATACCGTCCCGGCCTGCTGTATCTATTCTATCGGAAAGCCGGTTTAAATACAAGCGTTATTTCTTATCCTATCGCTGAAAAATGATAATCCCCCCTACAGCGATCGCGGCCCCCAAAAGCTTATTCCATGCAAATGGAGCCTTTTCCACTCCAAACAAGCCAAACAGCTCGATCAGATAAGCCACGATGATCTGAGCCACCACGATAAGAAGAGAAGTTCGGGCCGGCCCCAGAGCCGCCATGCTGCGGATCACCGTGTAGGTGATCAAGGCCCCGATCACGCCGCCTGCCAGAACATACTTTGGCGTCACCCCCATGAGACCGGATACCGGCTGGCGTCCGGTAAACAGCCAGATCACCACACAGGTCAGCAGAGCCGTAGCCTGTACCCATCCTGCTGCCACCCATACACCGGTCTGCTTTGTTACTTCTGTGTTAAATACACCCTGCACACTCATAAGAGCTCCCGATAAAAGAGCAATGATCCATCCTGTCATCCGTTTTTCCTCCTGATTGTTTTATACACCACTGTTTCCAACGGTTCTAACAGTCATTTTTCCCATCCTCTCTTTCCCTATACACAGATTATTTGTATACGGACTTTATTTTTTGTATACAAATCCGATTGTTTTCTCTGTATCTCTGGGTTATAATCCATAGGAATCCCCTGTTTCCGACAGAATCTGTCCGGAGTTTTCCGGACCCGACATAAAAAAGGGGAAGAAACGGAGAACATGATCATGACAGCAAACAATGAACCAGCCGCGGATCTCACAGAAAAGGACCGGGCCTTCAGAGCCTTTGTACGGGAAGAAAATATGTGGAAGGTGGTCTTCTATGTATGTACGCCCCTGGCCCTTTACCAGAGCTTAAATCAGATTTTTAAAATCTTTGATTCCATGATGGCGTCCCACATCGGCGCTTCCTCTGTGTCTGCCGTAGCCTATCTATCCCAGCTTAACCTCATGCTTTCCGCTCTGGGCGGCGGACTGGCTGTAGGCGCCAGCATCAAGGTTAGCGAAGCCTACGGAGCCGGAGATTTCAAACTGGTAAAACGGAGAGTCAGCACTCTTTTTGCCCTCTGCGGAATCCTGGGAGCCGACATTTTGCTGATCCTTGTCCCCTTTGCGCCCCAATTTCTGCGCCTTGCAAGAACGCCGGAGGAATTTATCACAGAAGGCACCACCTATTTTATCCTGGATCTTTTTGGAATTGTATTGAATTTTTTTAACAGTGTCTACATTGCAATCGAACGGGCCAGAGGAAACTCCCAGCGGATCCTTCATCTGAATATGGGCGTTATTGTGGTAAAGCTGGCCCTTACCGCTCTCTTTGTATATGTATTCCACAGCGGGATCAATATGATCGCCGTTGCCACCATCATTTCCCAGCTTCTGATGTTTTCTGCCGCCATCTACCACTTAAGCCGTAAAGGAAACGCATTTTCCTTCTCTTTAAGGAGCATTTCCTTAAAACGGCGTGTGGTTCGGCCCATGGTGCTCTTATCCGTACCTGTAATCATCGAAAAAATGGCATTTTCCTTTGGAAAAGTAGTGGTAAATTCCATGTGCACCATCTACAGCCCTCTTACCGTAGGAGCACTGGGTATTTCCAATAATCTGGGCGGCATTACCACCAATCCCCAGAACGGCTTTCAGGAGGGCGGCTCTGCCATTATCAGCCAAAGCCTGGGAGCAGGACTTCCCAAACGTGCCTTAGAGGCCTTCCGGTGCATCCTCATCATCAATATGGCAATCGGGGCCGTTCTTATGAGCCTGACCCTGATCTTTTTAGGGTCCATCAGCCGTCTCTTTTCCGGCGGTGATCCTCAGTTCCAGCAGATGATCTGTTCCATCTACCAGATGGAAGCTTTAGGCTCCATTCCCCTTGGTATCAATGCGGCTGTTATGGCTCTGCTTTACGGATTTGGCAAGACAAGGATTTCCCTTATCATCAATTTCAGCCGTGTATTTATCTTCCGTGTACCTGTACTGTGGGGTCTGCAGCAGTTCACGGACCTTGGAGATATCAGCGCCGGAATCGTCATGGCCGTGAGCAATATTGCCACCGGCGTTCTGGCCGTCATCGTAGGCTGGATCACCATCCGGCAGATTAAAAAGCAGTACGGGATTTAATAATCCCCCTGCTTTAAAAGTTCCCTCAGATACCGGAAGGTTTCCTTTTCTCCCCGGTCCTTCAGCATAATCAAAAGCCTTTCAAGCAGCGCCCTGGTTTCCGGATGAATGGTTATGTATTTTTTCGTAAATTCATAGTATTCCAGAGGCGCTGCGCTGGTATAAGCCTTTCCCTTATACACCTCACAGGCCGCAATCCGGTCACAGATCATCTCTGCCACATACCGCAGCGGCATCTTATTTCCCACTAATCCCTCTTCCTTACGGACAGAAATATCGATCCAGTATTCATAATGATGCTTATTGCGGCCCTTGTGGTGAAGCCAGGCCTTTGAATAGCCCAGATCTTCTCTTTCCGCCGCATTGGGACTGCGCGTTCCCTGATAATAGCGTACACCGGTAAAAAACTCCTCAGGGCTGTATCATGGGTCAGCCCTTGGCGGTAAAGCCCGATCTGAAAGCAGTGCCTGCATACCAGCATCCGATGTTTTGTAATGGTTTTAAAATGATTCCATATATTGATCAGTTTCATTACGCTCTCCTTTAAAAGTTACTTAAAAACAGCCCTGTATAGACCCCGGTTTATGCACAAAATGTTTGACACCCGGTAAGATCTGTGATATTCTAATGGAAGCTGTGAAATTACTTGCAGCTTAACATTTTTTTTATTTTTTTGGAGGTATCACAATGAAAGGTACAGTTAAGTGGTTCAACAACCAGAAGGGTTACGGCTTCATCTCCGACGAGCAGGGCAACGATGTATTCGTTCACTACTCTGGTCTGAACATGGAAGGCTTCAAGTCCTTAGACGAGGGCGCAGAGGTTGAGTTCGACGTAGTAAACGGAGCTAAGGGTCCTCAGGCTACCAACGTAACCAAATTATAATCAATGAACAAACAGTGTACCTTTTTCAAACATATATCGGTTCGATAGAAAGTTGAAGTAAGTTATATCTGAATTTCAAATGATTACCGACAAGAGCCAGTCGAAAGACCGGCTCTTGTTGTTTTTAATTCACAGGACTATGATCTGGCCAGCTCCAGGAGCTCCTTTAATTCTTCCACATCAAACACATAGTTCTTATTGCAGAAGTGGCAGTTCACCTCAATGGGCTTGCCGTCGTCGATCATTTCCTGAATATCCTTCTTTCCCACGCTGATCAGTGCCTTTGCCACCCGGTCTTTGGTACAGTTGCAGTAGAAACGGGCCGGAAGCTTATCATTGATCTCCAGGCCAAATTCTCCTAAAATGTACTCCAAGATCATCTCCGGCGTATTTCCCACATCCAAAAGCGTGGTAATAGAGTGAATCTCCTTAATCTTATTCTCTAAGGCGTCAATTACTGCATCAGACGCCCCCGGCATGAGCTGGATGATAAAACCGCCGGCCTGACGGACCGTATTGTTCTTATTCATCAAAACGCCTAATGCCACAGAAGAGGGCGTCTGCTCAGAGGTTGCGTAATAATAGGTAAGATCCTCCGCAATCTCTCCTGTCACAAGGATAGTCTGGCCCACATAGGGATCCTTTAAGCCGATATCCTTGATCACGCTTAACACGCCCAGTCCCAGCGCTCCGCCTACATCCAGCTTTCCCTTGTCATTGGGAGGAAGCATTACCTCCGGATGGAACGCATAGCCCTTTACTCCGCCGTGGGCGTCTGCCGTCACCACAAGACCGCCGATGGGGCCGTCTCCCTGGATCTTCAGTGTGAGAAGGTCTGCGTCTCCCTTCATGTCATATCCCATCATAACAGCCGCTGTCATCAGCCGTCCCAGAGCAGCCGTAGCCACAGGACTTGTATTGTGAGCCTGTCTGGCTGCCTCGGTCAGATCTCTGGTCGTAGCCGCAAAGGCCCGGATCTGTCCCTCAGCCGCCGTGGCCCGGATTACATAATCTGCCATTTTTATCTTCCTTTCTCTGTCTTTCCCTTTTCTCTCAGGATCACATAGATCCGTTCGCTGTCCTCTTTTACCGGATCCTTTGTAAATGCGTCGTAGGCTGTAACAAATTCCATTCCGGCTGCCTCAGCCGCCGCCTTCACCTCATCCAAAGAATAGCATCTCTGAAAATGAGTTTCCTCAAACTTCCGGTACAGCTCCCCCTCCCGGATAAAAAGAGTCAGATCGTACTCATTGATCCGCTCCTTCTCATCATAATAATTCTGCCAGATAAAGCTGCTCTCTGTGCGGTCCTCCGCAAAGGTATTTTCCCCCATAAGCTCTTTATATTTGTATTCTGTATTCAGATCAAAGATAAATACGCCACCGGGATCCAGATAATTATTCGCCAGGCGGAACACCTGCGTCAGCTCCTCCGGCTCCATAATGTAATTCATGGAATCGCAGATGCTCACAACCGCCTTCACGGTTCCGTAGAGCTCAAATTCCCGCATATCCTGCAAAAGATAAAGGATATCCAGGCCGGCCGCAGCCCGCTTTTCCATGGCGATCTCCAGCATCTCCTCCGAATTGTCAGCGCCGATCATATCGTATCCTGCCTCTGCCAGAAGCTGCGTCATGCTTCCGGTGCCGCATCCTAAATCCAGCACCAGGCCATCCTCTGCGCCGTACTCCTTTAACAGCTCCTTCAGATAAGCGGCCCATTCCTCATAGGGAACATTGTCCTGAAACAGGTCATAGACCTGTGCAAAGCTCGTATATGCTTCCATCTGCCTGCCTCCATCTTTCCCCTGTAACGCCAACTGCCTGTCCGGAAATACCGGGCAGGCAGTCTGTGCAGCTTATTTACGCGTTCTTACCGCAGCACTTCTTATACTTCTTGCCGCTTCCGCAGGGACAGGGATCATTTGGGAAGATCTTCTTTTCCTTGCGGATGGTGCCTGAAGCCTTCTGTGCCTTATACAGCTCCTTGCGCTTCTCCTCAGACAAAATGCTGTCCCACTGTGGAAGCTCATAGAGCCAGTTTGCCTTTGCCTCTACCATGTTGTAGTACAGCTTCTCAGGATCGATCTCGATCTTTACCTCTGTATCCTCCTCCATGGTATCGATCGGGTTCTCATAACCCTTTAAGCTCTCATTGATGCCGTCTAAAAAGCCGGTCATGATCAGAAGCTCTGTGTTGTACTTCTCAGCCAGCTCCTTTACAGTACCTGTGATCACCTCTGTAGGTGCGGAAAGGATCTGCTCGTAGATACCCTTCTCAATCTGGAAATATCCTGCCCACAGTTCTTCTTTCTTTTTATCATCCAGGCCGTCACCATATGCCAGATTTCTCCATGTTTCTAATAATGCCATAGTTAAACCATCCTTTTTGTATATTTATAGAAGCCTATAGTATTCTATAGTATATAACAAAACATGAGATTTTTCAAATGGTTTTGTTGGAGTTTGTAATGAAATTCCCCATAAAACGGGGGAAGGCCCGGGGTACTCTGCTTTCGCAGGCACTGCCGGGCCGCGTCATCTCTGACTGTTCTCACTATACCATGGACTGGACGAAAAATCAATGGCTGTCAGGGAAACTTAAAAAAACGTAATATTTTCGTAACAGATGACGCCATTTTACTGCATCTTATTTACAAAAGATTCGCAGTCCGTACATTCCTTCTTGGTAGGATTCATCTCGTGGGTACCGATCTTAATCGTATCAAGAGTACAGTAATCGGTGGTATCTGCATGATACGCACAATTCTTGATGGTACACTGGATACATTCGTTCGTTCCGTTTACTTTCATGGTAGTTCCTCCTTTATGGATGGGTGTCTGTAAGCTGCCTTATAAAGTATCCTCAGGATTCTGTGAAATATACAGTTCCTCAAAAAATACAATATTTTCTGCCTTTTTGCTGGACATACCATCCTGCGCCTGTATAATAAGGTAGGGCAGGGAGCATTTTCCTGCCTATCAATATGAAAAAGGGGAACTGATTATGGAAAAAATGTATCCCATGCTGTTTACAACATGGAAAACCTACAGCAAAGAACAATTTTTAAAAGACCTCATCGCAGGCATCGTAGTTGCCATCATTGCCCTTCCGCTGTCCATCGCCCTGGCGCTCGCCTCCGGCGTAGGCCCGGAACAGGGTATCTACACTGCCATTGTAGCCGGCTTTATCATCTCATTCCTGGGCGGAAGCCAGGTTCAGATCGCCGGCCCCACAGCAGCCTTCGCCACCATCGTAGCGGGCATTGTAGCCCGAAACGGCATGGACGGACTGGCAGCCGCTACCATCCTTGCGGGCATCATTTTAATCATCATGGGACTCTGCCGGTTCGGCGGGCTGATTAAGTACATCCCATTTACCATCACAACCGGCTTTACCTCCGGTATTGCCGTAACCATCGTCATCGGACAGCTCAAGGACTTTTTCGGCGTAACCTATCCGGAAGGAATGCCCACCATTGAAACCATGGAAAAGCTGAAAGCCTTCTTAGCAGGCATCCATACATTCAATACAGACTCGCTGATCGTGGGCCTCGTATGCCTGGCTATTCTTATCATCGCACCCCGGTTTACGGAAAAAATCCCCGGCTCTCTTCTTGCCGTCATCGGAGGCATTCTCATGGTGCAGCTTCTCCCCCTTCAGGTCAATACCATCGGAGATCTCTACACCATAAGCAATAAGCTTCCTTCCTTCCATATGCCTCAGTTAAGCTTTGAAATGATCCAGACTGCCCTTCCTGACGCTTTTACCATCGCTATCCTGGCGGCCATTGAGTCTCTGCTCTCCTGTGTGGTAGCAGACGGCATGATCAATGGAAAACACCGTTCTAATATGGAACTGGCGGCCCAGGGCGCCGGAAATATCGCTTCCGCCCTTTTTGGCGGCATCCCGGCTACAGGCGCCATCGCCCGTACCGCGGCCAATGTAAAAAACGGAGGCCGTACTCCCGTTGCAGGCATGATCCACGCTGTGGTTCTTGTTCTTATCCTGATTATACTCATGCCATATGCAGCCATGATCCCCATGCCCGCCATTGCCGCTATCCTCTTTATGGTCGCCTACAATATGTGCCAGTGGAGAACCTTCACAGAGCTGGTAAAAACCGCTCCCAAGAGCGATATCGCCGTTCTGATCCTTACCTTCCTCTTAACCATTGTCTTTGACCTGGTAATCGCTATCGAAATCGGCCTCTTAGTGGCTGTACTTCTGTTTATGAAGCGCATGAGCGATGTAACGGAGGTCCACAGCTGGAAATATGCAGAGGATGAAGAGGAGGCAGAACGCGAAAAACTTAGAAAGCTGTCCCCTCACATCAATGTATATGAAATCAGCGGCCCCCTGTTCTTCGGAGCCGCCGATGTGATTGGACGTATTGCCGTAAAAGATCATGCAAAATGCCTGATCCTGCGTATGAGAAGCGTTCCGGCTCTGGACAGCACTGCATTAAACGCCATGACCGATCTGTACAAAAACTGTGAGAAACGGGGAATCACCCTTATTCTCTCCCATGTAAACCAGCAGCCCATGAAGGTAATGGAAAAAGCAGGCTTTGCTCAGAAGGTAGGCCAGGAAAACTTCTGTGAAAATATTGACAGGGCGATCAAACGGGCTGAGGAGCTTGTGCATTAAGCGATAAGCGCTTTCCCATCCAGCACAGCCTCAATAAGCCGGTCGCCTTCGTAGGTCAGTTTCAGTGAAAAGAAGGGGGCATTTTCATTTAAAAGGCGGAAAAATATCTTATCTCCCTCCCAGATATTCAGTCCGCACACCGCCTCCTTCTTTACCCATTCCAGAGTACCCTCATTGCAGTCAGCCATTTCACCCTCAAAACCGTCTGCCGTGTACAGACACATATACTCCATATCCTCCACCGGACCTCCGGTAGAACGGAATGTAACAAGCCCCCGGAACCGCCAGGAAGTAAGTGTCAGGCCCGTTTCCTCCTTTACCTCCCTCAACAGGCATTCCTCAGGGCTTTCATTTTCTTCAAAATGGCCTCCAATGCCGATCCATTTGTCTTTATTTACATCATTCTTCTTGCTCACTCTGTGAAGCATCAGCCATTCTCCCTCCCGCTCCATGTAGCAGAGAGTCGTCAGCTTTGAGCGTTCCATATGTTTGTCCTCCTGTTGAACAGTAACTTGCGTATTATCCTGCGTACTATCTTCCTAATATTATACAGATACCGAAGCAATTTTCAATGGCAATTCCGGCGAATATCATGTCTGCCTTTCACACAATTTTATTTTGTATTGCATTTACTTGCTATTTGCATACAATAGTGTTATAATTATAACAAATAGAACACAGAAAGGAGTTATATCTATGGCACAGGCAACTTTAACCGCGCGGGTAGATGAAAAAGATAAAATCAACTTCGATGCCTTTTGTTCCAACGTAGGTTTAAACACCTCAACTGCCATCAATCTTTTTGTGAAAGCAGTTTTACGCGAAAACCGAATCCCATTTGAAATCGCTCAAAGTTCGGATCCATTCTTCTCCCAGTCTAATCTGGAATATGTAAAAAAATCCATTCAGGAACTACGCACAGGAAAAGGTACTGCCCACGAACTGATCGAGGTAGATGATGAGTGAAAAAATCTGGTCTGATGATGCCTGGGAAGATTACCTTTACTGGCAATCTCAGGACAAAAAAACCATCCGGCGCATCAATCAGCTTATTAAAGATATTGAACGAAATGGTTGTATGGAGGGAATCGGTAAACCCGAACCGCTGACAGGCGACTTACAGGGTGCATTCAGCCGCAGAATTAATGATAAGGATCGCCTTGTAAATGATACCTATTCCTCTTGCATCTTCCCCTGATCTATGATATACATAAATCTATACCAGAACAAAAAGAGGTGAAAGGATGAGAATCGACGCTTGCAGATAACTATAAAATGACGCCAGAATACCG
>OOBW01000696.1_pt1 | contig 21358 bp, 12 predicted proteins | sample 1671701 | NCBI WGS metagenome assembly OOBW01 (sample SAMN06348183, study PRJEB24527) | human gut metagenome | biome: human gut; feature: ankylosing spondylitis patient; material: feces | host: Homo sapiens | place: China | collected 2015-10 | reverse complement strand
GCCACGACTTCCTGCGCCATGTGGAGCGCTGCCGCCTGCTGCTGCATGTGGTGGATGTCTCCGGCAGCGAGTGCCGTGAGCCGGTGGAGGACTTTGAAAAGATCAACGAGGAGCTGGCAAAGTTCAGCCCCGAGCTGGCACAGCGCCCCCAGATTGTGGTGGGCAACAAGTGCGACCTGGCCACCGAGGAGCAGATCGAGAGCTTCCGCAGCTATGTGGAGGGCAAGGGCCTGACCTTTGTGCCCATCTCTGCCGCCACCATGCAGGGCGTGCGGGAGCTGCCGGGCCTGGTCTACAACCGCCTGAAGGATATCCCGCCGGTGCCCGTGTTCACCCCCGAGTACAAGAAGCCCGAGCCCAAGGCCAACGACCGTGCTTATACCATCCAGCGGATGGAGGCCCATGTGTGGAGCATCGACGCGCCCTGGCTGGAGTATATCCTGGCCGGCAGCAATGTGGATGACTACGAGAGCCTGCAGTATTTCCAGCGTCAGCTGGACGAGAGCGGCATCCTGACCGAACTGGTGGAAAAGGGCGTGCAGGAGAACGACACCATCCTCATTGGTGAATATCAGTTCGATTATATCTTCTAAAAGGAGACGACCCTCTCAGTCTCGCTGCGCTCGCCAGCTCCCCCGAAGGGGGAGCCAACGCATCACAGAGGGCAGGCTTCGTCTCTGTACAACCTCTCAGTCACGGGCTAACGCCGTGACAGCTCCCCTAGTAGGGGAGCCTTTGGCAGGAGATTCATTTTTCGCTATGGTCGCCTGCGGCTCCAAAACCATCATCTGCCGCAAGAAAAGATCTGACGGCAACTGTGCAAAAATTAGCGAAGCGCCAACGCTCGAAAACGTGACGGTATGCCAAGGCCTCCCCTACTAGGGGAGGTGGCATCGAGCGAAGCGATGATGACGGAGAGGTTGTACGAAGGACGGCCTGCCCGCAGCAGAGAATTGTATGGAAAATGACCTGTGAGGATAACTATGAACGAACCTGAAACCATCGACCCCCGTGAGCTGAACCCGCTGGCGCTGGCCTTTGTGGGAGACAGCGTGCTGGAACTGCTGGTGCGCACCCGTCTGGCACGGCACCACCGGATGTCCGCAGGCAAGCTCAATGTGGAAAAGGTCAAGTATGTCTCGGCCCGGGCACAGTTCCGGGAGGAGCAGCTGCTGGAGCCGCTCTTCACAGAGGAGGAACTGGCTGTGTTCAAGCGGGGCCGCAACGCCAGCAAGGCCAGTGTGGCCAAGCACGCTTCCCCCGAAGAATACCGCGCTTCCACCGGCTTTGAGTGTCTGTTGGGCTGGCTCTACCTCACCGGGCAGATGGCCCGTGTGGAAGAGCTGTTCGATGCCCTGTGGCAGCAGTTTGACCCGAACCAGAAATAAAACGCGAAAGCCCGCTGCTTTCCGCACTGGAAAACAGTGCAGGGAAGGCAGCGGGCTTTCTTATGCGGTGTTACTTCTTGTTCTTGGCACCCTCGTCGTCAGCACCCTTGGTATACTGGTTGGGGTGCTTGTGCTCGTTGGTGGTCTGATTGGTGGTGCGGTTCTGGCTCTGGTTCTTGCAGTTGTTCGTGCGGTTTTCGGTGCGATTCTCGCTGTGGTCCTTCATGGTTCGTTACTCCTTTCGTGAGGGGACTTTCCCTCACAGCCTTAGTTTTGCCGCGAACGGCGGCTTTATTCATGGGAGGATAAGCTTTCATGCCTACGGAATATTTTGAGCGCCGGGAGCGCGCTCTGCTGGGCGACCGGTTCGATGCTCTCTATGCCGCCCCGCAGGAGACTGCTGCCCGGGGCGTGACGGTCTCGGCCCTGCGTGCTGCGCCGGAGCAGTTTGCCGCGCGGGCAGATTTTCCGGTGGAGCCCTCGCCCTTCTGCAAGGCGGGCTTTGTGGTGCAGGACCCCGCCTTCAAGCCCGGGCGGCACCCCTACCACCATGCGGGCGTATTCTACTCGCAGGAGCCTTCCGCTTCCAGTGCCGCGCCCCTGCTGGGGGTCCGGCCCGGGATGCGGGTGCTGGATACCTGCGCGGCCCCCGGCGGCAAGAGCAGCCAGCTGGCGGCAGCGCTGGGCGGGCAGGGACTGCTGGTGAGCAACGAGTTCGTTGCCGCCCGGGCTGAGGTGCTCCGGAGCAATCTGGAGCGGATGGGCGTGCCCAACGCCGTGGTGCTGAACGAGGACACCGGCCGCATTGCCGCCGCTCTGCCGGAATTCTTTGACCGTGTTCTCGTGGATGCGCCCTGCTCCGGCGAGGGAATGTTCCGCAAGGAAGCCGTGGCTGTGACCCAGCACTGTGAAGCGCTGGTGAAGCAGTGCGCCGTACTGGGGGCACAGATCCTGGACAACGCGGCGGCCTGCCTGGCCCCCGGCGGCGAGATGATCTTCTCCACCTGCACCTTTGCCCCGGAAGAGGACGAGGGACAGGTGGCGGCATTTTTGCAGCGCCACCCGGAGTTCACGCTGGCCGATGTGTTCGGCAATGTGGATTACAGCTTTGGCAGCCCGGGTGAGGCAAACCGCACCGGCGGCCTGCCGCTGGATGTGAATAAAGTGCGCCGGATCTGGCCCTGTCAGGGCGGCGAGGGGCATTTTATTGCCCGGCTGGTCAAGGCAGGTACGCCGCGGGCGCTGCCTGCCTCCGGAACCTATACGGCAGAGGAAGAACTATGGCTGGCTGCTGCCGCAGAGCAGAGCAAAAAGCAGAAGGGAAGCAAGAGCGGCAAGCCTGCCAAGGCCCCGGATGCCCGCAGCGCCCGCCGGGAGAGCAGCCGTGCCCTGCGGGAGGCGGTGCAGGGCCGCAGCGCCCGCAGCCGGGATGCCGGGGCAGGGGAGGCCACCCCGGCCCAGAGCCTTGCTGCCTGGCAGGAGTTTGCCCGGCAGTATTTCCCGGCGCTGGCAGACCGCCCTGCCGTGGTGCATGGCGGCAGCGTTCTGCTGCCCGTGCCCTTTCCGCAGACGGGACTGCATGTCCTGCGGGCGGGGGTGTTCGTGGGCAGCGTGCAGAAGGGCCGCTTCGTGCCGGAACACCACCTGTTCACGGCATTCGGCGCGCTCTGCACCAACCGCGAAGCACTGACTCTTGACGACCCACGGGTAACGGAGTACCTTTCCGGCCGTGAGATCGCTGCGGACACTGCCGCCGATGGTTGGTGCTGCGTGACCGTGGATGGCTGCCCCATGGGCGGCGGCAAGGTGTCGGGCGGACGGGTCAAAAATCATTACCCCAAGGCCCTGCGGCTGCTGTAAATCGGCCTGAAAAGCCGGTTTTCCAACACAAACAGGCGAAAAACACGCCCGGAGCCCTTGAACGAGATTCGTGATTGTGCTACAATAATAGAGTTAGATTTTGTGTGCTGCCACAAGCGGGCGACCACAGCCCGTCTGCCCGCAGGCGGAGATTTCGATAAAACTTTAGGAGGTTCCCATGTCTGGACATAGCAAATGGAACAACATTAAGCGCAAGAAGGAAAAGACCGATGGCGCAAGAGCAAAGGTCTTTACCAAGATCGGCCGCGAGATCAGCGTTGCCGTCCGTGACGGCGGCCCCAACCCGGCTTCCAACAGCAAGCTGGCAGACCTGATCGCCAAGGCAAAGCGCATGAGCGTGCCCAACGATAACATCCAGCGCATCATCAAGAAGGCTGAGGGCGGCGACAAGACCGAGTTCGAGGCCATCACCTACGAGGGCTACGGCCCCGGCGGCGTTGCTGTCATGGTCGAGACCCTGACCGACAACCGCAACCGTACCGCTGCCGACCTGCGCCACTATTTCGACAAGAATGGCGGCAACCTGGGCGCTATGGGCTGTGTTGGCTTCCTGTTCAGCCAGAAGGGTGTCATTGACATCTCTCTGGAGGATAAGGATGCCGACGAGGCCATGATGGACGCTCTGGATGCCGGTGCCGAGGATTTTGATGCAGGCGAAGAGGCTGCTGAGATCACCACCGATCCCGAGAACTACTCCGCTGTGGTCAAGGCCATGGAAGAGAAGGGCTACGAGATCCTGAGCGACGACCTGGCCATGGTCCCCATGACCACCACCCGCCTGACCGACCCCGATCAGCTCAAGGCAATGGGCAAGCTGCTGGACTCTCTGGAGGACAACGACGATGTCCAGAATGTCTGGCACAGCCTGGAGAACGAAGAGGATCTGCCGGAATAATGCACCGCAGGCCTGAATAAGGAACGTAATGAAGCCGCTTTTTGTGTTGTGATGCACAAAGAGCGGCTTTTTACATGGCGGAAGAAGCATCAGCAGGCAACCACGATCATCTACTTTGTCCTTAAGGGTTTAGAACCAGCCTCGGCGATGATATTTATCGATAATTGAAACTTTCTGGATTTCATGGTATACTTCTTTTAAGAAAGAGGGTGTTCGGATGCTTTATCCTTTTATGACCTTGAATGATGGGACGGAAATCGTTTATTCCTCGCCAATTCAGAATGGCAATCAGGAGCAGGTAAAGGTACAGATTGAAACACCTGTAGAAAACGGCTTTAAGTCGGCGACCTGTATTCTGCCGGGGTATTTGTGGACCAATAATGGCTATTCTGAAATGGAGATGGCGAGCCTGAAAGAGCTGGTCAAATCAACGGCACATCTTCTGATCCGCTTCTCGCATGAGGGGGGAATCGAAAGTGCCTAGTCTGTTCCGGTGATATTGGTGCGAATTGAGCGCTGCCCCCTGTGAAAAAACTCAGAGGGCGGTGCTTTTTTGCTTTGCGGATTGCGCGGCGGGGGCAAATATGGTACAATAATCTGAAACAGACCACGAAGAAACGAGGTGGCGCACATGGAAGCAAAACGCATCTGCCCGTACTGCATGGGCGAGCTGGAGAGCCGGGTGTCGGTGTGCCCGCACTGCGGCGGGGTACTGGCCGGGCGCAACCCGGCAGGCAGCCTGCCGGTGGGCACGCTGCTGGCCGGGCGGTATACCGTGGGCGAGATGCAGAGCATCGACGGCGAGGGCATCCTGTACCGGGGCGTGGAGAACACCGGGCGGTTCCGGGTGACCATCAAGGAGTATATGCCCCTGACGCTGTCGGCGGAGCGGGGCACGGACGCGCTGCTCCGGCCCAAGCTGGGCAGCGAGGTGTTGTTCAAGACCACCCGGATGGACTTTGCCGATCTCTACCGCTCCATCCAGCGCATCACGCCCGCAAACGGTCTGGAGGCCGTGCTGGACGTGTTCGAGGAGAACAACACCGTCTACGCTGTGATGGAAAACCCCGGCGGCATCCCGCTGCAGCAGTGGCTGGATGAGCGCCCCAGCCCTGTTTCGGCCGAGACGGCCCGCAATATGCTGCAGCCTGTGTTTGACGGCGTGGCGGCCATGCATCAGGTGGGGCTGGTGCACCGGGGCATCTGCCCGGAAAACATCCGGGTGCTGGAAAACGGCCGGGCACGCCTGACGGGTTACGCTACCGTGGGTCTGCGCACGGCGGGCAGCGGCCTGCACGAGCAGCTGTACGAGGGCTACTCGGCACCGGAACAGTATTCCACCACCGAATTCGAGGGCCGCTACACCGACGAATACAGCCTTGCCGCCGTGGTCTACCGAATGGTCTGCGGGCAGAGCCCTGTTCCTGCGGCACAACGGCTGGTGTCGGACTCCAACCCCCGCGCCCGCACGCTGGAACGTGCGGTGCCGGAGTATGTTTCGGATGTGCTCTGGATGGGCCTGCAGCTCAGGCCTGCCGAGCGCATCCAGACCGTGCCCCAGCTGTTCCAGGCACTGAGCAGCCAGGAGTATACCACGGAGCTTACCCGGACCCTGCAGCAGGCCGCCCCGCGCCCTCAGTCCACCGAGGAAGAGGAGCAGAAAAAGCATATCCTCAGCCTGCGCAACCTGCTGGCGGCCATCCTGATCCTGCTGGCCATCCTGACATTGCTCATCGTGTGGGGGCTGGTGAATCAGGGGCTGCACACCGCAAAGCCTGCGGAATCCACCCCGTCCTCCGAACCGGCCAGCTCGCTGGTGACAGAGCCGGTGAATCTGGCCCCGGACTTTGTGGGGATGGACTACGATACACAGGTGCGCAACAACCACAGCTATGCCGGAGATTACCTGTTCTATGTGACCATGGAATACAGTGATACCGTAGAAAAGGGCAAGATCATCCGTCAGACCCCCGAAGCCGGAGAGGTCATCGAAAAGGGCAGCACCATCGATCTGGTGGTCAGCCGCGGCCCACAGATGGTGGAGATGCCCAACGTGGCAGGCTTTACCCGGGACGGCGCAGAGCAGCAGCTGGCGCAGGTGGGGCTGAATGCGAGCTTCTATCCCATCTATAACGATGGCTCCTATGTTTCGGGCTGTGTGGCCTATTGCAGTGAGGAGCCCGGTGCCATGGTGGAGGTCGGCTCGACCATCATCGTCTATATGGCGGCAGAGGTCGAGGCCGAGGTGCCCGCCACCCCGCCCGAGACCACAACTCCTTCCGCCGGTGCCACACCGTCTGCCGGGCAGACGGAGCCGCCGACCGATTCCACAGACTACGATACAGATTGATGATAAAGAACAGCGCCCTGCCGGATAAGGCAGAGCGCTGTTGCTGTTTCTGTGTGGGTTTGTCATTTGCAAGTGGCTTGACAGATGGTTCAAGGCCGGTAAGCACTAACCCCCAGCAAAGCAGGAAGCCCCGTCGGTATAGGCACTACCGATGGGGCTTCTTGCTGCTTGGTGATACCATGGATACGCACCAATTTACATTCGCGACCTTATTATGTGCTGCACAGGTGCAAAAGTCAAGGAGAAATCACCGCCTTCCCCGGGACGAAATGCAGGCTGAAAGGCTATTTTACCGGATATTCGACAATTTGCCTTAAAACATTGCCAAATGCTCCAAAATTTGTTACAATGGTGCTGATGATTTGTCCACCGTGGACAAAAAAGCAACGGATGCGTCCGGCTTTCCTGCCGGGGCAGATCTGCGGAACATATTTTTATAAGGGGGCTTTTGCAGATGAAAAAACGATTGATTAGTATGGCACTGGCAGTCAGTATGGCAGTCAGCATAATGCCTGCACCCGCTCTGGCAACAGTAGGGGGGGGGGTACAACCCTGGGAGATGATGCGATAACGCTGTCGGACGCAACGGGCGGCACTTCGAGCGGTACAGCTACATCGGTTTCAGATTTGACGGGGCTGACAGCTGCTGCTAAAAACGGCGGAAATGTCCAATTGAGCGGCAATATTACGTTAACAGACACTCTCTCTATCAATAATAAAAAACTGAGCATTGATCTGAACGGCCACACCATTACAGCGGCAAATAACCAGAGAGCGTTTAACATCTCGAATGGCGGCACGCTGGAAATCAAGGATAGTGTGGGCAATGGTATCATTCAGGGCAATGGTACGGTAACAGGTTCCGGCGGAGCAATCTATATGGAAGGCTCCGGCAGTGCCCTGACGATCAGTGGCGGCACCATTCAGGGCTTTACCGCAAGCACAAGCGGTGGCGGTGTGTACATGAGCGATGGCACCTTCAACATGACCGGAGGCGCAATTGAAAATTGTACAGCACCAGAAGGTGCAGGCGTAAAAATGTATCCTGACTCTGGAAACACCTGTACTTTTACCATGAGCGACTCGGCTGAAATCAAAAATTGCAGCAATGATGGTGTTTCGATTGCTTGGAGTGGAACGTCCAAGTTCATAATGAATGGAGGAACCATCGACAACAACAAAGGATATGGTTTATGGACTTCCGCTCGTAGCAATACAGAGATCTTACTGAATGGCGGCACCATTACAAACAGTGAACGCTATGATATGGTCATTCATACTGGTGTTCAGCTGCGTGTAAATGATGCTACCGTCAGCGGAAAAATCCAAAACCGTGGAACGATTACCGGAACGGGGAGTGCTGAGTTTACCGGAACAGTCGTAAATGAGTCTGCGGGAAAGATTGAAAGCGGAAAATTCAAAAGAATTGAAGATGCTTCCACTGCTGGTGTACGCAATGCGGTAGAATATGAGGCGTATGTCAAACTGATTGGTCACAGTTGGCCGAATGAATCAACCTTAAGAGCGATTCAAGACAAAGCGCATGGGAATGCTCAGCTCAAATTCCTGAGCTATGTGACACCGGACGACATGGAGAATACATTGACCATCCCCGAGGACGTTACAGTTACTGTTGATCTGACGGGCAAGCAGGTTGCTGGAGAAAACGCCGAAAAGAAAATCATCAATCATGGTAATCTGACATTGATTGACAGTGGTACGGGTAGTACCCTGAACATTCCCATTGAAAACAACGGAACCCTGAACGCCAACGGCGGTACCGTAACTGGTGAAGTGACCAATAAGGGCACAATCACAACGACCGGAGAAAAGGCGACTCAATTCTCTGGAGGCGTGACAAACGAGAGCGATGGTAAAATTGAGAATGGTACGTTTTCCGGCGAAGTGACCAATAATGGCGCAATTAACGATGGTACGTTTTCCGGCAAGGTGACAAACAACGGAACCATTGGCAACGGCAACTTTACCGGTGCTGTGACCAATGAGCAAACCGGTGTGATCTCCGGCGGCAAGTTTGACGAAAGCAAGCTGACCAACAACGGCGGCACCCTGCCCCCGAAGCCGGGCGACAACAAGCCGGGCGACAACAAGCCGGATGACACCAACAAGGACAATGACAAGAAGGAAGATACGTACGACCTGACCGTCAAGAACGCCGAAATGACCGTGAAGGATGCTGACGGCAAGGCAGTGGAATTTACCAAGGCCGAGGATGGCACCCTGACGGCTAAAGTTCCCGAAAATGCCGAAGTGACGGTGAAGTACACCGCTCCCACCGATGCGATTGTGTTTGACCTGTGGAGCATTAACAGTGATGCGAAGCTGGATGTGAACGTCAAGGAGAACCCCCTGACCTTCAAGATGCCTGCACAGGCTGTGACCATCGAGGCCATGACGCAGGATGCCACCATTGAAAGCGAAGGTCCCGGCGTGCTGGGTACCGCTGCCATGATCGGTGTTGCCGGTGCCGGTACGGCTGTGCTGGGTTATACCGGTTACATGATCGGCACGGAACTGTACCTGAACACTGTCCTGCCTGCCGGTGCAGCTATCCCCCAGAACACCACCGAACTGGCAAAACTCCTCTGGACCGAAGCTGGCAAACCCGCCCCTGCCGCTGTGATGGCTGAGGATGCCACCGACGAGCAGAAGGCTCTGACTTGGGCTGTTGAAAGCCAGCTCATCTCCGCCGATAAGCCCGCAGACGCTTCTGTGGGCCGGTGGGAAGTGATCCGGGGGTGGAATAGGGTGAAAGAGATGAAGTGATCCTTCGTACAACCTCTCAGTCGCCTGCGGCGACAGCTCCCCCTTTGGGGGAGTTGGCAAAGCTGTTAGGCTTTGACTGAGAGGGCAAGGCAACTGCCCGGAGAGGGTTCGCCCGCTCCCCTTCACGAAGAGAGAAATCCCAAGAAAATAACGCAGAAAGCCCCATCGGTACGAAAAATACCGATGGGGCTTTCCGCTTGTTTAGGATAGGAAAGGGAATGGTTCAGTAATGGCCGGGATGTGGGCTTACAGGTTGGTGTAGCCCATGAGGTAGCGGTCTACCTCGGCGGCGCAGTCGCGGCCCTCGCGCAGGCCCCAGACCACAAGGCTCTGGCCCCGGCGCATATCGCCGCAGGCGAACACCTTGTCCACGTTGGTGCGGAAATGGTCGGTGTCCACACAGCCGCGGCCGGTCAGGCTGACACCGAAGGCATCGGCCACATAGCTCTCGCAGCCCACGAAACCGGCGGCAATGAAGGCCAGCTCACAGTTGTAGGTGAACTCCTCACCGGTGGGCACCATGTTGGTGCGGCCGGTCTCGGGGTCACGCTCGGGCTTGAGGTAGGAGATGACGGCAGCGGTCAGGTTGCCTGCATCGTCCTTGAGGAATTCTTTGACCGTGGTCTGGTAGACACGGGGGTCCTTGCCGAACTTTGCCATGCACTCGGTCTGGCCGTAGTCCACCTTGAGCACCCGGGGCCACTCGGGCCAGGGGTTGCTGGCGGCACGCTCCTTGGGGGGCTGCGGCATCATTTCCAGAGCCACCAGATCAGTGCAGCCCTGCCGCAGGGCCGTGCCCTGGCAGTCGTTGCCGGTGTCGCCGCCGCCGATGACCAGAACGTTCTTGCCCTTGGCATCAATGGCCCTGCCGTCGGCAAATTTGCTGTCCAGCAGGCTCTTTGTCACGCTGGTGAGGTAATCCACGGCAAAGTGCACGCCGTTGGCATCCCGGCCCGGAACGTTCAGGTCACGGGCCTTTTTGGCACCGCAGCAGAGCACCACGGCATCGTAGCTGTTCAGGATGCTCTCGGCATCCACCGCACCGCCCACATCCATGCTGGTGCGGAACTCCACGCCCTCGGCCTGCATGATCCTGATGCGGCGTTCGATGACGGATTTGTCCAGCTTCATGTTGGGGATGCCGTACATCAGCAGGCCGCCCACGCGGTCGGCGCGCTCAAACACGGTGACGGCGTGGCCCCGGATGTTCAGGTACTCGGCCACCGAAAGACCGGCCGGGCCGCTGCCGATGACGGCCACGCTCTTGCCGGTGCGGGCCGGGGGAGGGGCGGCGTGGAGCCAGCCTTTGGCGTAGCCCGTTTCCACGATGGCGTGCTCGTTCTCGCGCACGGTCACGCTGCTGCCGGTCACGTCACCGCAGGTGCAGGCGGCCTCGCACAGGGCGGGGCAGACCCGGCTGGTGAACTCCGGGAAGCGGTTGGTGGCGCGCAGGCGGTGGAGTGCCAGCTCCCACTTGCCCTGATAGACCAGGTCGTTCCACTCGGGGATCAGGTTGTTCAGCGGACAGCCCGATGCCATGCCGCCGATCATCATGCCGGCCTGGCAGAAGGGCACGCCGCAGTCCATGCAGCGGGCGGCCTGGGTCTGCTGCTCCTCGCGGGAGAGCCAGACGTGAAACTCGTTGAAATTTTCAATGCGCTCCAGCGGCGGGACATCCGTGCTGGTCTTGCGCGTGTAATCCATAAATCCAGTGATCTTGCCCATGATCCAGCCCTCCTTACTTCTTCTTCTGCACAGCGTAGAATGCTTCGATCTGTGCCTGTTCGCCGTCCAGGCCGCGCTCCTCCATGGAAGCGATGACCCGGAGCATCCGGTCGTAATCGTAGGGGAGGACTTTCTTGAACTTGGGCAGGTACTCGCTGAAGTTGTCCAGGATCTCCTTGCCGCGGGGGGAGCCGGTGGCTTCCACATGCTCGCGGATGAGCTCCTTCAGGGCGGCAACATCGTACTTGTGCTCCACAGGCTCCAGGCTCACGGTCTCCTTGTTGACCCGCTGGTAGAAATCCCAGTTCTCGTCCAGAACGTAGGCCACGCCGCCGGTCATGCCGGCCGCGAAGTTCTTGCCGGTCTGGCCCAGGACCACGACAGTGCCGCCGGTCATGTACTCACAGCCGTGGTCACCCACGCCCTCGACAACGGCGGTCGCGCCGCTGTTGCGGACGCAGAAGCGCTCACCGGCCACGCCGCAGACGAAGGCCTTGCCGCTGGTGGCACCGTAAAGGGCTACGTTGCCGGTGATGATGTTTTCCTCGGGCTTGTAGCCGATGCCCTCGGGTGGGCGGACGATGATCTTGCCGCCGGACAGGCCCTTGCCCATGTAGTCGTTGCAGTCGCCGGTCAGGCTGAGGGTCAGGCCCTTGGGGATGAACGCGCCAAAGCTCTGGCCGCCTGCGCCGATGCACTCGGCGGTGTAGACATCGTCGGGCAGGGAGCTGCCGTACTTCCGGGTGATCTCGCTGCCAAAGATGGCACCCAGGGCGCGGTCGGTGTTGGAGACCTCCAGCCGGACGCTCTGGGGTGCCTTGCTGCCCAGCTTGAACTTCTTCATCAGCACCTTCATGTCGAGGGTGTTCTCAAGGTGGAAGTCATAGGTATCGGCAGGCACAAAGTGGACGTTGCTGTTTGCAATGGCCGGGTTGTGCAGGATGCAGTCCAGATTCATCTTGGCGGCACGGCTGCCGGCAGCACTGGGCTTGACATGGAGCAGGTCGGTGCGGCCCACCAGCTCGTCGATGGTACGCACGCCCAGCTTGGCCATGTACTCCCGCAGCTCCTGAGCAACAAAGGTCAGGTAGTTGATGATATACTCGGGCTTGCCCTTGAACCGCTTGCGCAGCTCGGGGTTCTGGGTGCAGATGCCCATGGGGCAGGTGTCCAGGTTGCAGACACGCATCATCACGCAGCCTTCGCACATCAGCAGGGAGGTGCCGAAGCCGAACTCCTCAGCGCCCAGCATACAGCTGATGGCAACATCGCGGCCGGAGAGCAGCTTGGAATCGCTCTCAATGCGGACGCGGCTGCGCAGGCCGTTCAGGATCAGGGTCTGGTGGGTCTCGGCGATGCCCAGCTCCCAGGGCAGGCCCGCATTCTTGATGGAGGTGCGGGGGGCTGCACCGGTGCCGCCGTCGTAACCGGAGACGAGGATGACCTGTGCGCCGCCCTTGGCAACACCGGCGGCAATGGTGCCGACACCGGCCTCACTGACCAGCTTCACGTTGATGTTGGCGTGGCGGTTGGCATTCTTCAGGTCATAGATCAGCTCGGCCAGATCCTCGATGGAGTAGATATCGTGGTGGGGCGGGGGAGAGATCAGGCCAACGCCGGTGGTGCTGTGGCGGGTCTTGGCGATCCAGGGGTAGACCTTGGCACCGGGCAGGTTGCCGCCCTCGCCGGGCTTTGCACCCTGTGCCAGCTTGATCTGGATCTCTTCGGCGGAGACCAGATATTTGCTGGTCACGCCGAAGCGGGCCGAGGCTACCTGCTTGATCTTGGAGTTGCTCTCGCTCTGGTAGCGCTCCTCGGGCTCGCCGCCCTCACCGGTGTTGCTCCGGCCGCCCAGACGATTCAGGGCGATGGCGATGGTCTCGTGGGCCTCACTGCTCAGGGCACCGTAGCTCATGGCAGCGGCTTTGAACCGCTTGACGATGGAGCTGACAGGCTCCACCTCCTCAAGGGGGATGCCGCCGTTGGGGTCATAGCTGAAGTCCAGCAGGCTGCGCAGGTGCACGCCCTCGGCACCCATGTTATCCACGGTGCGGGTGAAGTCTTTGAAGGCCTTGTAGTCGCCCGTGAAGCAGGCTTTCTGGAACAGATGGATGGTCTGCGGAGTGAAGAGGTGCTCTTCCTTGCCGCTGCGGAACTTGTGGGCACCGCCGTCGGCCAGCTCCATGTTGATGTCCAGACCCAGCGGGTCAAAGGCGGCGTTGTGGGTGGCCTCCACATCGGCCTGAATGTCGGCCAGGGTGATGCCGCCCACCCGGCTCACGGTGCCGGTAAAGTATTTGTCGATGACCTCCTGCGAGATGCCCACGGCCTCAAAGATCTGGCTGCTCTGGTAGCTCTGGATGGTGGAGATGCCCATCTTGGAGGCGATCTTCACGATGCCGCCCAGCACAGCCTTGTTGTAGTCGTCCACGGCGGCGTAATAATCTTTATCCAGCAGGCCGTCGTCGATGAGTTGGCCGATGGTCTCATGGGCCAGATAGGGGTTGACGGCACAGGCACCGTAGCCCAGCAGGGTGGCAAAGTGATGCACCTCCCGGGGTTCGGCGCTCTCCAGAATGAGGGCCAGCGCGGTGCTCTTCTTGGTGCGGATGAGGTATTGGGACACCGCCGACACGGCCAGCAGGCTGGGGATGGTGACATGGTACTCGTCCACGTCGCGGTCGGACAGGATGATGATGTTGGCACCGTCCTTATAGGCGCGGTCCACTTCCAGGAACACCCGGTCGATGGCCTTTTCCAGGCTGGTGTTCTTGTAGTAGTTGATGGACACCGTGGCCACCTTGAAGCCCGGCACGTTCATGTACTTGATCTTGAGCAGGTCGGTGCTGGTCAGGATGGGGTTGTGCACCTTGAGCACCTTGCAGTTCTCGGGCTTGTCCTCCAGCAGGTTGCCGTGGGCACCGATGTACACGCTGGTGGAGGTGACCACCTTTTCGCGGATGGCGTCGATGGGCGGGTTGGTGACCTGGGCGAACCGCTGCTTGAAGTAGCTGAACAGCGGCGGATGCTGGCTGCTGAGCACGGCCAGCGGGGTATCGGTGCCCATGGCACCGGAAGGCTCCGCGCCGGTGCGGGCCATGGACAGGATGAGGGTGTTCACGTCCTCGTACTTGTAGCCGAACACCTTCTGCAGGCGGGTGAGCTGGTCGCCGGTATAGCCCTCCACCTTCACGTTGGGGATGCGCAGCTTGGCCAGCTCCACCAGATTGCGGTCGATCCACTCGCCGTAGGGCTCGCGGCTGGCGTAGAACTCTTTCAGCTTCTCGTCATCCACCACTTCGCCCTTGACGGTGTCCACCAGCAGCATTTTGCCGGGGCGCAGGCGGTCCTTGACGAGGATGTTCTCCGGGTCGCATTCCAGCACGCCCACCTCGGAGGACAGGATCATGCGGCCGTCCTTGGTGATGTAGTAGCGGCTGGGGCGCAGGCCGTTGCGGTCCAGCACCGCGCCCATGACGTCGCCGTCCGAGAAGAGGATGGCGGCGGGGCCGTCCCACGGCTCCAGCATGGTGGCGTAATACTGGTAGAAGTCCCGCTTTTTGGGGCTGATGTTCTTGTTGTTCTCCCACGGCTCCGGGATGGTGATCATCACGGCCAGGGGCAGGTCCATGCCGTTCATCACCATGAATTCCAGCGCGTTGTCCAGCATGGCGGAGTCCGAGCCGGAGGTGTTGATGATGGGCAGGATCTTGTTCATGTCGTCCTGCAGGATGGGGCTGGAGATGCTCTCCTCCCGGGCCAGCATGGCGTCCGTGTTGCCCTTGATGGTGTTGATCTCGCCGTTGTGCAGGATGAACCGGTTGGGGTGTGCACGCATCCAGCTGGGGTTGGTGTTGGTGGAGAAGCGGCTGTGCACCATGCCGATGGCAGACTCGTAGTCGGGGTCCTGCAGGTCGGCGTAGAACCGGCGCAGGTCGTGCACCAGAAACATGCCCTTGTAGACGATGGTGCGGCTGGACAGGCTGGGCACATAGGTGCCGTTGCTGGCCTGCTCGAACACCCGGCGGATGATGTAGAGCCTGCGGTCAAAATCAATGCCCCTGCTCACACGGGCGGGCTTTTTGATGAAGCACTGCCAGATGGAGGGCATACAGTCCCGGGCCTTCTGGCCCACGGCATCGGGGTCTACCGGCACCCTGCGCCATGCCAGAAACTCAAGCCCCTCCTTGCGGGTGACCAGCTCAAACAGCTTCATGGCCTGTGCCCGCAGGTGCTCGTTCTGGGGGAAGAAGAACATGCCGACACCGTATTCCCGCTCGTTGCCCAGGCTGATGTTCAGCTCATCGGCCACCTTGGAAAAGAACTTGTGGCTGATCTGCAGCATGATGCCCACGCCGTCGCCGGTCTTGCCCTCGGCATCCTTACCGGCGCGGTGCTCCAGCCGTTCCACGATGCTCAGGGCATCGCTGACCGTCTGATGGCTCTTGCGGCCCTTGATGTCCACCACCGCGCCGATGCCGCAGGCATCGTGCTCGAACTGAGGGTCATACAGGCCAAGAGGCGTGGCGTTTTCCGTAAATTGATCCATTGCCTTTCCCATCCTTATCTCTCAAAATATCCTCCGGGCCGCGGCACATTCCGCAGCCGATCTTGCACAGAAAACAAAAAAGCGCCCCAGAAGGGTATAGAATACCCTTCTGGAACGCCTTTGTTCCGATGACTCTATTATAGCGGATGGTGAGAGATGTTCAAGTGACAGCTGCGCCAAACTTGATGCCCTGAAGTCCGGTCATCTTGTGCGGTTTGATGGAATGATGAACGCATTTCATCAAAACCTTGAAAAAACCGCCGCATCCGGCTGCCGGTCTGGGGCAGGGGATGCGGCGGTTTGCGTATGATTGCGGGGCGTTTCTGTCCTTAGTGCTTTGCGGCGCGCTGTTTGCGGTCGAAGAACCACCCGCATACCAACAGACCGATGCCAAAGATCAGAAGCACGGCAGCCAGCCAATCGGTGGTACCGGTCTGGATCAGGGTCACGGTCGTGGTGTTCTGCGTGGGCGTTTCCTCCGGCTGGGCCAACGACGCGGACGTGTCAGTCTGAGCCGGTTCCTCCGCAGGCAGCTCGCCGGGGGCCTCTGTTTCCTCTGTTTCCTCTGTTTCCTCGGTTTCCTCGGGGATCTCGGGCTCCTCAGGCTCCTGGGGGATCTCCGGCCCCTCAGGCTCCTCGGGGATCTCGGGGGTCTCCGGGTCTACGGGAACGACCGGAACATAGGGGTCGTCCGGGCTGTTCTTCAGGTTGGTAAAGACGACCTTGGCGGTGTCGTTCTGGGGCACAACGCCGGTCTCTGCAGGGTTGAGATTCAGCAGGGTCCAGCCGTCCTGAGCGGTTTCGGTGATGGTATAGCCGATGCCTGCGGGCAGGTTCGAGAGCGTGATGCTCTCGCCGCCTTTCAGGGTGAAGGATGCCTTGCCGTTTTTGAACGGGACACCGCACCATTTGTCGTCGATCGTGGTGATGGCATCATCATCCAGCGTGAGCTCAAAGGTGAACGCGGTGTCATAGTCGCTCGGCAGCAGTTCCCCGACCGTCTCTTTGCAGACGGTCAGGCTGCCGATGCTGCCGTGTGCGGCCTTGAGGGACAGGGGGCCGGTGTAAGAAGTGACGGGTGCGACGGGAACCATGTGCAGATCCGCTTCGTCCCCGTGGGCGTTCCAGCGGGTGGTTTCAGAGTCGTCGTACCAGCCGGTAATGAAATCATAGCAGTCCGGTTCGCCGTCCAGCGCCCAGCCGCGGCCGGTGGGGCCAAAGGTAATGGTTCCACCGTTCTCGATGTCGTCACCGCCTTTTTCTGCATGGTTGTTGTACAGCTGCACGTCATCCGAAAGAGTTGCAGTGGAGTAGTTTCGGAGACCGCCGCCATACCAAGTGGAAGTGGTGTTATAACGAACACGGCCTGAAAGCAGCGTCAGTGTCGCATTATCGTTATTGACAATGCCGCTGTTCTTGTTGTGCTCAACCTGCAGGTCAACATTTTCTTCTACAGTAAACGACGTTCCGCTATTGGTATTATAAATACCATAGCGACTGTTATTGCAGACAGAGACGTTTGCACCGGTTTCCATGGTAAACGTTCCGCGATTGGCGTTAAAAATACCATCGTAACTGTTGTTGCAGGTGGAAATGTTTGCGCCATTTTCTATGGTGAAAATACCGCCGTCATTGTAAATACCGTAGACACCATTACCGTCAGCAGAAACGTCTGCACTGCCCTGAATCGTAAAGTAGTCATCCGCAGGGGTGTCGAAGTTGTCGTAGACGGTGTTGAAGATGCCGCAGGACCTATTATTGTTTGCAGTGACATGTGCGCCGCCCTCAATGAGGAAAAAGCCTGTTGCTACTGACAGATCGCCACCGCCTGCATAGTTGTAGATGCCATACAGATTGTTATTTGCGGAGACATTGGCACCGCTTTTAATGGTAGTACGAGCATCAAAACTGTTTCCAAGGCCAAACTGCTCATTGTTATCGGCGATGACGGTTGCACCGCTTTCAATGTTCAGAATCCAGTTGTTTAAAACGCCAGCCAGGGCTTTGTTATTGCGGGCATAGATACACGCACCGGGCTCAATGGTTACATTACCTTCATAAATGATCGGCGTATCGTCAGTGTCTTTCGTATGCTGTGTATGTACGACAAAACCGCCGCCGCCAGGCCAACCGGCTTGGCCGTTGCCCTCGCAGTAAATCTGTCCATAAATATGACTCTCATCTCCGCGGCTGTTACCAATGCAAAGACCAGAACCGGAGTTGTTAGAAGCAATTACTGTGGAAGCAGCATCCATATCAAGGACACCGACATAAGCGCCAAAACCATCTGTTCCGCCAACATTCTCGCTTGCGATGAGTGTGGAAGATCTCATGGTCAGCGTACCACCATAGCTACCTACGCCATAGCAGCCGAGACCACCGGCGTAATAACCGGAGAGACCGTTACCAGTCAGAGTGACTTTGGCGTTGTCCAGCGTGAGATTGATGGGGTCGATGGTCATGCCGTTCCAGTCACAGCCGGTGATTTCCAGAGAAGACGAAGTGACCCAAATGCCATGATCGTTGTTACTGTAACTCTCTGCGTAGATACCGCTGGCGTCAGTAGCGTCAAAGCCGCGGATCACAGCATTTGTATTGTCTTCAAAATACAAATCGCTGTCGTGCTCCAGGAAAATGCCGCTGCCAAAGGACTGATCTTCTGTCAACTCAAATTCCACATGGCTCAAACGCAGTTTGCTGGAGTGGGTGATCAGATTGGCCGTTTGTCCTGCGCCATGTTCATAGGTATGAGTATGCGCATGGATTTTCAGCGTAAGATCTTCAAACGTGATATCACTGTCCGATGCATAGATACCGTTCTCCTCCAGCGTCAGCGTATAGATGCCGCAACCGGAAATGGTCAGGGTCTTGTTATCGAACGTAAGACCTTCATACAGCTCAATGTTCGCCAGCAGGTCGATCTGTTCGCCAGGCATCGCCGCGCTGATCGCCTCGTCCAGTGTGGAGTAGTAGTACGTATCGTCGATCTTGTCGATCTTGCACACAGGCGGGGTTGTGGTGCTGTCGTCGTCGTCCGCAGGGTCATCGCCACCCGATTCCTCGTCAGGAATTTTGGGGGCGAGATTCACTGTGGGCCGGTCATCCGCTGCTGCTTTATCGCGGTCCGCGTCCGCAGAGTCATCGTCACCCGGTCCCTTGTCAAGAGTTTTTTTTGGGGGGGGGGGGGGGGATTCCCTGCGGGCAGGTCATCCGCTGCTGCTTTATCGCGGTCCGCGTCCGCAGGGTCATCGCCACCCGATTCCTCGTCAGGAGTTTTGGGGGTGAGATTCACTGTGGGCCGGTCATCCGCTGCTTCTTCATCGTTGTCCGCATCCGCAAGGCTTTTCTCCGAGCCCGTCTCCGAAAGGTCGGGAACAGGAGGTTCCTGTTCCTGCGAATCATCAAGGGAGTAGGGGACGGTGGAAAGGTCACTCCAGTCCAGAATGGTGCCGTCCGAATCCGTGATGGTGGGGTCGGGGCTCAGTGCAAGTACACTCAGCGGCAGAACATGAAGCAGCAATCCGATGGTAAGTATCACTACGAACCATCTCTTTTTCATAATTTTTTCTCCTCCTCTTTCTAAAATATAGTACATTTTGTGTACTGCTAATATAGTAGCATCGGATGTTCGGAAATACAAGAGGTTCAAACGAATTTGAAACCGAAAGATCCAAATTTTTGAAGCGGCGGGGAACCGCGCCGGAGTTTCTCCGGAAAATGATTCCTGCACAGGAGTGAAAGCTTATCCATGCGCCGGAAATTCCCAGAAATTATGAAAAAGTTTCGACACAAGAAAAACTCCCGGGAAATCCCGGGAGCGTAGCAAAAACAAAGGAAGAAATTCCCTGCGGCGGCAGTCAGTGTCCCAGAATGGCCCGCAGGTCCTCTTCCGGGGTCGTAATGGCTTTCAGGTCATAGCGGCGCTGCAATTCCTGCACGACCCCCGGAGAGAGAAAGGCCGGGAGGGTGGGGCCGAGGCGGATGTTCCGGATGCCCAAAGCCAGCAGGGCGATCAGGATGCAGACTGCCTTCTGCTCGAACCAGCAGAGCACCAGCGAGAGCGGCAGGTCGTTGACGGTGCAGCCGAAGGCATCGGCCAGAGCCAGTGCGATCCGGATGGCGCTGTATGCGTCGTTGCACTGGCCCACATCGAGGATGCGGGGCAGGCCAGTGCCGGGCACTGTGCCCAGAGGCAGATCGTTCAGCCGGAATTTTCCGCAGGCAAGGGTCAGAATGACCGTATCCGGCGGTGTCAGCCGGGCAAACTCGGTGTAATAACGGCGGGTGGGCCGGGTGCCGTCGCAGCCGCCCACCAGGAAGAAATGGCGGATCTGCCCGCTTTTCACGGCCGCAACGATCTCATTGGCGTGGGAGAGCACAGCGCTCCGCGCAAAGCCGGTGGTGACCGTTTTGCCGCCGTTCATGCCCGGGATGATGGTATCCTCCGGGTAGCCGCCCAGTTCCAGCGCTTTCCGGATGACGGGGGTGAAGTCCCGGTCCTCCCCGATGTGCGGCACCCCGGGATAGGAGACCACCGAGGTGGTAAAGACCCGGTCGGCGTAGCTGGGGCGCAGCGGCATGATACAGTTTGTGGTGAAGAGGATGGGGGCGGGGATGTCCTCAAACTCCGACTGCTGATTCTGCCAGGCGGTGCCGAAATTTCCCTTGAGGTGCGAATAGCGCTTTTTCAGCTCCGGATAACCGTGGGCGGGCAGGAGTTCCGAGTGGGTATAAACGTTGATGCCCTTGCCCTCGGTCTGGGCCAAAAGTTGCTGGGTGTCGTAAAGGTCGTGGCCGGAAATGACGATGAAAGGCCCTTTCTCGATGGTCAGAGGGACTTCTGTCGGTTCCGGTTCGCCAAAGGCACCGGTGTTGGCATGATCCAGCAGTTCCATGGTGCGGAAGCTGGCTTCTCCGGTCCTTTGCACCAGGAGCCAAAGCTCCTCCATGGATAGCCCCGAGGTGCCCACTGCCTTCAGGGCGGTACAGTAAAATTTGTCCAGCTCCGGGTCGATGCGGCCCAGCACCCGAGCATGATAGTTATAAGCGGCCATTCCCCGCAGGCTGAACAGCACAAAGCATTTCAGGCTTCGCACATCCGGGTCAGGCTCCTGCCAGAGCTGCTGCATATCATAGTCCTCGGCAGTGCCCGGACAGGCGGCGTGGATCTTCTCGATCAGCTGCCCGACGGTGTGCTCGTCAAAATTTACATTGGTGATGGTGGTGAACAGCCCCTGCATCAGCAGCAAAGCCTGCTCCGGAGCCGGAGCACGGCCTTCGCCAATGAGCTGCTCCGCATACCGGATCAGGGCACCGGTCAGCCGGTCCTGCGCCGCTGCGGTCGGAGCCGATTTCCCGCACACACCTGCCCGACCGGTACAGGCAGTCCCGTTGGCCGCCTGCTCACATTGGAAACAAAACATCTGCTCATCCATAAAAATACTCCCTTCGCTTTCTGGCAAAGGGAGTATGGACAACGGACAGAGGAAATATGCAGGAAAAAAAAGGGCCGCACCCCTTCGGATGCAGCCCTCAGAAAAGGAATGCTTAGTAGGTGATGCCCTGTGCCATCATGGCGGTGGCCACCTTCAGGAAACCGGCGCAGTTTGCACCGACCATCAGGTTGCCCTCGGAACCGGCAGCAACGGAAGCATCGTAGGAAGCGTGGAAAATGCCCTCCATGATGCCCTTCAGCTTGGCATCCACTTCCTCAAAGCTCCAGCTCAGACGCTCGGAGTTCTGGCTCATCTCCAGGCCGGAGGTGGCCACGCCGCCGGCGTTGG
>OOBW01000689.1_pt1 | contig 21491 bp, 25 predicted proteins | sample 1671701 | NCBI WGS metagenome assembly OOBW01 (sample SAMN06348183, study PRJEB24527) | human gut metagenome | biome: human gut; feature: ankylosing spondylitis patient; material: feces | host: Homo sapiens | place: China | collected 2015-10 | reverse complement strand
TCCAGGCGGCCAAGCACAACTGGGAGCTGATCCCCATGTGCCACCCCCTGCCCCTCACCGGCATTGACATCACTTTTGCTCTTTCCGACCAGCCTGCCATGGTGGAGATCCGGGCCGCCGTCACCTGCACCGGCGTCACCGGCGTGGAGATGGAAGCCCTCACCGCCGTATCCGTGGCAGCCCTGACCATCTATGACATGTGCAAAGCCGTTCAGAAGGACATGCGCATTGAAAACATCCGCCTGCTGGAAAAGTCCGGCGGCAAAAGCGGAGATTACAAGATAAAGGAGTGAGCCACTTGGCCACTGTTGTATCCGTCAACATCAGTGAGCGGAAAGGGACGCAGAAACACCCCGTCCCGGAAATCCAGCTCAAGCTGCACCACGGTATCGTGGGCGATGCCCACGCCGGGAACTGGCACCGCCAGATCAGCCTCCTGGCGGAGGAGAGCGTGGACACCATGCGTGCCGCCTGTCCCATCCCCCTGGACGCCGGGGTCTTTGCCGAGAACATCAACACGGAGGGCATCGACCTCAAGAACCTGCCTGTGGGCACCCACTTGAAAATCGGCGAGACCGAGGTGGAGGTGACCCAGATCGGCAAGGAATGTCACAGCGACTGCGCCATCAAAAAGGCCGTAGGAAAGTGTGTCATGCCCACAGAGGGCATCTTTGCCGTGGTGGTGAAAGAGGGCACCGTCCGGGCAGGCGATGAAATCGAGATTCTGGAGGCGGAGAAATGAAACTCATCAAAACCGAGGAGGCCGTGGGCCATGTGCTGTGCCACGACCTGACCCAGATCATCAAAGACCAGTACAAGGACGCCCGTTTCCGCAAGGGCCATGTGGTGACTGAGGAGGACATCCCGGTACTGCTCTCCATGGGCAAGGAGCACCTGTACGTCTGGGAGATGACGCCGGGCATGCTCCATGAGAACGACGCCGCCAAGCGGCTCTACGCCCTGTGCGCAAACGAACATATGGACCGCAGCGAGGTCAAGGAGGGCAAGATCGAGCTGAAGGCCGCCTGTGACGGACTGTTTCGGGTGAACTCGGAAAAGCTGATCGCCGTCAACACCATCGAGGACCTCATGATCGCTACCCGGAAGGGCGGCACTGCCGTCCGCAAGGGGGACAAGCTGGCAGGCATGCGGGTGATCCCCCTCGTCATCCCGGAGGAGAAGCTCCAGGCGGCGGAGGCTGCCGCTGGAACCTGCCCCCTGCTGGAGCTCAAGCCCTGGGTCCGGCGTACCGCCGCCATTGTGGCCACCGGCAGTGAGGTGAAAAAGGGCCTCATCCAGGATACCTTTACGCCGGTGGTCAAGGATAAGCTGGCCGCCTACGGCATCGAGACCATTTCCGTTGCCTACTCCGGTGACGGGGTGGAGAATGTGGCCGGCGCGGTCACGGAGGCCCGGAAAACCGGCGCCGACATGATCCTCTGCACCGGCGGCATGAGCGTGGACCCGGACGACAACACCCCCGGCGGCATCAAGGCAAGCGGGGCAAAGATCGTCACCTATGGCGCCCCGGTGCTGCCCGGCGCCATGTTTTTGCTGGGCTACTATGAGGACGGCACCCCCGTCATGGGCCTTCCCGGCTGCGTCATGTACGCCGGCGCCACCATCTTCGATCTGGTCCTGCCCTGGGTGGCGGCGGACGTCCCTGTGACCCGGGCACAGATCGTGGCCCTGGGCGAGGGAGGATTGTGCCTTGGGTGCAAGCCCTGCCACTGGCCGGAATGTCCCTTTGGAAAATAACCTGTCTCAAAAGCGCGCCGGAAAATCGGCGCCGCTTTTCGGGAACCGTTTGCCTCAAATGAGTATCACGAAGTACACCTTGCGGCGAATGGTGAAATCTTGTAAAATCAGAAAGGAAGATCTGCCATGAAGAAGTTGTTTGCCCTGCTGATGTCCCTCAGTCTGGTCCTGGCCCTCACCGCCTGCGGCGAAAGCCAAACCGATGAGACCGCCTCCGACGGGGACAGCAGCACCCAGACGGAGCCGGTGGAGCTCTATGTTTTTGCTGCCGCCTCCATGGAGGAGTCTTTGGACCAGGTGATCGCCGACTATGAGGCCGCCCATGAGGGCATCACCATTGTCCCCACCTACGATTCCTCCGGCACCCTCAAGACCCAGATCCAGGAGGGGGCCGACTGCGATGTCTTTATCTCTGCCGCTCCCAAACAGATGAACCAGCTGGACGCCCAGGGCGGTGAGGAAAACACCGAGGGGCTGGACTTCGTGGCCAGCGACACCCGGCTGGACCTGCTGGAAAACAAGGTGACACTGGTGGTTCCTGAGGGCAACCCCAAGGGCATCGAGAGCTTCGATCAGCTCGCACAGCTGCTCCAGAGCGGCGATGTGCTGCTGGCCATGGGCAACAGCGACGTCCCCGTGGGCCAGTACACCCAGAAGATCTTTGCCTATTACGGACTGGATGAGGCCGCCCTGGCCGATGCCCAGGTCCTCTCCTACGGCAGCAACGTCAAGGAAGTCGCCACCCAGGTGGCGGAGGCCGCAGTGGACTGCGGCGTCATCTATGCTACCGATGCCTTCTCCGAAGGCCTGACCGTGGTGGATGAGGCCACCTCCGAGATGTGCGGTCAGGTGATCTATCCCGCAGCCGTTATGAAGAACAGCCAGCATCCCGACGAAGCCAAGGCATTTTTGGACTACCTCTCCACCGACGAGGCCATGGCCCACTTTGAGGGCGTGGGCTTCACCCCCATTGCCTGATTTGGAAAAATTCAGCGGTGATCCTTCCGCCTGCTGATCGCCTAGTTTCCCTGTCGCATCCTCGGATGAGGTGCGTCCTGATTGGGCTCTTCCCCATCGGGACCCGCACAGTTTGACCGGGCGGGCAGAGCCCGCCCGGCTCTATTTTCCGCCGCCCGCTTTTCCCCATGGCCTGGCAGCGGACTTCATCTTCCCTACCAGGAGGTTTCCCATGGATTGGTATCCTCTTTTCAACTCTCTGCGCATTGCCGCCATCTCCACAGCGGCCGTGTTCTTTCTCGGCATCCTGGCCGCCTATTACATTGCCCGGCTCCCCCGGCTCGTAAAAGGCGTGCTGGATGTGGTGCTGACGCTGCCGCTGGTACTTCCTCCCACGGTGGTGGGCTGGCTGTTGCTGATCCTACTGGGCCCCAAGCGCCCCTTGGGCTCCTGGGTCCTGGAAACCTTCGGCTTGAAGCTGGTAATGACCTGGTGGTCTGCGATCTTCGCTACCATTGTGGTGGCCTTTCCGCTGATGTACCGCACCGCCCGGGGTGCCTTTGAGAGCTTCGACCACACCTTGGCCGACGCCGGCCGGACGCTGGGACGGTCCAACACCTGGATCTTCTGGCGGGTCCAGATGCCGGTGTGCCGGCAGGGCATCCTGGCGGGGGCGGTTCTGGCCTTTGCCCGGGCACTGGGGGAATACGGCGCCACCTCCATGGTGGCCGGATACACCCCCGGTCGGACCGCCACCATCTCCACCACCGTCTACCAGCTCTGGCGCACCAATGACGACGCCGGCGCCGCCCGGTGGGTACTGGTGAACGTGGCCATCTCCGCCGTATTCCTGCTGGCGGTGAATCTGCTGGAGACCCGGCAGCGGCAGACCAGAAAGGGGGTGCGGTGATGGCGCTTTCCGTCGATATCCGAAAGGAATTGGGCTCTTTCCATCTGGATGTCCGGTTTGAAGCGGAGCAGGGCACGCCTCTGGCGCTGCTGGGAGCCTCCGGCTGCGGCAAATCCGTGACACTGCGCTGCATCGCCGGTATTTTGAAGCCGGATGAAGGACGGATCACACTGGACGGAACCGTCCTCTATGACAGCGCCGCTGGCATCGACCTGCCACCCCAGCGGCGGCGGGTGGGATACCTCTTCCAGCAGTACGCCCTTTTCCCCAACATGACCGTACGGCAAAATATCGCCGCTGCGGTCCCCAACCGGCAGGAACGCAGTGTCGAGACAGCGGAACTGCTGCGCCGCTTCCGGCTGGAGGAGGTGGCCTCCCAGCGGCCCTGGCAGCTCTCCGGCGGCCAGCAGCAGCGCTGCGCGCTGGCCCGGATTCTGGCCTCCGCCCCCCGGGCCATTTTGCTGGATGAACCCTTCTCCGCTCTGGACGGCTATTTGCAGGACCAACTGGAGGTGGAGCTGGCGCAGACGCTGGAACAGTTTTCCGGCCCGGTGGTCTGGGTCTCCCACGACCGGGGAGAGGTCTTCCGCAACTGCCCCCAAGTGTGCGTCATGGACCGGGGCACTTCCCAGCCAGTGACCAGCCTGGAGGCATTGTTCCGCTCCCCCGGAACAGAGGCCGCTGCCCGCCTGTCCGGCTGTCAGACCTGCGTCCGCGCCGTTGCCGACCGTGACAATGTTTTCCTGCCGGAATGGGGTCTGACCCTCTTCTGCGGCTGCAGTGTGCCGCCGAAGACCCGGAGCGTGGGCATCCGTGCCCAGCACGTCCGCCCTGCCGCCCCCGGGGAGAAAAACGCCTTCATCTGCGTCGTTGTGCGGCAGATCCGGGACGAGGCCGCCGACATGGTACTGCTGCGTCCCGAAGGCTCCACCCCCCAGGCACCCCTGCTGCGGATGGAACTTTCAGACCGCCGCCAGATCACGGAAAACCGGATCACCGTGGCCGTCGCCCCAGAAGATCTCTTGCTGCTGTGCTGAACAAGAAAAGGAGGAACCGATCATGTATAAAGCCGCCGTGTTGACGGTCAGTGACCGTTGTGCCCGGGGAGAACGCCGGGACGAAGGAGGCCCGCTGACCGCAGAGCTGCTGCGCCAGGCAGGCTATCAGGTGTTGGAAACCGCCGTGGTACCGGACGAACAGCCAGAGATTGAAGCCGCGCTGCGGCACTGGTGCGACGCGGGGACGGTGGATCTGCTGGTCACCACCGGGGGCACCGGCTTCTCTCCCAGAGACGTGACCCCGGAGGCCACGTTAGCCGTCTGCGATCGGCTGACCCCCGGCATCCCGGAGGCCATGCGCTACACCTCCATGCAGATCACGCCCCGGGGCATGCTCTCCCGGGCCCAGGCAGGCATTCGAAAGCAGACCCTCATTGTGAATCTGCCCGGTTCCCCCAAGGCCGTCCGGGAAAACCTGGGGGCCGTTCTGCCCACTCTTGCACACGGCCTGGAGATGCTTACCGGAGGACCGGCGGATTGCGCCAGGCTGACGGACTGAGCTTAATCAGAGGCCTGTCAAGTTCTCTAGTTCACTTTGCTTTAAAAAAAGCACCCCGAAAAATTCGGGGTGCTTTTCTATTTCGTTTTGGTTCAGGGTTCACTGGCCCAGAAATCGCTCCACCAGTCTTCCCCACCAGAAGGCTCCGTCACATCAGGCTCGGAAGGTTCTTCCGGTTCGCTTCCCTCTCCGGAGGAATCATCCGTGGGCGGAATATAATTGGGATCGTTGGGATCTGTCGCGGCATCCGGATTTTCCGGTTCCTCCGCCGCCTGGGTGTGAACAGGACAGCCGCTTTCCGCCGCCTTTTCCATGTTCACGATCAGATACGGGTCATCCTCTGCGGAGATCCCCGAGCCGTAATCCGTCCGCTGGTAATCCAGGAAGGCCTTCTGCACCACGGACTCCGCCGGGCAGAACTCACCGGCCAGGCACTTGCCCTCCGTGCAATAATCCCGGAGCACGTGCATAGAGCAGGTCTCCTTGGGGCCGGTACCGGCGGCTACCTCCACGGAGACAATCCGGCTGCCCCGCACGTCCTGAGAGCAGGCATCCGAGGGCAGCAGGCCGCTGTCCAGGCAGACCTGAATGGTCTCCAAACCGGTGGAAGGCTTGTCAAAGTCCTTGTTGGGCAGCTCCTCGTGGATCTTCTGCATCACCTTTTTCCACATGGTGATGGCCGGGTTTCCGGAGTAGCTGATCTTCTCGTTGGATTTGTAACCCGTCCAGACCGCAGCGCAGTAATAGGGGGTATAGCCCACGAAGTAGCGGTCGTAGTTATCGCTGGTGGTACCGGTCTTACCGGCGATGGTCATGCCGCCGAAATTGGCAGAGGTGGCGGTACCACTGGTGACAGCACCCTTGAGCATCTTGGTCATGAGGTAGGCGGTGGTCTCCTTCATGGCCACATGGCTCTCAGCCTCATTCTCCAGAATCACCGTCTCCTCACCGGTAGTGCTGTCGGTCTTGGTGACCCGGACATAGGTCCGGGGAGAATTGTAAACGCCGTTATTGGCAAAGGCCGCATAGGCTGCTGCCATCTCCTCGGTGGTCAATCCGTAGGTCAGACCGCCCAGGCCCAGAGACGAAAGATTCATATCCTCCGCCACCAGGTTCAGGTTCAGCTTTTCCGTGGCAAAGGCAAATGCGTCTGCCACGCCTACGCTCTGCAGCGCCTGGATAGCAATGGTGTTGATGGACTTGGCGATACCAGTGGAAAGGATCGTCCGTCCTGTATAGGTGTTGGGCGAGTTCTTCGGCCACGGGTTGCCGTTGAGCAACTGAACCGGGTAGTTGTCAAATACGGTGGCCGGGGTGATGGCTCCCTCGTCCAGTGCCGGGGCATAGGCCGTCAGCGGCTTCATGGAGGAGCCTACCTGCCGGGGCAGCCGGGCGTAGTTGGTCAGAAGGTTGCCCTCTTTCTCCCCCACGGCACCCACCATGGCCACGATATTGCCGGTGGAGGGATCGATGATGGTGATGCCGGACTGGAGCTGCTGACCGTTGCGGGAGGTAACATCCAAATTGCTGCGGTCGCCGTAGACCTCCTCCGCAATATCCTGGATCTCCGGGTCCATGGTGGTATAGATGTTATAGCCACCGTTGTAGACCCGCAGCAGTGCCTCGTCCTCAGTGATGTTCAGCTCCTCCGCCAGATCGGAAGACACATCCCGAATCACCTCATCCACGAACCAGTTATTGATCTGGGTGCCACCGGTGGCCTGTTCCACCAGATCCTCGGCCGAAGTAGAACCGTCCGTGAACTGCAGCACCTCATCCTTGGCGGCCTGAGCCTCTTCCTCCGTCAAGAAGGGCTCTCCCGTCTCCGGGTCCTTGATCTGGGTCATCTTGTCCAGAATCCGCTCCTGACGCTCTTTGTTCAGCTCCCGGGGCGTGACGGTGGAGCCATCCTCCCGGGTGATGGTGATGTTGGACATAGGACCGTACAGGGAGGGATTGTTGGTGATGGCGATCAAACTGGCGCACTCCGCCACGCTCAGCTCGCTGAGGTCCTTGCCGAAGTAATACTCTGCCGCCGTCTGGACGCCGTAGCAGCTTTTCCCCAGGTAGATGAGGTTGAGGTACATTTCCAGGATGTCGGTTTTGGTGTAATGCTTTTCAAACTCCAGCGCCCGGAAGATCTCCCGGACTTTCCGGTTGACGGTGGGCTGGTTGTCCTGGGTCATGTTGCGGATCACCTGCTGGGTAATGGTGGACCCACCGTAAGTGTCGTTGCTGGTGAACATATTCAGTGTCGCGCCGATGGTACGTTTCCAGTCCACGCCGTTGTGGGAGAAGAACCGCTCGTCCTCAATGGCTACTGCGGCCTGCCACAGTGCGTCGGGCATGTCCTCAAAATCTGCCCAGATACGGTTTTCCGTAGCGTGAACAGTCTGATATTCCTTCCACTCACCGCTGTCCTGATCCTGATAATAAATAATGGAGCTCTGGCTCATGTTGTTAATGTAATCCTCCGCTCGGACGTCCAGCGCGGGCGCCAGGGTGGTCTTTACATACATCATGAAAATGCCCGCCATCATCAGGGCCGTGCAAAAGCCGATCAGTACCACCGTGCCAATAATGAACTTGACGGACCAGCGGCCTCCTCCTGTGCGTTTTTTCTTATGGGGTTCCCGGCGCCGCGGCGTCCGTTCAGACGGTGTTTCCCGTTTTCCGTGCTCCAATGCAGGGCACCTCCTTTTTCTGGTGTGGGTTGACGCAAAAAGCATTCCGCCGCGCCGCTTTCCAGCAGCCGCAGATGCTCATGGATCGCCATAATACTTTTTATTGTACCATCCTCTGTCAATATTGAAAATGTCGCTTTTTCTCGAAAAAAAGTTCCCTGTTTACATGTTTTTCTTAGGTTTGGACAGACTATTTTCATCTCCGAAAGCCATCTTTCCCCCTTTTTCCAATCTTCCGCCTCTTGCAATTCCGTGAAAAGTCCAGTATAATAGCGCCAGAGCAAACGGGAAAGGAGCATTGCCCAATGAGCGAAGATTTCGGCCCCACCTTTATTACCCTGACTGATGATGAGGGCAACGAGCATGTTCTGGAGTTTGTGGATATGCTGGAATACAACGGCCAGACGTATCAGGCCTTCTTTCCCGCCGAGACAGAGGGCGAGGACGAGGATGACCCGGACAACGGCCTTGTGATTCTGAAAGTCATCCATGAAAACGGCGAGGATCTCCTCTCCACACTGGACAGCGACGAGGAACTGGATGCCGTTTATGATCTGTTTGTCGAGTCTCTCTTTGACGAGGACGATTCGGAGCAATAATCAGACAGTTACCCTGCGGGGTGCGTGATAGGTCTTTTTTAACCCACATTTCGTTATAAGGGATGCTGGATCAAGCCGTGGTTCGCAGGCCTCCCGACTGCTGTTTGCGGTTGGAAGTTGGAAGTGATAAAGCGTCTTGGAGGCAACCCACCTGGCCGTGAAGGTGCAGGTTATAACGGGTCTACACGGCCACCGCGGGGTAGCGGAATTTTGCAGAGCAGGATAAAATCTGCTCTGTTTTTTTATGGTTCCCATTTCAGGCCATTTTCAGCAATTGCCAGTAGAATTTCCTTTGTTCGCAATCTTTAATTTCCACTTGCGAAACAGCGTCATATCCATTATAATAAGCGGGTGCTTATCTTGCACCTGAATACTTGAGAGGACTGAAACAACGAATGAGCGCATCAAGAGAAAAAAATACCCGTCAGGCAAAGGCCGGTTTTGGCCAGGCCGATCCCAAGACTGCCCGTGAGGCACAGCAGCGCAAGGAGGAGAAGCGGAACAACCGCCTCTATGGCGTCATTGCCGTGGTGTTTGTGATCATCGCCATTGCATGCCTCGTCTATCGCTCCAACCTCATCCCCAAGATGGCTACCGCCGCCACCATCGGCGACGAGTCCTACACTGCCGCCGAAGTGAACTACTACTTCGTCAACAACTACCAGAATTTCCTCAGCCAGAACTATCAGTACATCTCCTACATGGGTCTGGATGTCAACACCGATCTGCACGATCAGGAATATTCCGACGGTGAGACTTGGTTTGACTTCTTCATGGACCAGACCCTGCAGCAGATGGCAGAGATTCAGGCTCTGAATGACGCCGCCGAGGCAGACGGCTTTACTTGGAATGACGATCTGCAGGCCCAGCTGGATGAAAATCTGGACTCCCTGAAGTCCAACGCCTCCAGCAACGCGCTGAGCACCACGGCATACCTCAGACGTATCTTCGGCAACACCATGTCTGAGAAGATCTTTGAGGAGCAGACCAAGCGGACCCTGCTGGCCCAGGCTTATGCCCAGAACTACGAGGACAGCCTGACCTACACCGAGGATCAGCTGACTGAGGCTTACAACGCCGATCCCAAGTCTTTCGACAAAGTTTCCTACGAGGTCATCCGGGTCAACGGCGCCGCCGATACCACGGATGAGGACGGCAACACCATTGAGGTCACTGACGAGATGACGCAGCAGGCCATGGCCGATGCCAAGGCTTCTGCCGACAGCATGTACACCGCCTGGATGGCTGGCAGCGATCCCTCCGAGCTGGTGGACAACGACAAGTCCACCTACACCTCCACGGACGCCGGTGCCTGGAGCGACAGCGTCATGATGAACTGGCTCTTCGACGACGCCCGCAAGGCCGGTGATTCCACCGTGCTGGAGGATACTGATAACTCCTATTATTATGTTGTATTGTTCCACGATCGGTTCCGCGAGGATTACAACACCGTGGATGTGCGTCACATCCTGATCCAGCCCGAGGCCACCACCCTCTCCGAGGATGACGAGGGCTATGATGCGGACGTCCAGGCCAAGAAGGACGCCGCCAAGCAGAAGGCCGAGGATCTGCTGGCCCAGTGGAAGGCCGGCGACGCCACCGAGGACTCCTTTGCTGAGCTGGCCAACGAAAACTCCGCCGACTCCGGTTCCAACACCAACGGCGGCCTGTATAGCCAGGTCCACCAGGGTCAGATGGTAGACGCCTTTAATGACTGGTGCTTCGATCCCGCTCGGAAGGCCGGCGACACCGGCATTGTGGAGACCGATTACGGTTACCACATCATGTACTTTGTGGGCACTGATCTTCCCTATTGGCAGGTGCAGGTGGAAGATACGCTGAAAAACGACGATTTCAACACTTGGTACACGGAAAAGACTGCTGATTACACTGCTGAGCAGAGCAGCTTTGGCGTCCGGTTCGTGCGGAGTACGTTCTCCTATTCTTAATGAAGTTGTCCGGATACTCCGGCAAAGCAGCAAGTCCGGCTTTGAACATTCAAAGCCGGACTTGTTTTCACTTTTCTTTCAGGAGGTCTCCTCATGGAGAATCAATTTCTACGTAATGAGATGCTGTGGGGGCAGGATGCCCAGCGGCGTCTGGCCGCGTCCCATGTGATTTTGTTTGGTCTGGGCGGTGTGGGCAGCTATACCGCCGAGTGCCTGGCCCGTTCCGGGATTGGAGAGCTGACACTGGTAGATCAGGACACCGTAGGGCTCTCCAATCTCAACCGGCAGCTGGAGGCCCTGCACTCCACACTGGGACAGGCCAAGGCCGAGGCTGTGGCCGCCCGTCTGCTGGATATCAATCCGCAGTTACGGGTCCACCCCCTCTCCGCCACTTATGACGCCGCCCATCGGGATGCCTTTTTCCCGGAGGGGTGCCGCTATGACTACATTGTAGACGCCATTGACCTGGTATCCTGCAAGCTGGACCTAGCGGAGACCGCGCTGCGGCTGCAGATTCCTATGGTGATGGCTCTGGGCACCGGCAACAAGCTGGATCCCACCTTGCTGCAGCTGACGGATATTTCCAAAACCTACGGCTGCCCCCTGGCCCGGGTGATGCGCAAAGAACTGCGCAATCGAGGCATTGAACATCTGCGTGTGGTATTCAGCCCGGAGGAGCCCACTCGCGTCCCGAATGCACCGCGGGGCACCGAGGCCCCGCCGCCAGGTCGGCGGAGTATCCCCGCCAGCAACCCCTGGGTCCCCGCCACCGCCGGACTGCTGCTGGGCAGCGCCGTGGTGCGGGACCTCATAGAGAAAGGACGTACCTGACATGCTCACCGGCACCATTGTCAATACCCTGGCCATCCTGACCGGCTCCGCCGTGGGCATGCTGATCTCCGCTCTGGCCTCCCGCTTTTCCAATTTTCTGCCCCGCTGCGGCAATCTGGGGTTCCGCCTGCAGGCCATTATCAACAACGCCACCGCGCTGTGTGTACTGCTCATCGGCATCACCGGCTGTATGAAAGGGGAAAATACCATTATCGCCATCCTCTCTATGGTCATCGGCGCCATCGTGGGCGAACTGCTGGATCTGGACCGGCGGATGCGCTCTTTGGGAGACCTGGTCCAGGAAAAGACCAAACGGCTAGTCCACGAGGGCGGAAAGGCCACCGTGGCAGAGGGCTTCGTCACCGCCAGTCTTCTCTTCTGCGTGGGTGCCATGGCCATCGTGGGAGCATTGAACGATGGTCTCACCGGTGACCACACCACCCTTTTTGCCAAGTCCCTGCTGGACGGCATCATTGCGGTGGTGTTCGCCTCCTCCCTGGGCATCGGCGTGGCGTTTTCCGCCGCCGCGGTGTTCCTCTATCAGGGCGCCATCGCCTTGCTGGCCTCAGTGCTGGCTCCCTACCTTCAAAGCGGCAGCACTATTGCGGAGATGACCTGTGTGGGCTCGCTGCTGATCATCGCGCTGTCGCTGAATATGCTGGGACTGACCAAGATCAAGGTGATGAATCTGGTCCCTGCCATTTTCCTGCCCATTTTGCTCTGTCAGTTCCTATAAGGATATCCATTGAAAAAGAGACGGCTTGCGCCGTCTCTTTTTTACCCAGGTCAAATGCTGTTGAGCAGCCGCACGACCTCCTCCGTCACCTGCTGCTCATCTTCCTCCTGGCAGACGGCGGAGACCGCATAGAACCCCTGTCCACGAGACAGATAGCCCGTCACCGTCCCGGAACCATTGCTGCTGAATACTGGGATCAGCTGTCTGCGCGTCTTCAAAATCCCCGTAGAGCAGGACGAATTGTCCCGGCTCTCCGGAGTAATACTCTGTGTACAGATATACGGTCACGCTGATGCCGGCATGCCATTCCCCTTCATATTTCTTGTGCACACTGAGCCTGATCTCCGAGATCTGCTCCCCCTCCAGCTTGAAATGAAGGTCAGTGGGGCCCTCCGGTCCCGGCAGGTCAATGCCCAGATAGGCTGTGGCTTCCTCCCAGCTGTCAAATTCATGGCTTCTCCTGCCTGCCGCGGCGTCCTCCCTGACCTGCTGAGAGAGGGATTCCAACGGTGTAATCTCCACCTGAGCCGCCGCTTGGTACGCCTGGTCCGCCGATCTATTTTCAATGGTTTTTTTCAAGCCGGGGTCGTCCTGATAGTCCTCCAGGTGCTCCACGTCCAGCATCCGAATCTCCACGCTGTGGAGCACTGCCGCCGCCGTCCCCGCCAGCAGCAGGCACAAACACGCTGCCAGCGGCAGATACCGCCGCCGCTTGGGCCGCTTCACCGGCTCTGCGGCCTCTTCCAGCAAAGTGGGGTCCACAAATCGCAGCCCCTCATAAAGGTCCTGTCCGTTCATTGCCAAAGTCCCTCCTTCTGCAAAAATTCTCGCAGCTTTTTCCGCGTCCGGTGCAGCGACATCTTTACCTTGCTCTCGGAGACGCCGCAGGCTTGGGCCACCTCCCGCACACTCTCAGCGTACCAGTAGCGCCGCAGGAAAAAACGCCGTGGTTCCTCGCCCAGCCCCCTCAGAAAACGGTTCAGCGCCTCTCCGATCTCCCGTGCGGTCTCTTCCCGGTCCCGCCGGGCATCCGGGATACACTGCTCCAGCTCCGCCGTCAGAGCCACCACCTCTCCCCGGCGTTTTTGGGCCTTCTCCCGGCTCAGCACACTAAGGGCCCGGTTGCGGCAGATCGCCGCCAGGTACGCGAAGAGGTACGCCGGCTCCTCCGACGGGATGGCGTTCCAGGCGGCCAGGTACGTGTCGCTGACACACTCCTCAGCGTCCTCCGGGCTCCCCAGCAGCCGCCCGGCCAGCGTCCGCAGCCGCTGCCCGTACCGCTCCTCCAGCGCCGGGATGGCCCTCTGGTCCCTCTGTCGAAACAGCTCCAGAATCTCCCAGTCCTCCATGGCATCGCCTCCCCTCTCAACCTGATAGACCGGATTTTCCTCCTGTTGGTCACAGGGTACCACAAAAAAGGGTCCCGGCATATCCGCCGGGGCCCTTTTTCCTCTCTTCAATTCAGCGGGATCTCCGTATCCCCGAAGCGGACCGCCGTGGCCTGAGTCAAGTCCACCGGCACCTGCCAGTAATAGACACTGCTCCACTGCGTATAGCCCTCGTCGCGGAAGCGGCTGGCGCCACTGCTCTGCTCCACCACGGTGCCATCCTTCAGCACCAGGGCACAGCGCAAAGGCTCCCACGCCTGGTCCTGCCGAGAGCGGACGTAGGTGATATCCGTGGCGGAGATCTCCACGTCCCGCAGGGAGATGATCCTGGTCTCCCGGGTCCCCAGGTCCATGGCGGGCACCTGGATCTCCTCCAGCGTCCGCACCGCCCCCGCCTCTCCGGGTTCCAGCGGGAAGATCAATGTCCACTGACCCTCTGCCAAAATCACGTCCGCGTCGCCGTGCTGGGCCTTATCATTGCACACCAGGTCGTCCAGAAGCAGTGTGGCCTGCCGTTTGCCGTCCATCAGAGAGCTCTGGCCTGCAAGGTCAATGGTGAATCGGACCAGCATGGTCAGCGTGCCGTCCTCTGCCACACCGACATAGGGATAATCCAAGCTATACCCGCCGGGCGTTTTCACCGCATCCGGGTCAGGGTCCAGAGTCAGGTCCATTCCGTCAAAATGATAATGGGCCTCCTTCTCCTGAGGGTAGGTGCCGCTGACCTTCACCAGCATCCACACTGTGCTGTTTCCCACGGTGACGGAGTCCACCGTCACCGTAGTGCCGTTTTGCGTGTCACTGACCCCCACTGGCTTTGTCAGACGGTCGATCAGGGCCAGTTGCTCCATCCCCATGGTACCTCCGGTGGTTTCCTCCCACTCCCGGGCAAACCAGTCCCGGATCGTCCCTGGTGCCCCCACCGCAGCCAGGGCTGTCCCAGCCAGCAGCACCAACACCGCCGCGGCCGCCACCGCGGCCTTGGGCAGCCTGCGCCGGGACGGTTTCCGCTCTCTTGTTATCATATGTGCGACCTCCTCTCGCAGACGGCTGGAGGCACGCACCTCGTCAAACATCTCCCGATACTGCTCTTCCATGGTTCACGCCTCCAATTCCTCTTTCAGCTTCGCCCGGGCCCGAGCCAGCCGGGTCTGGACGGTGGAGGGCTTCAGATCCAGCAGCTCCCCCACTTCCTTGACGGAATACCCCTCGTAATAATAGAGATAAAGCGGCAGACGGTATTTACCCGGCAGCGCCAGCACCGCCCGAAACAACTCCTGCCGCTCCGGCGTGGAAAAGGACGGTTCCCGGCAGCTCTCCAGGGATACCATGCGGCGGTGCCAGGGGCTGCGGGAGATGTCCTTGCAGACATTCAGCGTCACCCGCACCAGAAAGTAGCGCAGGTGATCGTCCCCGTCAAAGTTTCGGTCCGCCTGCCACAGCCGGAGCATCGCCTCCTGGGCTGCGTCCTCCGCGTCGGCGGGACGGCGAAAGTAGTTCAGGGCAATGCGGTAGACCATATCCAGGTACCGTTCCGCAGCAGCGGTAAATTCCCGTTCTGTCAGCATCAATCTTCTCTCCTTGAAACGCGTTTCACCTGAAATACGAGGGAAGAGGCCCAAATATCCCATTGAAGAGAAAAAAAGTTCCCTGCCCGATTGGACAGGGAACTTTTTAAAAGGCAATGAAGGGAAATTACTTCAGCTCGACCTTGCCGCCGGCCTCTTCGACCTGCTTCTTCAGAGCCTCGGCATCCTCCTTGGAAGCGCCCTCCTTCAGAGTGGAAGGAGCACCCTCGACGGTAGCCTTGGCCTCGGCCAGACCCTGGCCGGTGATCTCGCGGACAACCTTGATGACCTTGATCTTGGCAGCGGCGTCGAAGCCAGTCAGAACCACATCGAAAGAGGTCTTCTCCTCAGCAGCGGGAGCAGCAGCGCCAGCAGCAGGAGCAGCCATAGCAGCAGCAGAAACGCCGAACTCTTCCTCCAGAGCGTGCACCAGCTCGGACAGCTCCAGAACGGTCAGACCCTTGATCTCCTCGATCATAGCGGTAACTTTCTCAGACATTGTATTAGCCTCCTAATTGTAAAATAAATGTTGGAACCCGACCGGAATTACTCGGCAGCGGGTGCGGGAGCAGCCTCTTCGGCAGCGGGAGCGGCTTCGCCGTTCTTCTCCGCGATCTGCTTCAGGACCACAGCCAGGCCGGTGATGGGCGCCAGCATGGTGCCCAGGAACTGAGCCTGCAGGACGGGCAGAGCGGGAATGGAAGCCAGAGACTGAATGGTGGCCAGATCCACGGGCTTACCGTCCATGAAACCGCCCTTGATCTCGAACTTGCCGTCCAGCTTCTTGGCGTAATCGGCCATGACGCGGGCGGGAGCCACTGCATCCTCGGACAGAGCCAGGGACGTGGTACCATTGAGCAGACCATCCAGCTCGTTGAGGCCGGTGTTGTTGAACGCGAAGCGGAGCAGGGTGTTCTTCACCACCGCGTAATCCACGTTGCTCTCACGGCACTCCTTACGCAGCGCAGTGTCTTCTTCAACGGTGATACCCTTGTAGTCGACAATCACGCCCGAAGTCGCCTTCTGGATCTTCTCGGTCAGCTCAGCCACGATGGCCTGCTTTTCAGATAAGACCTTTGCGTTAGGCATTCTTGTGTTCACCTCCATAGGAATTGTAGGTGCGTTCAAAAAGGAAACCGTCCTTGTGCCGCAAAGACACAAGGACGGATAGCAAATCACATTTGCCGCCCTCGGCAGGACTTACGAGAGGTTTCTCTCACCTGCTGTCTTTGGAACGCATCTGATATTATATTCAAGGGCATGACAAAAGTCAACCCCCAAATACACATTTTCTGCGAATTTCCGGGAATCAGACCAACTTTGCGGTGTTCATCTTCACGCCGGGGCCCATGGTGGAAGCAGCCACGCAGCTGCGGATATACTGACCCTTGGCGGAGGCGGGCTTCGCCTTCACGATAGCGCCCATCAGAGCGTTGTAGTTCTCGGTCAGCTTCTCAGCGCCGAAGGACACCTTGCCGATGGGGCAGTGGATGATGTTGGTCTTGTCCAGACGGTACTCGATCTTACCGGCCTTGACTTCCTGCACGGCCTTGGCCACGTCGGGAGTGACGGTGCCGGCCTTGGGAGAGGGCATCAAGCCCTTGGGGCCCAGGACCTTACCGAGACGGCCAACCACACCCATCATGTCAGGGCTGGCGACCACCACGTCGAAGTCGAACCAGTTTTCCTTCTGGATCTTCTCCACCAGATCCATATCGCCCACGTAGTCAGCGCCGGCCTCACGGGCAGCGTCGGCCTTGTCGCCCTTGGCGAACACCAGCACGCGGACAGTCTTGCCGGTGCCGTGGGGCAGCACGATGGCACCGCGGACCTGCTGGTCGGCGTGCCGGGAATCAACACCCAGCTTCACATGCAGCTCGACGGTTTCGTCGAACTTGGCGCTGGCGGTCTTGCAGATGAGAGCCATGCCCTCAGCAGCGTCATACAGCGTATTCTTATCGATCTGCTTGGCGCTTTCCTGATATTTCTTGCCTCTAAACAATGTTATTTCCTCCTCATAGTGGTTCTTCGGAATAAATCCTCCCACTGTATGCCTGAGCGGCAGCGCCGCCCGGCTTCACGTATACGGTCAGTCGCCGACGACGACGCCCATGGAACGGGCGGTACCGGCGATCATGCTCATGGCAGCCTCCAGGTTGGCGGCGTTCAGGTCCTTCATCTTGATCTCGGCGATCTTCTGGACGGAGGCCTTGGAGATGGTCGCAACCTTGGTCTTGTTGGGAACACCGGAGCCAGACTCGATGTTGCACTCCTTCTTGATCAGGACGGCCGCGGGGGGCGTCTTGGTGATGAAGGAGAAGGAACGGTCGGCATACACGGTGATGACCACGGGGATGATCATGCCCATGTCATTCTTGGTACGCTCGTTGAATTCCTTGGTGAAGGCGGCGATGTTGACGCCGTGCTGGCCCAGAGCGGGACCAACGGGGGGTGCGGGAGTCGCCTTGCCTGCGGGGATCTGCAGTTTCACATAACCAGTAATCTTCTGTGCCACGGAGTAGCACCTCCTAAATCATAAATGTGGTGGCGGCAAGAGCCGTCTTTGGCGGGGCGGGTGCCCCTCCCACTTGCGCCGCTGCGGCGCGTCTTACTTTTGGACCTCGACCTGGTCCAGCTCCAGTTCCACCGGGGTCTCCCGGCCGAACATGGACACCATCACGCTCACGCGGTTCTTCTCCGGCTCGATCTCTTCCACGATGCCGGTAAAGCTGGCCAGCGGGCCGTCCACGATCTTGACATGGTCTCCCACATTGTAGTTGACCACGATCTCGTGTTTCTCCATGCCCATGGCCAGGACTTCCTCCTCAGAGAGGGGGATGGGCTTGTTGGCAGAACCGACAAAACCGGTAACGCCGCGAACGTTGCGCACCAGGTGCCAGGTATCATCGGTCATGACCATCTTGATCAGCACGTAGCCCGGGAACACCTTCCGCTCCACTTCCTTGGTGGTGCCGGTCTCGGTGACCTCGGTCACGGTCTCCATGGGAATCTCCATGCGGAGAATCTTATCCTCCATGCCGCGGCCGGTAACGAACTTCTCGATGCTGGTCTTGACGGCGTTCTCATAGCCGGAATAGGTATGAATCACATACCACTTCGCGCTGTCTGACATCTTTCTTACCCCTTAAGCGCCAAACACATCCAGGATGATCTGCACGGCCGTCACGGCGACGCCGTCAAAAATCCAGATGCAGGCGCCGATGACCAGGGAGCACAGCAAAACCGTGCCGGTGTTGGCGATCACAGTCTTACGGTCAGGCCAAACGACCTTCTTCAGTTCGCTTTTCATCTCGCGGAACCATGCTCCGCGGTTCCTCTTCTTCTTGACTTCTTCTGCCATACGTTTACACGCCCTTTCTCATTTCGTTCACCATTACTTGGTTTCGCTGTGGAGCGTGTGCTTTCTGCAGAAGGGGCAATACTTGTTGAGTTCCAGCTTGTCCGGAGTGTTCTTCTTGTTCTTCATGGTATTGTAGTTTCTCTGCTTGCACTCGTTGCATCTCAGGGTCACTTTCACGCGCATCTAACGGCACCTCCTTATTATTGGTATCTTTCCCGGCAACGCCGGGGATACCGACTGCCTCCCTGCCATTTCAGAAAGGGTCTGCGCCGCCATGGCTGAAAAGCGAAAAATGCGCATGACAACAAAGCCCTTTTTCACAGGTAAGAGAGATTGTACCACAAGTCAAATCTGAGGTCAACTGTTTTTTGAAATTTTTTCTTGCCTTGCGGATTTTCCCGCTGTATGCTATCATGACCGCAGGAAAAAGCAATCACAAAGGAGGATTCCCATGCGGATCATGGCCATTGACTACGGCGACGCCCACACCGGCATCGCCATCTCCGACCCCACCGGCTTTCTGGCCGGCTTTACCACTACCATCAACGCCTACCGCCCGGAGGTCGTGGCCGATCAGGTGGCGTCTCTGGCCCGGGAGCACGGTGTGGAAGAGCTGGTGCTGGGATATCCCAAAAACATGGACGGCTCCGTGGGGCCCCGGGCAGAAAAGGCCCAGGCTATGGGAGAACTGCTCAAGGAAGTCACCGGGTTACCGCTGACGCTGTGGGACGAGCGCCGCACCACCATCGATGCCCATCAGATCCTGATGGGCGCCGGCAAAAATGCGAAAAAACGGAAAAAGACTGTGGATGCCGTGGCCGCCACTCTGATTCTGGAGGGGTATCTGACCTATAAAAAGAGCCGGTGACACCGCCTGCCGGATCGCTGTTCCTCTGCCAATAAAAAGCGCACCGTTCTCTTCGAACGGTTCGTTTTTTTCAGCCTTTGACCGTGCCGTCGGCGTTGAACACCGGCAGCGGTGCCAGAAAACGGATGTCATCCCGCTTCTGGGCATCACCCTCCGCCAGAACGGCCACCCGGCCGGTAACCGTGCCGCCGGCCATCTTTACCAGTGCCTCCATGGCATGGAGCGAACCGCCGGTGGAAATCACATCATCCATCAGCAGGATGCGCTTGCCCCGGATCAGGTCCGCGTCGTCCCGGCCCAGGTACAGCTCCTGCTCCCCTGCCGTGGTAATGGACTGGTCCACCACGTGCAGCGGATCGGGCATATAGGCCTTGGGACCCTTACGGGCAATAAAGTACTTTGCCGCGCCGGACTGGCGGGCCATCTCATGAATCAGGGGAATGCTCTTGGCCTCCGCGGTGAGCATGTAGTCATAGCTGTCGGCGGGAACCAGTTTCAAAAGCTCCCGAGCACAGGCCACAGTCAGCTCCGCATCTCCAAAGACGATGAACGCGCCGATGTACAGATCATCCGTGACCTTGCAGATGGGAAGTTCCCGGTGCAGGCCCGCCACATCAATCGGATAGGTATGCATAACATTGCCTCCCTCAAAAAATGCCATACAGGTAAAAAGGCGCACAATTCGCGCCACATAATCTTTTATTATACGGTCTGACAGCGGAAAGTCAAGCGGAACGCTGCCAGAATTCCCTTTGGAAATTTGATTACCTCCCAAATATCGTCGTTTTATACAACAGCTTCCTTCTTTTTTCTCTGACAGAAAGAAATGCATTGGCAAAACTGACAAAATGAATGCTTGCTTCCTCCGTCAAGACATGTTACAATGACCATAGAGGTCAGACAACCCACAGGGAAGCATCATATAGATGAATGAGGAGGCACACTGATGAATGCGTATCTTGCCAGCGTAATTGAGAACGTGAAAAAGAAGCACGCGAATGAGCCCGAGTTCGTCCAGACTGTGGAGGAGGTTTTCTCCTCGTTGGAACCCGTCATCGAAAAGCATCCCGAGTATGAAAAAGCCGACCTGCTCAATCGGATGGTGGAACCGGAGCGGATGTTCACCTTCCGGGTCTGCTGGGAGGACGATCAGGGCCAATGGCATACCAACATCGGTTACCGCTGCCAGTTCAACGGCGCTCTGGGTCCCTATAAGGGCGGCCTGCGGTTCCAGGCCAATGTGTATCCCGGCATCATCAAGTTCCTGGGCTTTGAGCAGATCTTCAAGAACTCCCTGACAGGCCTGCCCATCGGCGGCGGCAAGGGCGGCAGTGACTTCGATCCCGCCGGCAAGTCCGACGCGGAGGTCATGCGGTTCTGCCAGGCCTACATGCAGGCCCTCTATCGCTACATCGGCCCCGATGTGGACGTTCCCGCCGGCGACATGGGCGTGGGCGGCCGTGAAATCGGTTATCTCTTCGGCGAGTATCGCCGGCTGAAAGGCGCCTTTGAAAACGGCGTGCTCACCGGCAAGGGCTTCTCTTACGGCGGCAGCCGCATCCGCCCGGAGGCCACCGGCTACGGCGCGGTGTACTATCTGGAAAACGTCCTCAAGCACGAGGGTGAGTCCATCGAGGGAAAGACCATCGCCTGCGCGGGCTTCGGCAACGTGACCTGGGGCATCTGCAAGAAGGCCACGGAGCTGGGTGCCAAGGTGGTGACCCTCTCCGGTCCTGATGGCTACATCTATGATCCCGACGGCGTTTCCACGAAGGAGAAGATCGACTACATCGTGGAGATGCGCGCCAGCGGCCGCAACAAGGTCAAGGACTATGCCGACAAGTTCGGCGTGGCGTTCTATCCCGGCGAGAAGCCCTGGGGCGTGAAGGCAGATGTGATCATGCCCTCCGCCATGCAGAACGACGTTCACATGGAGCAGGCCAAGCAGATCGCCGCCAACGGCGTGAAGTACTACATCGAAGTGGCCAACATGCCCACCACCAATGATGCGCTGAAGTTCTTGATGGAGCAGCCCGGCATGATCGTGGCGCCCTCCAAGGCCGTCAACGCCGGTGGTGTGGCTACCTCCGCCCTGGAGATGGCCCAGAACAGCGAGCGGCTGGTGTGGACCGCCGACGAGGTCGACAAGCAGCTCCACCAGATCATGAACACCATCTACCAGATGAGCGTGGACGCCGCCGAGGAGTATGGCCTGGGCTATAACCTGGTGGCAGGTGCCAACATCGCCGGCTTCAAGCGGGTTGCCGAGGCCATGATGGAGCAGGGCGTGTTCTGAGTTCTCTCTCCCCCCAACTTTTCCAGAAC
>OOBW01000686.1_pt1 | contig 21576 bp, 17 predicted proteins | sample 1671701 | NCBI WGS metagenome assembly OOBW01 (sample SAMN06348183, study PRJEB24527) | human gut metagenome | biome: human gut; feature: ankylosing spondylitis patient; material: feces | host: Homo sapiens | place: China | collected 2015-10 | reverse complement strand
GTTTAGACATAGTAAAACCCTCGAGATTCATGTCCGAATTTCGAGGGTCACTACAGTTTGGTTCTTTTTTCATTGTTTGCAAAAAGAAATTATTAATAATATTATGAATTGGTATTCTTATCACTTAAGACAATATTCTTAATTAGAAAAGGTTAAACATGTTAGAAAAAATAAAAACTAATAAATTTTGCCAATTCATCTGGCCATATTTATTAATCATCTTGGCTACAACCATAGTCATTTCACCGCAGCTAATCTCACACACTATCTTAGCTAGTGATGACACTGCTGATACCTTATTTCACTATAGTCGCTTTTATGATGCAGGGATGCAGCTTAAAAGTGGAATATTTAGCATTTTCCAAACAAATTTTACTTTTCAGCAGAGCGGAAGAATTATTAATGCCATTTATGGGCCACTTTTCGCCTACTTTAACGGGATTTTAGTTATTATTGCTGGTAATTGGTTTAACTATCAAGTTATCTTAGCCTATCTAATTTCTTTGTTGGGTGCTGGCAGTATGTATTACCTCCTAAAGCAGGTAGGTATTAATAAGCTTTTAGCTACTGTAATGGGAATTATCTATATTAACATTGGGATGATTCCAGCTTTTATCAATCGTAGTTCTTTTAATGGGTGGGGACAGGCTCTAATGCCGCTAGTTGTTTTATGCGGCGTTCGCATGATTAGCAATAAAAAACAACCAATTAACTGGATTCAGTTAATGATTGTGATGAGTCTGCTTATTCAAGTCCATGTCTTAAGTACCTTAATGGCAGTCTTGTTACTAATTCCATTCTTTATCTACTCTTTAATTATTAACAATAATTCTAAAAAAGTTTGGATACCCTTTATTAAGGCAGTTCTAGGAACTATTGTTTTATCAGCAAATGTAATTGGTGCATTTTTAGTTTTAATGCCTACAAATCACCTTTCTGCAACTACTGAATTTGATTTATCGCGTGGCGGATTGCGACCACATATGCTTTGGCACAACGAATATGGAACAGCATTTGCTTATATTTTGCCAATTTTTGTCCTATTGATTATTGCGCAATTTATCTATGTTGTCATGCACTATAAACGAGATAAGCTAAATACTTTTGTAACCATTTGGGGTACGGTCTTATTAGGCTTATCTTCATTTGTTTTTCCATGGGGACTAGTTCAAGGAGTTTTCCCAAGCTTAAAATCCTACTTTCAATTTCCATTTAGATTAACAGTTGTGGCATATCCATTGATTTTACTAGGGATGGCTTTAACGGTTAACTACTTACTAAAAGAGGGAGTTAAGCCAAAAGCAGTTGGCATTAGCTTGGTAACAATTTTACTTTTAGAAGCAGCTGTGCCAAATATAATTACCAACCATATTTTCACAGTTGCTTGTCGAAAAGATGCACAAGTCCAAGTTGTCGCTAAACAATCAACCAGTGACAAGATGCTAGAGATGTTGAAGTGGCATTATTTACCAGACTATTTACCAACGAAAGATAAGTCGATTGACCAAAATGCAGCTTATCTATATAAAGTTAATGTTGTTGAGCGATACCAAAAATTTGATCACCGAGTTACTAAAAATGGTGATTTAGTATTATCTTGGAAGGCTAATAAAGATAATAAAATAGTTTTACCTGTTGTGCTTTACACGCAAAGTGAACTAACAGTGAATAGTAAGAAATTCTCCGGCGCTAAAAATGTAATTGGGAATCCAATTGTTGATCAAAAAGCTGGATTAAATCGCGCTATTCTACATTTTGCAGTGCCGAGCTGGTTCTATGTGATAAGTGCAATTTCATTAATTTCTTGGCTTTTAGTTATTGTATTTTCACTATGGAAAAAGTTTATAAATAATAAAGACAATTAAAAGATATTTAATTCATATACAAAAGCAGTTCCTTAATAAGTTCAATTTATTAGGAAACTGTTTTTTGTTTGTATGGGTTATTTACGATTAATATCAATTTATTTTTCAATTAATACATGGCTATAGAAAGCTCGTTATGTTATCATTTAACTGTAAGAATTGAAACCGCTTTCTATGGTTTCAGAGGAGGAAAAAAGTTGAGTACACAAGAACGTTATTCTCATGATGAGTTAAGAAAAGCTAACAAAAAATTTAGTCGGGTTCGTTCTACTATTGAATCTGCCTTTTATGGTAACAATGTACACGAAGTAACTAGTGTTGCTGAAGCTTATAATTTAGCTAAGAAACAATCTGGTGTTATCGAAACTGACCTACCAATTTTACATACTAAAGAACTAGGTTTACCCCAGGGTGCAAAGCAATTAGTTTATAATCACGGTAAAATCTTGGGTAGAACAGCAAGTGCACGTCACTTTGTAGATGATCCAAAAGAGGATCCTGAAGCATTAGCAGGCAATTTACGTGAAGATATTTATAAGGGCCATGATCAAAAATTCTTAAAAGCAACAGTTTTAGTAGGATTAGATCCAAGCTTTACTGTTAAAGCACATATTATGATGCCAGAAGATCAAGCCTTTAACTTGCTCTCCTATATCTTGAACTTCCACTTCTTTGATGAAGAAGCTGAAAAGATCTATAAGAAGTCGAAATTATATGATGAAGGAGATATTTACTTCTACTTTGATCCAAATACACAAGATGAAGATTATCCAAAGGGCTTTGGTGTCTTTGATGCTCCACATAACTGTGCTGCAGTCTTTGGCTTACGCTACTTCGGTGAATTAAAGAAGGGTACTTTAACTCTTGCTTGGGCTATGGCTCACAGAAACGGTTATACAGCTTGTCACGGTGGTGAAAAGTCATTCCACTTTAAGGATAAGGATGATAAAGTATTTGCTTTCTACGGCTTATCTGGTTCAGGTAAATCTACTTTGACTCATGAAATGTATGATGGTAAATATGATATCACTGTTTTGCACGACGATGCATTCATTATTTCTCGTGAAGATGGATCTTCAGTAGCATTAGAGCCTTCATACTTTGATAAGACGCATGACTATCCAGCAGGACACCATGAGACTAAGTACTACACTACAATTATGAACTGTGCAGTTACTCAAGATGAAGATGGTAAAAAAGTTATTGTAACTGAAGATCTTCGGAACAATAATGGTCGTGTTATTAAGACACGTTATACTTCACCACATAGAGTTGACTATGAAAATGCACCAATCACTGCCTTATTCTGGATTATGAAGGATGGTTCTTTGCCACCAATCTTAAAGGTTGATGATCCAGTTCTAGCAACTACCATGGGACTTACTTTAGCAACTAAGAGAACTAGTGCTGAAAACTTACCAAAGGGCTTTGATATGAATACTTTGGTAATTGAACCATTTGCGGATCCATTCCGTGCTTACCCAGTATCTGGTGACTACTCAGACTTTAAGGAATTATTTACTAAGCGTGGAGCTTCTTGTTACATTCTGAATACTGATGCATTCATGGGTAAGGATATTCCAAAGGAAGTAACTAAGAAGCTAGTTGAAGATCTTGCTAACGACACTATCAAAGACAGTGACTGGAAGCAATTTGGTAACTTCAAGGGTGTATCTTACTTGCCAATTGAAGGATATGAAGTTCACTTAGATGACCCTGAATATCAAAAGACTTTGGCTAAGAGAATGCAAGATCGGTTAGACTGGTTGAATAAGTATGATGAAGAACACCCTACTCAACCAATTCAAGAAGAAGCTAAGAAGACCTTGGAAGGTATTATTAAGGAATTAAATTAGTTAAACATAGTTAGAAATCCTCTTAAAAATTTTTATATTTGAACACTAAAAAGGCATCCCGACAGGGATGCCTTTTTGTTAGCTATTAACTTGTGTTACTCTTTTAGTTCTCCTTCGGCTTGAAGCTTCTTTTTAATATCTTCAAATTTCTTAGGAGGGATGCGAGTAATATGTTGTCTTCTTTGATTTCCTAGAATCAATGGTACACGTTCAATGACTGTATCTGCATAATCTAAGCCAAACCATGAAGCAGGGTTGGAGGAAAGATTTTGAAGCCATACACGTGCTTCAACTAAGAATTTTTCATAACTTCTAAGTTGTGTTTGTGGACTAATTACATCGTTAACGATAACGAATGAGAAGTCACCAACATCTCTACCAGGAGTAGTAGTGTATTCCTGTGGTTGAGATTCAATAGTTCCATCTGCAATCAAGTCGTGAACAATTTGACGCAAGTAAACATTCACGCTAGTTTGCTGCTTAAAACCAAGGAAGAGCTGAACGTTAATAACATTCTTTGTACCGTAAGTGTTAACAGCATATTCAGCAGTGAATGGTTCATTGGTTACGTTAACTGTTACAAACCAATATGCTCGTGCTCGCTTAGGACGTTTATCTAAGATAGAGTAGAGAATTTCTCGCTTAATAAACTTATTGTACTTAACTTTTGCCATATAGGCTAAGTTAGTCGCAAAAGTAGGATAATCTTCGTCGTGACTTAAGTTCGTCAACATATCAACATATTCATCAAGACGGACATAAGCGTTACGTGATTCACGCTTGTCTCTAATTTTATTACCATAGTACCAAACGTACATAATGATACCGATGAATCCGGCAATAACTAGTGAAACGTAACCACCGTGCATGAATTTACTCAAACTGGCTAACATAAACATTACATCTAAGAAACCAAAGAAAATTAAGAAGAGCCAATTCCAAATAGTATGAACGCCCTTCATTGCCAGCCATTCATAGAGCAGAATTGTTGTCATTAACATTGAAATGGTAATTGACAAACCATAAGCTGCTTCCATGTGCGCTGAGGTTTGGAAGAAAAGTACGATTGCAATAGTTGCTGCACAAATCATTTTGTTAACTGAAGGAATATAAATCTGTCCCTTTTTAGTGGAAGGATACATAATATTCATTCTTGGTAAAAATTTCAAACCACTGGCTTCAGCTACTAAAGTAAATGAACCAGTAATCAAAGCTTGTGAAGCGATAACAGCTGCAATAGTTGCTAAAACAATCGCAGCTAAACGAATGTTTTGTGGAATAATTTCGAAGAATGGGTTGAAATCACCATTTCCCGCATTGTAGTTAGGGTTGTTTAAAATCCAAACACCTTGACCGAAGTAGTTAAGTGACAAACAAACAAAGACATATGGCCAAGAACCGATAATATTCCCCTTACCAACGTGACCAACATCTGAGTACAAAGCTTCAGCACCAGTAGTAGCAAGGAAGATAGAACCTAAAATGAAGATTCCAGCCTTGTTATATGGACTGAATAAAAGTTTAATTGCGTAGTATGGATTAAGAGCTTGCAAAATTGAAAGGTCACCCATCATATTCATTAATCCAATTACACCTAAGAAGGTGAACCAGATAAACATGATTGGACCAAAAGCCTTACCAATAATACTTGTTCCCATTCGTTGAATTGAGAACAAAAGCAAAAGAATTACTACTGTAATCGCAATAACAGTTCCCTGAGTAGAAACCGGAACGTTACCATGACCAAATTCAATTCCTTTTAATCCTTCAATCGCAGTCGTAACAGTAACTGCAGGCGTTAAAGTACCATCAGCTAAGATGGCCGCTCCACCGATTAAAGCAGGAAGAATAAGCCACTTAGCTCGTTTCCGGACCAAAGTATAGAGGGCAAAAATACCACCTTCACCATGGTTAGTAGCTTTTAAGGCAATAAAGACAGTTTGCAAAGTTGTTAACAGGGTAACTGTCCAAAGTACTAAGGAAATAGAACCTACAATAAAGTCGCGATTTACGTTCGCAATTCCGCCGTTTCCGGCAACAATTGATTTCATAACGTATAGCGGACTTGTTCCGATATCTCCGTAGACAATACCAATAGCAATCAGTAAGCCTGCGGCTGATATATTTTTCCGTGTTTTTTCATTCATTATTATATTCTCCCAATAAATAGCCAAATAGCTAAATATTCAATAACGTAAAAAAGAATGCCGAAAAGACATTCTTTTTTTTAAACATATCTATTTTCATCTATTTGCGCAAGAGTTGCAAGTATCTGCAAGCGATTAATTAAAAATATTTATTTCAATTTAGTTCTTTGAATTGATTTAATATTTTGTGAGCCTAGGATTAATGGAACTCGTTCAACTACTGTATCAGCATATTCTAATCCAAACCAAACAGCAGGATTAGAAGATAAATTTTGAAGCCAGACACGACTTTCAACTAACCACTTTTCATAAGTATTTAATTGAGTTTGTGGACTAATCACATCATTTACAATTACAAATTTAAAATCTCCAACGTCACGACCGGGAGTCGTGGTGTATTCTTGTGGCTGAGATTCGATTGTACCATCTTTAATTAGATCGTGAACTATTTGTCGTAGATAAACATTAACTTTTTGCTGTTGCTTAAAACCTAAATATAGTTGAACGTTAATCACGTTTTTTGTGCCGTAAGTATTGATTGCATATTCGGCGGTAAAGGGTTCGTTAGTTACATTAACAGTGACAAACCAATATGCATGGGCCCGTTTTGGACGTTTGTCTAAAATTGAGTAGAGTATATCGCGCTTGATAAACTTATTGTACTTAACCTTAGCCATATAAACTAAATTTGTTGCATATAAGGGTACACTATCATCATGACTTAAATTACTTAGCATAGAAATGTATTCGTCTAAACGCACGTAAGCATTTTTAGCTTCGCGTCTATCACGAACTTTGTTACCAAAATACCAAATATACATAATTGCACCGATAAAGGCAGCAATAATTACTGTTACATAACCGCCATGTAAAAACTTAGCTAAACTGGAAATTAAAAACATACTTTCAATTGCACCGAACAAAAATAGAAAAACTAAGCGTAACAAGATGTTAACTTTTTTTAGAGATAGGTACTCAAAAAGTAAGATTGTTGTCATTAACATGGTGACCGTAATTGCTAACCCGTAAGCTGCCTCCATGTGTTCTGATGTCTTAAATAAAAAGACAATTCCGATTGTAGCAACGCATAGCATTTTATTAATAGAAGGAATGAAGATCTGTCCTTGTTCAGTGGAGGGATAGATAATTTTCATCCTTGGTAAAAATTTTAAGCCACTTGCTTCTGAAACTAATGTAAAAGATCCGGTAATTAGAGCCTGAGAAGCGATAATGGCTGCTAAGGTAGCTAAAATGATGGCAAAAAATTTCCACTGACTTGGAAGAGCTTCAAAGAAAGGATTAAAGTCGGTATTACCAGCATGATAGTTGGGATTTTCTAAAATCCATACTCCTTGACCAAGATAGTTCAAAGCTAGACAAATAAAGACGTAAGGCCAAGAAGCCATGATATTGCCTTTTCCTACGTGGCCTACGTCTGAATAAAGTGCTTCTGCCCCTGTAGTTGCTAAAAAGACAGCTCCTAGGATTAAGACACCAACCTTATTTGCTGGGCTAAACAAAATTTTGACTGCTAACACAGGGTTGAGAGCCTCAAGGAGCGACAAGTCATGACTTAGGTTCATAGCACCAGTTAAACCTAAAAAAGTAAACCAGATAAGCATAATTGGCCCAAAAGTTTTTCCAATTATACTAGTTCCCATTCTTTGGATGGAAAATAAAAATAAAAGAATGATGATGGTAATAATAAGAACACTTTTTTGATTAGGAACGGGAATATCATTGCCAAATCTCATGTTTTTAAGACCTTCAATTGCTGTCGTGACAGTAACTGCAGGTGTCAGTGTGCCATCTGCAAGCAAGGCAGCTCCACCAATTAAAGCAGGAAGAACTAACCATTTGGCCTTTTTTCTAACTAAAGCATAAAGTGAAAAAATACCACCCTCACCATGGTTAGTCGCTTTAAGAGCAATTAGAACATACTTAACTGTTGTTAAAAGAGTTATTGTCCAAAGAATAAGAGAGATAGATCCGACTATATATTCTCTGTTAACACTAGCAATTCCTCCATTTTCATTCACAATTGCCTTCATAACATAGAGAGGACTTGTACCAATATCGCCATAGACGATTCCAATTGAAACTAAAAGGCCAGCTAGAGTGACCTTTTTTCGTACACCATTATTCATATTAAAATTTCCTAATAAAATAAAACATAATGACATTTTAGATAAATAAAAAAGAATGTATTAAAACAATACATTCTTTTTACTAGCACTATTTTGTTCCTTTAGGATTCAATATGCAACTAATAATTTGTGATTTTTTTATGAAAGAGTTTGCTTAATTTCGTTACGACGATCAGTGTACCATTTTTCCCAATCTTCGTAAGTTTTCATATTTTGTGGATCTACACCAGTTTGCTTTTGGATGTTGTTAAGCATATCCAAGAAACGATTTGCATGGATATTTAATACGTGTTTAACTAAATTTTGACGGCTGAAAGCCATATTGTTAGTTAAGTATGTATTAATTTCAATAACATCATGATTACCATCGTAAACATCCATAATTTCAAGATCGCTTTCGTCAAATTTTGAAATATAGAAGTTAGCAAATGTCTTTAAGTAATCTGGTTGTTCTTTAAATTCAGTAGCTGGCATTTCTACACGATTTGCCTCTGGCATAAATACTTCAAATTCTTCTTTTTCTTGAGTTTCTTCGGTGTTCTTCTTGTCTTCAGTCAAAGTTAAGAGCTCCTTTACTGTCTAGCTGTACAAAAATTCAATATAATCTTACATTGAATTACAATCAAAAGCAAATTTTATAGGTCTTATTTAAAGTTTTCTACATCTTGTTTGGTGTAAGAATCAATTGTAGTATGGCCACTATTAGCAGCTGATCTCATGAAGTCAACAACTTTTTGGTCAGACCATGAACTAGTATCAACACCAATTGAACTTAATTGATTACGAGTTTGAGAAATTACTCTGCCAGTAACTGTTTGACCATCGATCATCATACTATCGCTACTTGAAGTTGATGAAGAATTAGTATTTGAATTGTTGTTATTAGCTGCAGTGTTGTTGCTTGAGCTTGTTGCACTAGATTTTTGGCTTGCAGCACTATTGTCTTGAGAGTTTGAACTATTTGAATTGCTTGAACTATTGTTAGAGTTAGAATTAGTGTTGTTGTCAGTATTATTACTGTTTGATGAGCTAGATTTTGAGTTAGAAGTTTGCTTGTTTGAAGTAGTAACTTCATCGTCATCATTAGCATCTAAGTTATCAGTGTCAATGTCATCGTTAACATTTTCGCCATTTAATTTTGCATTAGCAACTTTGCGTAAATGTTTAACGTTCTTCTTTACCTTCTTATAATACTTACTATTAATGTAAGGTAAATCTAAAATTTGGTCGCAAGATTTAACTGCTGCTTGGTAGTCACCATCTCTGTAGCTTAGTTTAGCCTGTTTGTATAATGGGTTAATATCATTAGTGATATGATCTTGAACCTTGTCAATTGTCTTGTAGAGTTTAGAAGCTTGTTTAGTCATTACTGAGTAGCCATTAGTCTTGTTGGCTGCTTTATCTAATTCACCTAAGGCATCTTTAAATTCATATTCTCTAACTTCTTCTTGAGCATCCTTCATGTCGCCAGCTTGATCTGCATAAGCTTTTGATTCAGAAGTAGCTTTTACATCATGTGCATCTTCAAATTTTTCTTCAGCTGTTTCATATTTTTGACTAGAAGCAGCATCTTTTCCTTGATTCATATAGGTGGTGTACTTGTCGAAACCACTATTAGATGAATTATTTGATGATGTGTTTGAACATCCAACTGCTAAAAAGGTAATGAAGAATGCCGTAATGGCAACTCCGAGTTTTGATCGTTTCATCATTTTTTCCTCCTATAAAAATGAATTTATCTTACTTAAATTATACCAAATTCACGTATGAAAAATTTGTTGAAAAAGTGGCACAATTTTTTGAGATAAATCGTTAGTAATAGTGTAAGGCAATTCACCGGTGCTGACTTACAAAAAATTAATTATCAGTTTGATTATTAGAGGTATGAAAATGGAATTTATTTTAAAAGATCAATCAGTTCAATTTACTTTTGCGGGTGAAAAATATAGCAAGGGTAAGAAAAGTAGAATTTTAAAAAATGTCAAGAAGCAAGCTAGTGCTGAAGAAGTAATGAAGGTGGAAAATGCCATGTCTAAGTTACAAAAAGACGATGGTATTAAAACTGCTAGACTAATTTCGTATTCAAATATTCAAGCTTAAGAAAAACACATAAATAAAGAAAATTTAGGGGGAATAAAAAATGACTACTACTAAAACATTAAGACTTACATTTAAGAATGCTAAAAATAAGAAAGTAAATCTATCTTTACCTGATGCAGCAGAAAACTTGACTGAAAATGAAGTTAAGGATGCTATGAACAAAATGTGTGAAGCTAACTTATTTGCAAAGAAAGAAGTTGATCAATATCAGACTCCTTTATCTGCTCAATATGTTGAACGTACAGTTACTTCTGTGTTTGATGATAGTGAAAAGAATTAGGACGATATTTTTTGAGATAAGAAACTTGATTAAGTTATTAAATAAACTCTTAAAAGGGTAATGCTTCGGCATTACTCTTTTTATTTTGAGATGAAAGTATGTAATTTATGTTACTTTTTTTATTTCAGAATGTTTGTTCGGTTGTATCTAGCAACTTGCCAAACTACAATAAAGGGTGTATGTAAATTGGAAGGAGTTTAAGTGATGAAAAAACGAACATTCACTGGTATTGCTACCGCGGCACTTATAACCACTGCCGGTATATCAGTTACCAACAACCTTAAACCAGATAATCCTTTAAAAACTGGTGAAGGTACTGTTCAAGCTGCAACCTATCAACAAGAATTTTTAGATAAAGCTATTCCAGCTGCTACTACCGCATCATCTAAGTATGGTACTTATACTTCAGTTATGCTTGCTCAAGCAACAGTTGAATCAGCTTGGGGTCAATCAAGTTTGGCTCAAGAACCTAATAATAACTTATTTGGTATTAAAGGCTCTTACAACGGTCAGTCAGTAAATATGAATACTGGCGAATACGGTAATGGTGGTTACTACACTACTAATGCCAGATTTAGAAAGTATCCATCATATACTGAATCATTTGAAGATAATGGTGCTTTATTACGTAACCAAATGGGTAATTATTACTCTGGTACTTGGGTAGAAAACTCAAATAACTATGCTCAAGCAACTCAAAATGGTTTACAAGGTAAATATGCTACTGATCCAAATTATGCTAAGACGCTTAATAGTGTGATTGCAACTAATGGTTTTGACAAATATGATCCCGTTACACAAGTTGTTAACGAAAATCGTACAGTTGCACAAACAACACCAGTTATGAGTGCACCAGTTGATCCTAGTGTTGGTACACAAGTAGATACTGCAAGAGTTGGTCAAAACGTAAATGTTACTAAGTATATTACTTATAACAACGGCGTAAAGCGCGCATTTATTGGTAACGGCTGGATTAATGCACTTGCATTTAGCCCAATTACTAATAACACTACTGCTAACACTGCCACTGCTAATAATAGTAATAAGCAAACTACAACCACTACTAACAACCAAGCTAGCCAACCAGTTAAGACTCCAGTCCAAACTACGACTTTGAAGGTTAAATCAGAAACTAAGGCAGCTCAACCAGTTAAACAATTAGCTACTTCATTAGCAGCAACTCCAGCTAAGAAAGAAGAAGTTAAAAAAGAGGCTGTTAAAGCTGAACCAGCTAAGACTACCCCTGTAAAAGTTGAAGCTCCTAAAGCTGAAAATAAAGAAACTAAGACTGCTATCCCAGTAGTAAAGACTACTGAAAACAAGACGACTAATACAGTTAAAAAGGTTGAAACTCCAGTAGTAAAACCAACTGAAACTGTAAAAAAGGATACCACTCCAGTTGTTAAAGCAGCTGAAGTTAAAAAAGCTGAAACTCCAGTGGTAAAACCAGTTGAAACTGTGAAAAAAGAAACAACTCCAGCTGTTAAGAACACTCCAGTAGTTTCAACTAAAGAATTAGCTAAAGTAGTTGAAGCTCCAGTAGTAAAGCCTAAGAAGGTTGAAGTTAAGGAAGTTAAGACTGCTCCAGTAACTACTAGTGCTAAAACTGTTGTAAAACCAACTGCTTCAGTTGTTGAAAATATTGCACCAGTACAGAGTTACCAAAGCGCCGTGTCTACAGCAGGTGCAAATAATAACTATGATACCCAATGGATTAGTACTAATACTGCTCCAAAGAGTGCATCTACTGTTTTAGTTAAAGTAACTAAGACTACGCAAGTATTATCAGGTCCAGATGGTCAAAAGCTAGACCAACGAGTTGAAGTTGGTAGTGAGTTCGTAGTTATAGCTTCAAAATATGCCGGCGGCAACTTATATTATGAAATTAGTAATGGTAAATGGATTATGGCAAAATATACTACTCAAGAAGCACAAGTCACTGCAAAATCTGGTGTATTGACTATTAATTCTAAACCAGACTATGGTGTGCCAGTATGGCGTGTTCCAGGCCAAGATCAAATTTCAGGTAAGTTCTTGAAAGACGGTTCAAGTTGGAGATACTTTCGTGTAGCTAATGTTAACGGACAAACTTGGTACGACCTTGGTGGAAATCAATGGATATCTGCCAAGTCAGTACTAGTTCGTTAATTTATAAAAGATTAGATTGTTTCATTAAAGTTCTTTGGAGGAGGAAGTTTTTTAATGCGTTCAACAAATAAGAAATTTATTAGTGCATTAGCTTGTGCTAGTGCTATGACAGCTTTAGCAATTGTAGATCCGATGGGTGTTACTAAAACTCATCAAGTAGCACAAGCCGCAACTGATAATGTGCCTGCACGTTCTGCAGGTGTAGATGTTTCAAGTTGGCAAAGTACAAACTTGAATCAACAAGCAAAATCTGGGGCACAATTTGCTGTCGTTAAAGTATCTGAAGGTACAAATTATCAAAATCCTAATGCTCAAGGTCAAATCCAGAGTGCTGAACAAAATAATATGATGACTATGGGTTACCACTACACTCATTTTGGCTCTGACAGCAATCGAGCAGTTCAAGAAGGAAACTATGCAGTTAATTCAGCACAACAAGCTGGTTTACCACAAGGCTCATATTTAGCAGCTGATTGGGAACAAGACGTTAACAATAATACTAATGGCAGTGTTGCAGCTAATACTAATGCAATCACTAGTTTCATGGATACTGTTCATGATGGTGGATACAACCCAATGCTTTATTCTAGTGAATGGTTATTAAAGAATAAGGTTGATACTAATAAGATTTCTGAAAAGTATCCAAATGCCTTATGGGTAGCTAAGTATAAGACTAATGGTCGTGAAGACAATCCTGACTTCAACTACTTCCCATCAATGGATAATGTGGCTATCTGGCAATATACGCAAAATTGGCGCGGTCAAAATGTGGATGGAAATGTTAATGTAGTTCCTCTTTCAAACAAGACTAATACCAATAATTCAAATGCTAATAACGGACAAAGCAGTAGTCAAGCACCTGCTAGACCAAATACTAATAAGCCAGCAGAAACTGAAACTAATTGGATTAAGCAAGATGGTACTTTTACTACTGGTGGTGCAATTAATTTAAGAACTGGTGCAAGTACTAGTAGTAGTATTATTGCTCAACTTCCAGCAAATAGTGAAGTTAAGTATGATGCTTACGCTACTAAGGGTAACTACACATGGTTGAGACAACCACGTGCTAATGACCAATATGGTTACTTAGTAGGACGTGCAAATGGTCAAGATTGGGGTACTTTTAAGACAACTGCAAGTGCTACCAATACTGCTAAACCAAACACTAACACCAATAATAAACCAGCTCAACCAACTAACAAGCCAAGCACAAACACTAACGTAAACAGTGATTGGACTAAGCAAAACGGTGTCTTTGTAACCGGTGGAGCAATTAACTTGAGAACTGGCGCAAGCACTAACAGTAAAGTAATTGCAGAATTACCAGCTAATTCAGAAGTTAAATATGATGCTTACCGCACAATTGGTCAATACACATGGTTGAGACAACCACGTGCAAATGGTCAATATGGTTACTTAGTAGGACGTAACAATGGTCAAGCATGGGGAACGTTCAAGGAAGGTTCTGCAACAGCAAGTAAGCCAGCAGAAACTAAGCCTGCTAATAAACCAGCTAAGCCAACTAACAAGCCAAGTACAAACACTAACGTAAACAGTGATTGGACTAAGCAAAACGGTGTCTTTGTAACCGGTGGAGCAATTAACTTGAGAACTGGCGCAAGCACTAACAGTAAAGTAATTGCAGAATTACCAGCTAATTCAGAAGTTAAATATGATGCTTACCGCACAATTGGTCAATACACATGGTTGAGACAACCACGTGCAAATGGTCAATATGGTTACTTAGTAGGACGTAACAATGGTCAAGCATGGGGAACGTTCAAGGAAGGTTCTGCAACAGCAAGTAAGCCAGCAGAAACTAAGCCTGTTCAACAAACTACTCCTAAGCAAGTAAATACTAATAACAATGCTAGTTGGACTAAGCAAAATGGTACTTTCATTACTGGTGGAGCAATTAACTTAAGAACTGGTGCAAGTACTACTAGCCCAATTATTGAAACTTTACCAATTAATACTGTAATTAAATACGATGCATACTACCGTTCTGGTAACTATGTATGGTTAAGACAACCACGTGCAAATGGTCAATATGGTTATTTAGTTGGTCGTTTGAATAACCAAGCATGGGGATACAGATAATTTGAGAACAATTTTCAAATAGACTAATACATGAAAGACATGATCCTAATGGGCATCATGTCTTTTTTGTCTTATAATAAACTATGAAAAAAGCATGGAGGATATAATTTTGATTTATACAGTAACCTTAGATCCTAGTGAAAGTGTAGTAGGTAAAGGAATTAATATTTCACTTATTTTAAAAAAACTAGGTATTGATTCAATTGCGACTGGAATTGTAAATCACAAAAATGTAGAGCAAGTAGCAGAAGAGCTTGATAAAGCTGAGATTGAGAATCAATTTATTGAACAAACTCGTGGAATTAAAATTACTGCTAAAAACCAACAAAAATTATTGGATTATTTGAAAGTCTTAAAAGCTGGTGACATTTTAGTAATTGCCGGAAACTTTGCTAAGGGAATAGATCCAGTTTATTTGACTGATTTGGCTAAAGTTGCTGATCAAAGAGCAGCTGCATTAGTAGTAGATGTTCCTTATGAAAACGTACTTGATATCTTGCCAATGAACCCATTATTAATTAAGCCAAATGAGACTGAATTGAAGCATTGGTTCGAAAAGGATGACAAGGAAGTAACTACAAAAGAATTAATTGATATGGCTCATAGCTTAGTAGTCAAAGGAGCACAACATGTTCTTTTGTCCTTAGGTGCAAATGGTGCTGCAATTGTTAATATGATGGATGCTTTAATGGCACATGCGCCTGAAATTGAAGAAGTTGATAGTAGTGGTAGTGGGGATGCCTTACTTGGAACTTTCTTAGCTGGGATGCTTAAAGGATACACTCCTGTTAGAAATTTAGCTGATGCAATTGCTGCAGGTAGTGATACGGCTCAAAGTAAATGGCTTACTGATTTCAGAACAACCCCCGCACTTCAAAAGCAAATTATTGCTAGAAGAATTACCTTTGAAGAAGCAGAATAAATAGAATAAGTTGGCTTATAAAAGCCGACTTATTTTTTGTTGTTTTTTAGTATAATGGTACTAAATTTACTATAAGGGGAAGAAAAGTGGATCTATCTATATTTATTGTTAGTTTAGCAGCTTTAGTAATTCCAATCGTTATGGCGCGATTTAGGATTAATGCTATACCAACGGCAGTTGCTGAGATTGTGACTGGAATAATTCTAGGAAAAAGCTTATTAGATACCATAAAAATCACAAGCAGCGTATCGCTTCTATCAAATTTAGGTGTGATTTTGCTGATGTTTCTATCAGGTATGGAAATTAATTTTGATCTTTTTAAAAAGAAGGATTTACCTGAGTCTAAACAGAGTAAAATTAATCCAGCACGAATAGCAATTATTGCTTTTACCGCTATTACAATAACGGCATTTGCTTTAGCTTATATTCTAAAATTAATAGGCCTATTTAATGACGTTATGCTGGCTATGATTATTTTTATGACTGTAGCCTTAGGAGTGGTAATTGCCACTCTAAAAGAAAAAGAAATCTTATCTCGGCCGATCGGGCAAACCATATTATTAACAGCCGTTCTAGGGGAAGTAATTCCTTTATTGCTGTTGACTATCTATGCTTCAATTAACGGTGGGAATGCTGGAAGATTATGGCTTATTGTTCTGCTTTTCCTAGCAGCAATTATCTTGTTGAGACGATTTAAACAACCATATCAATGGTTTAATAAGATCTCTAAAGCAACTACTCAATTAGATATTCGATTGGCCTTCTTCTTAATATTTACATTAGTAACAGTCGCAGAACGTGTAGGAGCAGAAAATATTTTAGGTGCCTTTTTAGCTGGGATGGTTATGAAGTTACTTGAACCAAGTGAAGCAACAATGGATAAGCTAACTTCTATTGGTTATGGATTCTTTATTCCAATTTTCTTTATTACTACGGGGGTTAAGCTAGATTTGAAGTCACTTCTGGCTAATCCAAATGCTTTAATGTTAATCCCAGTTTTAGTATTGTTCTTACTTTTAGCCAAATTACCTATATTTTTGGTTTATACACGAAATTTCAATAAACGTAACAGTCTTGCGGGTACATTTTTAATTATGACTACAATTACGATTGTACTTCCAACATTAGAGGTTGCTCGTAAGTTAAATGCAATTACTGAAACTCAATCAGATGCTTTTATTTTGGCAGCCGTAGTCGTATGTATCTTAGGCCCATTTCTATTTAATTCGCTCTTTAGATTAACTAAAGAAGATAAAATTAAGCAACGAGTTGTCATGATGGGAACCAATGTAATGACTGTTCCTGTTGCTCAGGAGCTTCATGATAATTGGTATGATGTATTATTAGTAACCCATAAAAAAGAAAACTATGATACTTATAAGAGTAAAGTTGCTAATTTGAAGTTAATTAACAGTTTAGAAGAGGCATGTTTAGAAAAAGCTGGTGTCTTTGACTGTGATATTTTAGTAGCTGGATTTATTGAAGATGACTTAAATCGTAAAATTGCCCGTTTAGCAAAAGAGCATGGTGTTCAAAGAGTTATTGCTAGTCAAGAGAGACCAAAGCCGGAAACAATTAAGAAATTAGTCAGTGAAAAAATTGAAATATACAATATTTTCAATGTTCAGACTTCTGTATTAAGAGCTCTAATTGAATCACCTTCAATTTTGAGAATTTTAACAGATACTAAGAATGGCTTGTTTGAAGTAACGGTTAGAAATCATAAGTATGCTGGTCAGAAATTGATGAATCTAGACTTTATTGAACAAATGACCGTTAGTCGAATTTGGCGGAATGGTAAATGGTTAGTGCCACATGGAAATACAATCATTGAAGTAGGAGATCATCTAATTTTTACAGCTAAAGGTGAAGATGCAGAAAGAATTAGAGAAGAATTGGGTAGAAGAAATTAAATATAAAAAAATGACAGGATTTTTAGTCCTGTCATTTTTGTTAACGTTGCTTTTTTGCTTCTTGTAAAACAGCTAGAGTATTTAGACTATGGGTAAAAGCTTGATCAGCAACTGTAAAATCATGTTGATCAATAATCTTAGTGAATTCGATAAATTCAGCAATCATTCGATGAGAATACTTGTTGTAGTTAACAACTTTCGGCTCTTCTCCTCGTAATTGGATGCCAACTTTTGGCATTTCATTAGGATGGCCGTAAATTATGAGTGCACCTTTTTCACCTTCAATGGTGCTGACATTAGGTGAAAAGCTATTTTTAGCAGCAATTGAACTGGTCTGTTTATCAGAATATCCCAAATGAAGGATACCAGAAGTATCAATATTTTTTTGAATAGTTGGGAAATATTTAACAGAATCTGGCTTACCAAATAATTTAATAATAATGTGTAAGTTGTAGATGCCTAAATCCATTAGAGCCCCACCATCTTTTTTAGGATCGAAAGCTGGTTGAATGTCCCCTTCTAAGAAAGCATCATAGCGACTTGAATATTGAGTGTAATTAAGATTAACGACATGAATGGGGGAAATTTTAGCTAAGTTATCTTCAATGAATTTAAAGTTTTCTAAATAAATGTTAGTGATCGCCTCAACAATAATTACTTGGTTTTTATCAGCAATTTCTTTTAATTCACGTGCTTCATCAGTTGTAGCAACAAATGGCTTTTCACAAATGACGTTTTTTCCTGCTTCTAATGCGGCCTTGGCAATACTAAAATGCAAACTATTTGGAACAGCTACATAGACAGTATCGACATTAGCATCATTAAATAGGTCAGTATTGTCTTGATATAATTTTGAAATATTGTATTTTTCTTGCAATTCAAGACCAATTTGATGACTTCTTTTAGTAGTTGAAAGAGCCGCAAGTTCAAGATTTGGGATTTGATCAGCAATTGATAGAAAATCATGAACAATTTTTCCTGAGCCAATAATACCTAGTTTCATAATAAAACCTCCTTAATTAAGTTTAAAATTTAATTTTTTAGCATTTTTAGTAACTGAGGAAGGTACTGTTAATTTTTTAACTTTATTAATGTCATAAAGATGTAAGGTGAGAGTACCTTCTTTCTTACTATTATAAGTAACTTTATAGTACATATCAGTTAGTTGTTTTTTTCGATTAATCGAAATTCGTACATCAATATTTTTAACATTGGTTGATTGTGGATCGCTAGTGGGAGCGACAGTAGTCGCTTTTTGCATGCTTTTAATTACGTTGCTATTATCACCCTTATAGGAAATAACATAACTATTAAATCCATTAGATTTAAGTGTCATATGCTTAAAGGCATCGTCAGAAAATTGGGTGAAATCATGTGCAGTATAGAGCTTTTTATAGCCTGAATAAACTTCACTGAAGATGGCATTTTGTTTAATGTAATTCCATTGTTTCGTGCCATCACGGTGGTAAACATAGTCTTTGTTACCCCATAACTCAGAATTAGTATCAGATTTAGGGATGCTTTTCATGGTAATATGGATGGCATTATCTGGACCGACGACATAATTTGAATACATTTTTGACTTTGCATTAGTAGTTTTAGCATTAACGCGTGCAGTAGCAATTTTGGTATTGGCAGCCGTAGTTAATGCATCTTTAACGCTTGGCTTATTAAATGCAATAATTGCGCCCCAGACTACTACGATTAGGATAATAATACCTAAAATTAAAGCGGCAATTTTGCCGCCTTGATTGTTAGAAAAAATAATCTTTTTATCTTTGATTTTATTTTTTTCCATCAGTGTATCTTTCTAAATGATTATTGATTATTTTGTTCTTCTTGTGCTTTCTTGATGTCTTCAGCACTAATTGCATTCTTTTGAATGTCAGAAGGAACGGCTAAATCACTGTGTTGACCTAATTGGTCATAAGTTAGGTTCCAAGTGAAGTTATATTTTCCGCCAGCAGTATATTGGGCCTTAAAGGTCATTGATTCGACATTTTTGGTAGTTGGATCAATTAAATAAGTGATCTTAAGATTTTGAACTTGAGCTGATTTTACTAAGCGGGCCACCTGCATATTTTGAGAACCAGGAGTGTTCATGGCATCAATAATCAAAGGATTGACAGCATTCCATAGGTTGGCATCAGTACCATCAAAACTAATTTCATAATTTCCATTTTTTCTTTGAACAGTGGCTTTTTTAGCAAAAGCTTTATTAATTTTCTTAAAAGTTGCAGAATCGAATCTTTCCTTTACTTGATCAGGATCAAAAGTGTCTGCATCAATTGAGTTTTTAATCCAATGACCCTTGTTTTGCTCTAAAAGTAAGTACATGTCCTTTATGGTAAGCCACATTTGTTCAGTTTGAGATTTTTTCTTTTGAGTTAAGGTATAAGTAAGATTAGTTACATCACCTTTGTTTTTGAATAAACCTTCTGATTTTGACTTTTGGTTCATTTCATCAGAATTAGTGGTTTGAGTGAAGTGACCGTTAGCAAAGCTAGAATTAAATTTTGCATTGATTAATGAGCTTGCAGAAGGCTCAGTACTCTTTGTTTGTTTACTGCTTTTATTTGAACAAGCTGTAGTTAAAGAAAATAAAATTACTCCCAATAAAATTAGGAAGCTGAATTTTTTCTTCATAAAAATATATTCCCCCAATAAATGTATCTATCTTATTTTATTTTACTCTATTTTTGGCTGAAAAAAGTATTCTAAGAGCTTAACTTTAGTGCTTTTTAAGGACATTTAAAATATTGCGTAATTTACTGCCTTTAACTTGTAAGTTGCTTACTGCTTGGGTTACCTCAATGCAGCCAATATATTTACCATGTTCATTATGAAGACTATAGAAGGAAATGTTAATTGGTTGTTTCTTTTTGGTAATCATAATTGAAATGTTTTTACGCTTGCCGGCGTGCATTTGATCTAGAACTTCCTTAACATGCTTTTGACTGTGGCCGGGATGCACTTCAAAAACAGTCTTACCTATAACTTTTTCAGTACGCTTAAATAAGCGCTTCTCATTCATAGAGGACCAGACAACACGGTCGTTTTCATCTAAAACGTCCATTTCTTGTGGAATTGTTCTAAAAATTGCATTTAGCTGTTCAAGTGAGAGATGCCCACCATCTAACTTGATATTTTCCATAATTAAATACTTCCAATTCATCAAAATTAATATATCTATCGTTATTTTAACATTAAACATTTTGTGAATTAATCAAGCTTTTTTTCGTAATTCCTATGAAAATTTTGAATAAGCGTGTAAAATAGTTAGTGAAACATTGAATTTTAAAGGAGATACAGTTCATGTCGAAATTAGTTTTAATTCGTCACGGTCAAAGTGAATGGAACCTTTCTAACCAATTTACTGGTTGGGTTGATGTAAACCTTTCAGAAAAAGGTGTTGAAGAAGCTAAGAAGGCTGGTCGTTTAATTAAGGAACATGGTCTTGAATTTGATCAAGCTTACACTTCATTATTAACTCGTGCTATCAAGACTTTGCACTACGCACTTGAAGAAAGTGACCAACTTTGGATTCCTGAAACTAAGACTTGGAGATTAAACGAACGTCATTACGGTGCTCTTCAAGGTTTAAACAAGAAGGATACTGCTGAAAAGTACGGTGACGAACAAGTTCACATTTGGCGTCGTTCATACGATGTTTTGCCACCAGCTATTGATGACGATAACGAATACAGTCAAGCACATGACCGTCGTTACGCAAATCTTGATCCACATATCGTTCCTAAGGCAGAAAACTTACACGTTACTTTAGATCGTGTAATGCCATTCTGGGAAGATCACATTGCTCCAGATTTACTTGACGGCAAGAATGTTATTATTGCTGCACACGGTAACTCACTTCGTGCTTTAACTAAGTACATTGAAAACATCTCTGATGATGACATTATGGACTTAGAAATGAAGACTGGTGAACCAGTTGTTTACACATTTGACGACAAGTTAGATGTTGTTAACAAAGAAAAGCTTGACGACTAATTTTTAGTTATTGAGTAAAAAAAGCTCCGACATAATGAAGTGCCTCATAATTGTTAGACATAAAATCTAATAATTATGAGGTATTTTTTT
>OOBW01000678.1_pt1 | contig 21907 bp, 22 predicted proteins | sample 1671701 | NCBI WGS metagenome assembly OOBW01 (sample SAMN06348183, study PRJEB24527) | human gut metagenome | biome: human gut; feature: ankylosing spondylitis patient; material: feces | host: Homo sapiens | place: China | collected 2015-10 | reverse complement strand
ATTATAAATTTTTTCAGAACTGTATTCCAAAACAGCTCTGCGGATTCCTATTAGTATAGGGGCTTTCAAAATCTTTTGTGAAAAGGCTTTCCTCTAGTTTTATGAGTGAAAAACAAACAAAATTTATGTTCTGAAATTAGGTAGTTCAACAAAATTTGAAAAACTGGTTGCCAAAAATCCATTTTAGATTGTTATAGGTAGAGGGGTACGTTGGAAAAATGAATTTTCTTTGAATTTTCATAAGGCCCGGTTTAAAAACAGCCCTTTGAGTTTGTATAGGGTGTAAGGACTATTTTTCCAGGCTGACCGCTTCTCTGTGGTTTCACTTGTGAAAGCCCCTGATTCCTTACAAAGCTACATCGTACCTTGAAAATTTCATGAGCCACCCCAGCTGGATACCTCTGGTGTAGAATGTGCATTCTGCGCGTCTTACCGGAAAATACGCCGGAGAAAATCGGGCAGGAACGGGCCGGGACAGAGTGGACGGTAGTTAAGAGCAAGATTCGCCTTTGTATACGAAACCGCTCCTGTGGGCGGTTTCCCCACGGCGGCATCTTGATGGGGATTGTGCTCCCCATACCCTCACATCGAGCAAAATCACATGATTTTGCCCATTGGTGGCCTGCTACAGCAGGTCACAGCCGGAGTGTAGATGCACTGCCGGGAAAATCAAACCATTGATTTTGGAAAGGAGACCCCATGCCACGAACAAAGAGAAAAGTGAAATCTATCGTAAAGACAAAAGTAATCTCCGCACGAGTTACAGAAACGGTACATGAACTTTTACACCGGCAGGCAGAAGATGCCGGGATGACCCTCTCTCAATTTGCAGCGCAGATGCTGATGAAAGGCCGCGTGAATACCTCGTATGTGTTCTATGTCCACCCGGACGAGATCGAAGCAATCACACGGGAGTTTGCCGCCATCGGAAACAACCTGAACCAGATCGCGGCGTTCTTCAACAGTGGGGGTCTTCCATCACATGTCATGTGTGAAAACATCAACCATGCGATTTCCTGCATTTTTGAAATGCGGGAGCAGGTCGCAGAAATGGCAGGAAAGAACTATGGCAATCTTAAAGCATATCGCAAGTAAGAGTTCCAACTATGGCGCTGCGCTGGAGTACCTGATTTTCAAGCATGACGAGCTTCGGAAAACTCCGATTCTTGACCAGAAAGGAAATCGTATCATGCGAGATGAGTATTATCTGGACGGTCTGAACTGTGAACCCTATTCCTTCGATGCGGCCTGCCAGCAACTGAACCGCGAATATCAGAAGAACAAAAACAAGGATGAAATTAAATCGCACCATTACATCATCAGCTTTGATCCACGGGACAGCACAGAAAATTGTTTGACGGGGAAACGGGCACAGAAGCTTGGGCTGGAATACGCAAAAGCAAATTTTCCGGGGCATCAGGCATTGGTCTGTACGCACATGGACGGGCACAATGGCAGCGGAAACATTCATGTCCATATCGTAATCAACAGTCTGCGAAAACTGGATGTGCCTAATCAGCCCTTTATGGAGCGGCCCATTGACTGCAAGGCAGGGTACAAGCACCATGTGACGAACGAGTACTTGAAGCATCTGCAGAAATCCCTCATGGATTTATGCCAACGCGAATTTCTGCATCAGGTCGATTTACTGTCACCATCCAGAACGGGTGTGACCGAAGCGGAGTACTGGGCACAGCGGTGGCTGGATGAGAAAAAGCAGGAAATCGAAGAGAAAGGATTTACGCCAAACCCGACAAAGTTTCAAACGCAGAAACAGCTTATCCGGGATGCCGTTGCCGCTGCTCGTGAGAAAGCAATCTCGTATGAAGATTTTCAAGACATCCTGCAGGATGAATATGACGTTTTCGTCAAAACACAACGTGGACGTTACAGCTATCTGCCGCCGGAACGGAACAAGTTCATATCGGAGCGTTCTCTGGGAGAAAGCTGCAAAAGAGAATGTCTGGAAGGATTCTTTGTTCAGAACGCCGAGAAGAATCTGCGGTACAAGGAAGAACCCATACTGATTTTTACAACCAGAACCAGGCTACGGCTCGTTGTGGACCTGCAGGAGAATGTCAAGGCACAGGAAAATCTGGCCTATGCACTAAAGGTCAAAATCAGTAATCTGCAGAGAATGGCTGAAACGCTGGTATGGGTGCAGGAAAACAACATCAACGACCTGACGGAACTGAACGATCTGTGTAAGACAGCGCAGGCCAATGCGCAGGCAGCATATGAACGGCTGTCACAGGCAGAGGATGAACTGTACAAAACCAATGAACAGATTCATTATACAGGGCAGTACCTTTCTACCAAAGAGGTCCAGCAGCAATTTACGAAAGCAATTTTCAAGAAAAAATTCCGTGCAGAGCATTCCAAGGAATTGGATGCCTATGCAGAATCCGTGAAATACTTCCGGGAAGAAAATGATGGAAAGCTGCCATCGCTGAAATCTCTGAAAAAGCGGAAAGAAGAACTGACGCAAGAAATCGCAGAGAGGAAAAAGGCATATGCTCCTCTGAGGGAAGAATCCCGGCGTCTGGAAATTGCATCAGATAATGTGTACGGCATCTTCCGAAAAACCAATGAGATGAAATCCGACCTTGCATGGAAACGCGAATGGGAGGCCAAAGTCCGCGAAAAGGCAAGGCAGGAGCAGGCTCGACAGGAACAGCGCGAGCGTCAACCGAAACGCAAGAAGCGCAGCTATGATATGAGCCTGTAATCAGCAGGATCTTCCACCCCGCACCCCGGAACCCTGCCGGATGTGTAAGCCCGTGCAGGGCTTTCCCATTCGGCAAGGACTTTTGAAAACGATTAGGAGGAAGTTTGAGTAAAGAGTACATCAAGGCACAAACCCCACTGCCCGCGTATTTTCCTTATCCGAAATTTCTGCTGCAGATGAGCCTGTCCCATACAGCGCGGCTAACATATGTTCTGCTGCTGGACCGCATGACCCTTTCGCAGAAGAACAGCTGGGTGGATGCACAGGGCCGGGCATATGTGCTCTATCCGCTGGCAGGGCTGGCGGAAGATCTTCAGAGCAGCATTTCCAGTGTCACCCGCGCTCTGCGGGAACTGGAAGCTGCACGGCTGATCGAACGGCGGTCCAATGGCTTTTCCAAGCCAAACCAGGTGTTCCTAAGCTTCCCATCTACTGCGCAGAAATGCACAGTCGAGATGGTCAAAAATGAGCAGCCTGATTGCTCAAAAGTGAGCAATACGGTTGCGCAAAACTGCACACCTAACCAAATAAATAAGAACAACCTAAGATTGAACCAACTGAATAGAACTAAAGAAGCGTATGGGCGATATCGGAATGTTTTTCTGGAAGATTATTCGGAACTGGAAATGGAAATTGCAGAGTTGGATACTCTGATCGAAGACCTTTCAGCCTATATGCAGTCTACAGGCAGGAAGTACGCAGACCATGCGGCGACCCTGCGTAGCTGGTCAGCACGGAAGAAAAGACAACAGAAACCGGGAGCAGGCATCCCGGACTATACCTACAACAAGGAGGAAAGTTTATGACGGAAACGATCCAGACAGCGATGGACAGGCTTATGACGATCTCTGTGGAACCGCAGGACTATGTTGCAGAAGATGGGCTGCTGTACTGCGGCAACTGCAAAACTCCCAAGGAAGCGTTCTTTCCGAATGGCAAAAAACTGTTTGGGCGTGACCGCCATCCGGCTGAATGCCGGTGCAGGCAGGCTACAAGGGAAAAGCAAGAGAAAGAAGAACGTGCAAGGCTGCATTACGAGAAGGTGCAGCGGCTGAAGCTGCAGGGTTTTACCGACTGGGCGATGCAGCACTGGACATTTGCAAACGATCACGGGCAAAATCCACAGATGCAGCTGGCACAGCGGTATGTAGCCCACTGGCCGGAAATGCGGGAAAAGAATGTGGGGCTGCTGCTCTGGGGCGGTGTTGGTACAGGCAAGAGTTTTATGGCGGGCTGCATTGCCAATGCCCTGATGGAACAGGAAGTGGCCGTCTGCATGACGAATTTTGCCCGAATCATGAATGAACTGAATAACGCCTTTTCCGGGCGAAATGAAGTCGTGGACAGGCTCTGCGGCTATCCGTTGCTTGTCATTGATGATTTCGGCATGGAGCGCGGCACGGAATATGCGCTGGAGCAGATTTACAACATTATCGACAGTCGCTACCGCAGCCGGAAACCGCTGATCGTTACCACGAATCTGACCTTGACGGAGTTGAAAAAACCGCAGGATACCGCCCACGCCCGTATCTATGACCGTCTGCTGGAACTGTGTACCCCGATTGCCTGCACAGGCCCCAGCATGAGAAAGGATATAGGACAGGCAAAATTGGATTTACTGAAAACACTTCTGGCTTGAATGGGAGGAACGCGATTGCAAGAAAACGGCACAATGAATTGGTTGGAGCAGATCCACCAGATGAAGAACCGGGACATCCGCACGATTGAACAGTCTGAACTGGAGAAACTGCCGCAGGATGCAGTGGGACACGGACTGCCACAGGAGGAAAGGCTGAAAAATCTGCTGGATAAGGTCCGAAATCCTTACTGCTATCTGGACAATGGAATTATTGTAAAGCTGAATTTTGCACCAAGAGGGAGCAGCACACTGTCTGAGCGCATTGGCAGGTGCTTTCAGTCTGCCAGTTGAAAAGGCAGAGAAACTTTCGGCGAGCTGCTGAAAAAGCACGCAGAAAAATTTCACACTTTAATGCGATAAAGCACTGGACAAAAGATGATGATTCTGGTAAGCTGTTTGTGGGTAAGAAAATAGGAATGTGCCAACTGAGCAGAACTTGCTCGGTGGGCTTGTTCTACATAGAAAATGTGGAGCCTTTCGCTTCTCTGACGAACAGTATTGCCGATTCGTTAAGGAGGTGGAAGGCTTTTGTTATACCCTGATATCTATTCGCAGAAGAAACCGCAGCAAAATTCAACTCGTTATCGTACAGCTTTGTATTTGCGTTTATCCCGTGAAGATGGCGATAAGACAGAGAGCGACAGTATTGCAAACCAGCGTACCCTGCTGGAAGCCTATACTGCAGACCACCCGGAACTGTGCATCGTGGATGAGTTTGTGGACGATGGCTACTCCGGCTCGAACTTTGAACGGCCTGCGTTCCAAAACCTGTTCAGGGAACTGGAGCAGGGGATCATCAACTGTGTTCTGGTGAAAGATCTGTCCCGCTTTGGACGAAATTACATTGAAGTGGGGCGTTATCTGGAACGTATTTTCCCGGTCATGCGGGTCCGGCTGATTGCAGTGACGGATAATTATGACAGCCAATCTGCGTGGAAGACCAGCGATTCCATCATGGTCCCGATGCGGAATTTGCTCAATGATGCCTACTGCCGGGATATTTCCGTCAAGATCAAAAGTCAGCTTGCGGTCAAGCGGAAACGCGGTGATTTTGTGGGAAGTTTTGCAACCTATGGATATCAGAAGGACCCCAGCAATCATACCAAACTGATCGTGGACGAACTGGCAGCGGAAACAGTGCAGAACATTTTTCACTGGAAGATCAATGGCATGAGCAATCAGGGCATCGCAAATCGTTTGAATGCGGAAAAGGTGCCGTCTCCAGCCGCGCGAAAGCTGCAGAGCGGCGCAAAGCTGAGTCTGCATTTCCGCAAGAGCGATGAGCCGCCGTGGTCTGCCAAGGCAGTGGACCGTATCCTGCACAATGAGGTCTATACCGGGAAACTGGTACAGGGAAAGACCCGGCGACTGGATTATCGCTCCAAAAAGAAAATGAACGTGCCGATTCGGGACTGGACAATCGTGGACAACACCCATGAAGCAATCATTCCGGCAGAGCAGTTTGAACTGGTGCAGCGGATTCTGGAAACCGAAACACGCAGGCCGAACGATGCCGAAACGGTGGCCCTGTTTGCAGGCTTTCTCTATTGCGGAGACTGCGGCAGTCGGCTGGTACGCAGGTCGGCCAGCTATAAGGGAAAGCGGTATATCTATTATCAGTGCTCCGGCAGCAAGCAGAACAAGGGCAGCTGCACGAGCCATAATCTGCGGGATGAAAAGCTCCATAACATTGTGCGGAATGCGCTCCAGATGCAGATCCAGATCGTGATGGAGGAAGCAGAGTTTGTGGAAAGTATCCGGCAGGTCCAGCAGGAACCCTACCGTGTGCGGCGCATAGAACGGCAGATTCGGCAGCTGACTGCAGAAAAGGCCCATACACAGGGCATTAAGGAAAAACTGTACGGGGATTATGCAGACGAAATCCTCACACGGGAGGATTTTTTGAACTACAACGAACTGTACAGCAAGCGGATCGAAGAGTATGACCGCAAAATCACAGAACTGGAAGCAGAACGGCAAAACCTACAGACTGCTCCAAACGCTTATCCATTTCTGGATGTGTACCGTAAGTATCGAAAATTGGAAAAAATCACCCGCCCGATGATTGTCGAATTGATTGAGGAAATCGAAGTGTATGAGGGCAATCGGGTAGAAATTACGTTCCGATTCCACGATGAAATTGCGGACCTGCTGGAAGAACTGCATCAGAAGCAGCAGACACAGCATGAAGTATCTGCATGAAAGGAGAGGCTGGACATATGGCAAGAGTAAGCAAGAAGGTAAGTGCGGCGCAGCGGGAAGCGGAGAACGCACCGCACCGTATCTGGAAAACCGCAATTTACGCACGACTGTCCGATTTTGATGATGTACTTCGGGATACGGAATCACTGGAAGTGCAGATTTCCTATATCAAGGAGTACATCAATCACCGGGATGATCTGATGCTGCTGGATGTGTTTGCGGACAAGCGGTGCACAGGGATGAACTTTGACCGCCCGGAATTTGAGCGGTTGCTGAAAGCACTGCAGGAGCGGAAAATCGACTGCATCGTGGTAAAGGACTTCTCGCGTTTGGGCCGCAATTTCGTGGAAACAGGTCAGTATCTGGAACAGGTGTTTCCGCTGTTCGGCGTAAGATTTATCGCCATCAACGATAACTATGACAGCCTGAACAGCCAGAACCGGGATGGGATGCTGGTGCCGATCAAGAGCATGATCAATGAGATGTACTCGAAAGACCTGTCCCAGAAGATCCAGTCGTGCTTTCGCTCCAAGGAAGCGCGGGGAGAAATCTATACCCCGGTTCCATTCGGCTACAAAAAGGATCAGAAGAATCATTTGGTTCTGGATGAGGAAGTCAGCGATGTGGTAGTTCGGATTTTTCTCTGGAAGAAATCCGGTATGAAAGAGCGCGAGATTGCAAAGAAGCTGTCTGCACAGGGAATCCAGACACCTTTTACACGCCGCTGTCAGCTGGGATACCTGAAAAACACCTTGCGGGTAAAGGACCCAGCATGGCAGACCGTTTTCGTGACAAAGGTGCTGGAAAATCCAATCTACACAGGAACAATGGTCTATAACCGCATCGCCTACGATGAAACAAATCGGAAAATCGGGCAGAATCCACGGGAAAGCTGGCGGATGGTGCCGGACAGCCATCCGGCGATTATCAGCTGGGAACTGTTTGATGAAGTTTCCGCATTACGGGAAGCCGAGCAAGCAGTCAAGGAAGAACGAAAAAAGTGGTGCAGACAGCGCAGAAAGAACAATCCGAACATCTTCAAAGGCAGAATCTTTTGCAAAAAGTGCGGAGAAAAATTGGTTTGTCATTGGCAAAGTGATGGTACGCTGTATTTTTACTGTGCATCTTGCCATGTTTCTATCTCAGAGAAAGACCTCTGGAACGGCATTAACAAGGAGTTGCACCAGCGGATGGAAGAACACCGTGATTTGCAGAAGCTGGTACGGAAAAGCTCTGGAAAAAGCAAACTCCAATTAAAAGAAATAGCTACAAAACGTGAAATTGAACAGGCGTCAGGCAATATCGTTCGACTGGAATCACAGAAGCGCAGCGGCTACGAGCAGTATGTCCTTGGAAAAATTTCAAAAGAAAAGTTCTTGGAATTGAAGCAGGATGCAGAGAATGAAATTGAGGCATTCAGACAGACAAAAGCTGAAAACGAGAAAGAACTGGTCGTTATTCAAGAAGAATTGCAGCAGAAAAAGCAAATCGCAGGCAACACAGAGGTTCTTTTAACGGCAGATAATCTGCAGCAGTATGTAAAGAAAATTGAAGTGGATCACAAGAAAAATACTTACACGGAATTTGTGTTTTAACGAGGAGAACAGACGATGAAAGAGAAAATCTACGATGCCCGGACAGGAATGGAATATGTTTTAGTGGGTGATTATTATCTGCCAGCCTTGAAACTGCCACGGACCCGTCCGATTGGCCGCTGGGGAATGCTGCACAAGGCGTACCTGAAACTGCGAAAACCAGCCTATTACCAGAGCTTGCTGCTGAGCGGAAAACTGGATACTGTTTTAGCAAATGTGGAAGAGCAGGCAGTGGAACGATATGAGGGTTTGATCGAACAGATGAGCCAGAGGGAGGGCATTTCGGAAAAACTGAAGGAAGAAAATCAGATGGAGTGGGTACGCCGTATGAGAAATCTGGAAAATCGTGCAGCAGAAATCGTAAAGGCAGAATTGATCTACACGTTTGAAAGGCGGTGAGCAGCAGATGATCGGAACCTATTACCGGCTTTCTCTTGCGGACGAGGATGTGGGTGCTGATAAGGCTGAAAGCAACAGCATTCAGGGCCAGCGCGGACTGGCAGAGGGGTACATCATGGCCCGCCCCGAACTGGCTGCAGAGCCGCGTCAGGAGTACGTGGACGATGGCTACTCCGGTACATCTACAAGCCGTCCTGCGTTTCAGCGGCTAATTCAAGATGCGCAGGACGGAAAGGTGAAAACGATTATCGTAAAGGACTTTTCCCGGTTTGCCCGTGATTACATTGAGGCAGGCGATTACATGGAGCGCATCTTTCCATTGCTGGGCGTTCGCTTTATCTCCGTCAACGATGGGTATGACAGCGGAGCTCAAGTCGGAAACGATGTGAGCGGACTGGAAGTGGCCATCAAGAACATCATCAACGCATCCTACAGCCGGGACCTTTCCGCTAAAATCGCAGCAGCCGACCATGTGATGCAGAAGAAAGGAATGTATCTCGGAGGATACCGCCCGTTTGGATTCCTGCCGGACCCGAACGATTGCCATAAGCTGATCCTCGACCCGGTAGCCAGCCAGTATGTACGGTTGATTTTTGAACTGGCATTGCAGGGCAACAGGACGGGGACTATCGCAAAAATCCTGAATGAAAAGCAGATTCCAACCCCGGCAGTGTATCATGTGTCGGGAAACCATGTGTACAGCGAGCAGAAAGCGTGGGATCTGCAGCGCAGCCATTGGACCAGCGGAACGGTTTACCATATTTTGAAAAATGAGAAGTATAAGGGAACCTATGTGGGCGCGAAATTCATTATGCCGGTTCCCTGTAAGCGTCGGGTCCTGCGCGCTCCCTTGGAACAGCAGGTACGAATTGAGGACAGCCATGCCGCTATTGTGACCCCGGAGGAATTTGAACAGGCACAAATGGTTATTATGCTGCAGCATGGGAAGCACCAGGCCGGGAACTACACAAAACACCAGTATCCCTTGAAAAGCAAGGTCTATTGCGGCTACTGCCAGAAGCTGATGAAATATCGTGTACTCAAGAAGCTTGGCCCCTCGTTTAACTGCAGATTTTCGGCCACAGCGGTGGACAGTCCCTGCAAGCGAATCCCAATCGCTGAGGAACTGCTGGAAGAGATTGTCCGAAATGCACTGACAGCGCAAATAAAACAGGCGGAGCATATACTGGAAATTCTGCACGAACGGGAACGCAAAGCGTTGATCTGCTTCTCCGCACTGGAACGGCAGGAAGAAAAGCTGAGTGCAGAAAAGGCAGAGCTCGTAAAACTTCGTGTTGCACTGTATGAGCAGTATGCCGACGGGAATATGAGTAAGGAAGAGTTCATCCGGCAGAGAGATGCCTACAGAGTGCAGGAAGATGATAAGATGGAGAAGATTCAAAGGCTGCGTACCGAGAAAGACCAAATTTTACTGCCTGTGAAGAAGGACACTGATCATTTGCAGACTGTCATGAGTACTGTAGAAGAAGCAGGTGATGTGATGCACTTATCGCAGAATGTGGTAGAAGCCTTTATAGACCGCATTGAGGTTTTCAACGATGAACGCGTGAAAATTCGCTTTACATTTGAGGATGCATTGAACAGTTATGAGGAAAAGTAAGTGCAGCGATTTCTTGATTTAAGGTAAATACAGAATTTCAGAAGCAAAAAATCGAAGGCTCGCGTAAACCACAGACAGCACCCAGGAGAATTCGAGGGTGCGTCTGCAGCTTATGCGGGCCGTTTTATTTTGTGCTTTTTACCGCGAAATAATGTTAAGCTCCAAGGTTGACAAGAATGGCCTTTAACTCCTTTGCCATGCGGATAATGACAGTCTGTTCAGTTTCATTACAGTCCAACAGCAAGCGATGAATTTCAGAGTTTGCTGAGGAAGATGAATATTCAAGACAGTCGAGCAAAAGCTCATCCGCGGAAACGGATAACGTGTTGGCAATTTTGACAAGAACAGAAAGGCTTGGAACCTTTGTGCCATTTTCGATTTGGACAATGTATTCACGACTGCAGTTGACTTTTGCGGCAAGAACTTCTTGCGTCAGATTCGATTTTGAACGGTAGAAGCTGATTCGTTTTCCTAGAGAAGTACGATTTACGGACATATAGTGATCTTCCTTTCAAATGCCCGCATAAGATACTTTAATTATTTGACTTATGGAGAAATGAATCAAGAGGAACAAAAGAGGCAATTTGCATAGAAGTCAGAATTCTTATTTTTCCCCTTTAGCGGAGATGGCTTCTGAGGCCAAAATGTGAACCAGCAGTTCACATTTTGAGCAACAAGTGAACTGATGGTTCACAGAAAAAATCATCTGAAAAGAGTATAATAAAAGCATGAAATCAAGCTGCGAAAATGAAGTGGGGAAAACGAAATGGAACGGCTGCTGACACTGTATAGCGAAGTTCAGTCAACGGATGTACGGTGGCTGTGGTATCCCTTTATTGCAATCGGGAAAATCACACTGCTGCAGGGTGATCCCGGCGATGGAAAATCTACCCTGATGATGAATCTGATTGCGGAACTTTCAACAGGAGGTAAGACCCCGGATGGATGTAAGATCGGTGCGCCGCAAAAAGCGATTTATCAGTGCTCAGAGGATGGCGTTTCAGACACGATAAAGCCTCGATTGGAACGATGCGGAGCAGACTGTAAGAAGATTGCTTTCATCAACGAAGAAGTTTATAACGGCCTTACATTGGACGATGAGTGCATCCGTCAGGCGATCATTGAATTTCGGCCGCGACTGGTTGTGATCGACCCAATTCAGGCTTATCTTGGCAGTGATTCCGATTTGCAGATCGCAGGCAGAGCGCGGAAACTCATGCGCCGCCTTGGAATGTGGGCTGCTGGTTACGACTGCGCTATCGTTCTGATTGGACACCTCAACAAAAAAGAAGGCTCCAAAGGGCTGTACCGCAGCCTTGGCAGCATTGATGTTGTGGCAGCAGCACGAAGCGTCCTGCAGGTGGAGCGAGATACCGAGAATCCTGATATAAGAATCGTACATCAAATCAAAAACAGTCTTGCGCCTACGGCAGAAGACATCCGTTTTTCCATTTCCGCCGACAAGGGCTTTCAGTGGCTGGAATGCAGGCCGCAATCTTTTGAAAATCAGAAACCAGATAGAAAACCCGAATTTGAATCGGAACAGCAAAAAGCGGTCTATTGGATTAAGCATTTCCTTGAAAAAGGTGATATGAGCGCGAATGAAATTTATTGCCGTCTGGACAATGAGGGTGTAAGCAAACGAGTGGCACGAATGGTAAAAACAGAAATGGGAATCCACTGCTATCAGAAAAAGCGGAAATGGTATTGGAGCGTTCAGCCAGAAGAAGGTGCTATGAATGGATCGCAAGTATAAGGTTGGCGGCTATGTGAAACTTGCAAAACTGTGGGAACGCTCTAAGGATGCAGCAGTGGCCTATCACAGTTCCTACTATGCTGAAAAGTTCAGGGATGATGCGGATAAAAGGCTGGTTGGTGTCTATATTGACATCACAGGGAATAAGGAAATTTATAAACGCCCGGAAATGGTGCATCTGCTCAAAGATTGCAAAAATGGTTCCGTAAATCTGATTTTCTCGCAGACAAGGGCCTATATTGCAGCAAATACCTGTGATTTCTGTTTTCTGTTGAAATATCTGTTTGACTTGCCGATGCGAGTGGACATTGTTACAGACGATGATGACCAGAGAATCGACACCATTCTTGACGTTGATAACCAGCGGCAGAGCCTGAAAGATTTGGCTGAAAAATATACATCGATCCGAAGGAAAGATTATCTTGAGTGGAGAATCCGACTGGAACATGAAATGACAAAGGCTGAAGAAAAATGAACGTGGAAGGACAGTACAATCCAAAAGACGTAGAGTGTATTTCGGTAGAAAACCTTGAAGTGCTGCCGAGTGGAGCGGATTGGCAGAGCCGACATCTGGAATCTGAAAGGCGAAAAGCAGAGATTCGTGACAGAATCCATAAGCAGACAGAACAGGGGCAGAAAACGGCAAAAGACTACTTTCGTCCGGCGAAACCGACACCGTCGATTTACGACAGCGACCTGAAGCGTGTAGCCGTTTATGCCCGTGTCAGCACTTCCAGCGAAGAACAGATTTCTTCCATTGAAAACCAGACTCTATATTACACCAAAAAGATTGCAGAAACGGAAAACTGGAATTTGCAGGATATTTACAGCGATGAAGGAAAATCGGGTACTTCACTGCGGAAACGGGATGCGTTTAAGCGCATGATGCGGGATGCCAAAGACCAGAAGATGGATTTGATTATCTGTGCCAGCATTTCACGTTTTGCCCGGAATTTTTCGGATTGCATGACACAGATCGCAGCTTTGAAAACTATGCATCCTGCACATCCCATCGGTGTGTACTTTGAAACAGAGAATATCTACACGCTGAATCCAAGTAGCCAATACAGCCTTGACATTCAGGCGCTTCTGGCGGACTGGGAATCGGGCAATAAGAGCCGCCGCATGATCCTTTCGTATGACCAGCGCATTATGACAGGCCAGTACCCGGTGGCCGACCTGATGGGGTATCGGCATACTAAGGATGGCCAGTTGGTGATCGAGCCGGAAGAAGCAAAGACGGTGCGGTTTATCTTTCTGGCATTTATTCAAGGGTATAACTACGATCAGATCGCGGCAGTGCTGACACAGAAAAAGCGCAGCACCCTGCGCGGTAGGCAGGAGTGGAACGGCATGATGGTGGCAAACATCATGAAAAATGAACGCCGCTGGGGTGATCTGGAAGCTAGGAAGAGCATTGTGGTAGATTACAAACTGGGCAAGGTCACGAAGAATAACGGCAATCGCTGCTCTGCCTATGTCCCGGAACATCACGAAGCGATTGTTTCCCCAGAAATCGCACGAGCTGCACATCTTGTGGCATCCAGCAGCAAAAAGTGCGGGGTGCAGGATATTGTGGTAATCCGGCAGGGAGCATTGAAAGGCTTTGTGGGCATCCATCCGAACTGGAGCGGCATCAATGCTGAAAGTATCCGCAGCCTTTGCCTGAGCACCTATCTGCCGGAAGAGGTGATGAAACTGAACGATATAGCAGAGATGAGGGCTGGGGCAACACTGGGAAAGGCACTTCAATCTGAATATATGACGGTTTCAGGTACTTGCTTTATCAACCAGAGTAGCCCGGTTATGACGATTTCTAAAAATGGAATCCGTTTCAGCAAGGCCTGCCATAGCCGGTTGGACGACTGCGAGTATGTGGAACTGCTCTATCATCCGATTCTGCAGGTCGTGATTTTGCGAAAGAGCAATCACGGCTTTTCAACAGCGATGCACTGGAGAGATGACAATGACGTTCATAGTGCTTTTTCAGCCAGAGCATTTTCTGGGCTTGTCTTTCAAACGTTGAACTGGAAAATGAATTACCGCTACCAGTGCCGTGGTATCTGCCGGGGTCAGGGAAATGCAAAATTTCTGATTTTTGAATTAGATGAGTCCCGGATTTTGACTGGGAAAAATCAGTATGAACAGGCTGAAGAGTGTTCGATAAATTTGAAATGTCGGTTATATCGGAGTAAATGGCTTCAGAGCATTACAGTTAGTGATGTGATGGAATCCGGCCAAGTCGTAGAAAATCCCATGATTGGTGCAATTCCAAGCAGAAATGAAGTTCAACGTGAACTGGATGATCTTTTGATGTCGATGTAGGAGGAACTTATAGAATGGAAGAAAAAAGCAGGACGCAGGAACTGAGCGTTCGGGAAATCTCCTTGATTCGTGAACTTGCACAGATACGGAAAGAACATAAAAGAGAACTGGAGTACGAAAAGTTCGATGGCTATGAACTTCCGCCGCGCACCCAGTTTTCCATGCTGAATAAACCTGCAGTGAGCATAAAATATGGTGTTATGAAATTTAATATGGCATGCATTCGGCTTTTTGAAGGAATCAAGTATGTCCTTCCGATTTTGCACCCTAATAAGAAGCGGCTTGCGTTGATTATGTGCCCGGAAGAGGACAGCGCGTCTGTTGAATGGGCACGACAGAAAGGCGAAAACTGGGTGAATTTGGAATTTGTGGAAAATATCTTCAGGCTCATGAACTGGAATCGGGAATGCCGTTATAAAGTGCTTGGACGGGTGGCTAATTCAGATCAGGGTCTTTGTATGTTGTTTGATTTGAAAGAAGCAATCATGTTCACCCCGAAGCCACAGGAATATACGGATCCGCTTACTGGTGAAATGAAGAAAAAGCAGATGAAATTCTTCCCGGATGCCTATAAGAACCGTATCGGAAAATCTTATAATGACTACATTGCAGACCATCAGATGAACATGTTTGAGGACTTCATTGGGTATCAGAGTTCTACTGTATTGGATGAGCCCGAACGGGAAGCAGGCACTACTTCAATACCGATTCCGCAACGTAAAGAATCTGAAAATATACCTTTGCCAGATTTACCGGGACAGCTTGAAAACGTACAACAATCGGGCAATGAGATTGCTGAGAGAGGAATGCCGACATGAATTCTGGGCGAGTTATGAACCTGCGAGTGACAATTCCGGCGGAAAGCCGGAGAATGAATGTTGGGAAAGATGTTATCCGTATTCTTGGGAGTCCGGCCTATATCTGCGTTTTGCAGAGGAAAGATCGGAAGTCTATTGCAATCACGCCGTGTGCTGCGGAGCATCCCATGTCCTTTAAGGTCCCGGACAGGCTACTGACCGATGGGCAGTGTCGGATGATGATTAACGGAATACAGTTCATTCAGGTGTTGCTGGAAGCAAATGGTCTGGCGGCAGGAAAAGACCATCAGTTTAAAGGACGGTATGATGCCGAGAAAAATGCAGTTATCATTTCGCTTGAAAAAGATGAACAAAGTGCCCTCTCGCCTCAAAAGTGTACAACTTGACATCACGTCCACTTGGACGTGATGAAGGGAGCCGATATTATGCGTGCCGGAATTTTAGATGGCTTTCAAACGATAATTCCAACAGCGGCAGCCGTCTTATTGAAAAAACGACAAATGTTAAGGCTGACGCAACAAGAGATTGCTGATCGCGCAAAAATAACATTACGTCAATATCAAAGGCTGGAATCTGGGGAAAGAAACATTTTGACTTCTTCTTTTGGCTTGGCGTGTCGAGTAATTGAAGCTCTTGATATGGATGCTTCTAAATTCTATCATGGTGACTATTACCTTGAAGAATTGAAAACTATTGAAGGCAAACGATTTGGTGACAGGGGAAAACATCAATTTAAATGACGGCATGATGCCGAAAAAAGAGCAATATGGACAAATCTATGCCGAAAAGTTTATATCTGTAAGCTTGATATGCAAAGCGTTTTATGGTAAGATGGAAGCACAATAGGGAGAGTATACACTCCCGTTGAACCTGTTGCTGGGAAGTGAATGCTGATGGAAAACCAGCTTGCTTATGCGATAACTCAGACGAAATATAATTTGAGTGATGATAAGGCTGCTAAAAACAGCTGGTCACTAAAACTATATCGAATAAGCAGATAGGCTATACGAGGCTCAATTAATTGAAAACCGATAACATAAGAATCCTAATAAGCAGTGGGGCATCTCTATGAATGAGCAATTGCTGAAAATGAATGGCTTATCGGTGGGAATTTTAGATGCACTATCATTTGAGTCGCATTTGGGAATTCCGTTGAAGAAGAACTTGCATTATTTTGATAAGGATTTGTTAATTGCTGAACTGATTTCGATGACTGAGTGGTTGGATGAACAGGAAATCCTTTCTAATATTGCGCTAGACTACAGGGTTAAGAGCTTGGATTCTATACTTTTGAAGTATGATCGTTACTATCCGGATCATCAGACACGAAAAGTGTTTAATGATATTCTGGGCTTCCGGGCTTTTTGTGATAGCTACGATCAAATATTAGAAGAAGAGTTTTCACCGTTCCGGATTGCTGATATGGCAAAAGGAAAGGCAGTGGATGATGGTTACAGGGGTGTCCATGTGTACTATCAGAAAAGTGGAAGACATTACCCCATAGAAATCCAATTTAATACGTTGTTTGATAGGCAATTAAATAACTGGCTTCACGATTATCTGTATAAAAAGAGTTATCCCGTGGAAACAGGGAAGATAATGCGTGAAAAGTATGAAAATGGATTGATTCGGAATGAACATGAATTTAAGGAGGTGCTGAATAATGTGCTATTTGGTAGCAAAAGATCGTAATGCACATGGTTGTTTTGCTCTAAAAACGACGCATGGGAAGCATCTGGTGGAATTAAAAAGAGAATTGAACAGAGAGGTTGGATATAAGGGAGTACAGCTTGTAACAATCAGCAGACCAACAGCGTATGGTGAGTATGCGCCTTACCACTTTGTGGATACAGAACAGGAATTTCAGACTCTTGTAAAGGGTCTTCGTCCATAAAAATTAAGAGATAAGCCCTACAAGGATCAAATTGGTTCAAAACCGATTTGAAAACCTTGTAGGGCTTATTTATTTACAAAAATTTTTGTTCCTTACTTGACAACCGCATATGGGCAACCAGAGAAAAGCCTGATTTCATGCGGGTTTACGCGGCTTGACCTTTTCACCTCAACCTGTTTCTGCCTGTCATGGTGCGTTACAGCAAGCGTGATTTCAGGTGCTAATGGCTTCTGGTTGCGCTCTATACTTAACCCACCACAGCGAAAGCTGATAGAGCAGAAAACAGAATAAGGAGGTACGAAGGCGAGCCTGCGTATAGATTGCTGCTGCAATCTGTGTACAGGCTTGTTGTCGTGCTATGAAGTAAGTTGAGGGGAGGTAAAGAATAAGATTTGCAAGAAATACTATCTTTCGGGATGTGTACATGGATTTGCGGAAAGGAAAATGACGAGGGGTATTTGGAGATGAGGAAGGATAAAATCAGAATATTGCACATAGCACAGGCTGCAGGTGGCGTGGATCGCTACATCCGAATGCTTCTCAAATATTTGGATAAGGAAAAATTTGAGAATATACTGGTTTGCTCACAGGATTTCCGTGAGGAAGATTACAAGAACTTGGTTGATTTTTTTGAGCAAGTGAAGATGGATAGAGCTATTGGAAGTAACGATTTAAAAGCAATTGGAGAAGTTAGAAGACTGATAAAGAGATATAATCCTGATATTGTTTATGCTCATTCCAGTAAGGCAGGAGCAATTGCTCGCGTTGCAGATATTGGCCTCAAAAATCACTGTCTATATAACCCGCATGGGTGGGCATTTAACATGCGATGCTCTGCAAAGAAAAAAGCAATGTACACAGCTATTGAGAAAATAGCTGCACCGTTTTGTGATAAAATCATTTGCATTTCAGATGCAGAAAAACAGTCTGCACTGGATAAAAAAATCTGCAGAGAAGATAAGTTGCAGGTCATTTTTAATGGAGTAGATATTGAAGCCTATGAAAATGGGATTCACGGCACAGTTAAGAGAAAAGACCTGAATATACCAGAAGACGCGTTTGTTGTTGGTATGGTTGGAAGAATAAGTCAGCAAAAAGCACCAGATGTCTTTATTAAGATGGCAAAGCAGGTGAAAGATGAAGTTCCAAATGCACACTTTATTATCGTTGGTAATGGAAATCAGGAAGACGAAATCAGAAAGTATGCAAAGGACAACGGCTTTTCGGATAGTTTACATATTACTGGATGGGTTGATGATCCGATGAGTTATGTGGAGCTTTTCGATGTGGCATGTTTACTGAGTCGATGGGAAGGCTTCGGTCTTGTGTTACCTGAATATATGATGGCAGGGAAGCCGATTGTTGCAACGAGGGTGGATGCCATACCGAACATTATATGCAATAATGAGAATGGTCTACTTGTTGACGCGGATGACCCGATTAGTGCAAGCAAGGCAGTTTTAAGGATATATTCAGATGAGCGCTTCAAAAGTACTTTAATAAAAGCTGGGCGAGAAATAGTTAATAAAAAGTATGATATTCGGAGAGTATCCGAAGAGAGTGCCAAGATGTTTGAGGAGTTGACAAGGTGATCTGGACGGTTATGGCTTTATATAACCCTACAAAGGATGAAATTAAAAACATAAATATAAATACATATCTTTCCGATGTTGACTACGCAGTCGTTGAGTGAGACTGTGTATTTGGAAAATGAGTTGAAAGCCAGATTGGTGATAAGAGAACAAAAAAATTTATAAAAAGTTTGATGCAAGACGTGTTTCGAAAAAAACTATATGATTTATTTGAGTAAATGGAAAATTATAAATTCACAAACGTTAAGACGGTGAGAATAGGGAGAGTAAATGATGATGAAGATAGAAAAAAGCATCAAAGTAATTTCATTCGACGTTTTTGACACACTGGTAATGAGAATCTTAAATCCTGAAGATCTTTATAAGTGTATTGAAAAATATTTGGTGAATACGAAAAGTGAACGTTTTAAAAATTTTGCGAAAAATAGAGTTAGAGCAGAACGTCAGTTAAAAAATAAGAGTGATTCGTATACACTGGATGAAATATATTCTGGAACAGAATATAGTCTTGAAGAACAACATGAACTAGCAAATGTAGAACGAGAATAATATTAGAAGCATACTGTTTCCGAGATAAGTCATATTCATGGCATGAATATTTTATGAATATTAATGGGGGGGGGTACTGCCTATGTGGCGAGTAGGGGAAAAGACCCTTTTTTAAAGCTGTTTTCAATGGGTGTTGTGAATCAGGAATCCTGTTTTACCTGTCCGTTTAGAAATAAAACATCTGCAGATATTCGATTGGGTGACTATTGGGGTGAACGCTTCAAAAACAATGAAGATGGCGTTTCTATGGTTCTCATTAATGGAAGCAGAGGATTAGCATTGCTGAATGCTATAAGTGATCAAGTTACAATAAATAGACAGGACATAACAGATCGATTGGGTCAGCAGCACACAGATTATGATTATCCTAAATACTATGAGAAATCGCTGGAGTTGCTGAAGAATAGCAAATCTGAGTTCAAAGACGTAATTGGTTTATATGAATCGAATTTTGATCGATTTAAGAGAAGGGTCAAAAAGATTATTAAACGAATGTTATGTGCTTGAATTATCTGTAGGTGCTTTATTCAATAATCCAGCGAAAAGGAGATTGGATTATATGGAAAAAGTATCTGCAATTGTTGCAATTTATAAATCAGAAAAATTTTTGCCGAAACTAATTGACTCTATTATCAATCAAACTTGGCAGAATCTTGAAATTCTGCTTGTAGATGATGGCTCACCAGATAATAGCGGTGCCATTTGTGATAATTATGCATCGAGAGATGACCGTATCAGAGTAATTCATAAGAAAAACGGCGGCGCATGTGAAGCCAGAAATGTTGGTCTTGCGGAGGCAACTGGCGAGGATATCCTTATCATTGATGGTGATGATTGGCTGGAACTGGATTATGTAGAATACCTGATGAATCTGATTCATCAGACTGGTGCGGAAATGGCCATGACGGACAAGATATTTACAACACGTGATCGGGAACAAACGAAAAAAGATGCTGTTGAAGTATGGACACCAGAAGATGCTTTCTGCGGAATTATCTATCCTAAGTTTCCGATTGGACCTTGGAACAAGATCTATAAGGCATCGCTTCTCAAAGAACATCACATAGATTTTAACAGACCTTGGTCTGGAGAAGGACTGTACTTTTCTTCAATGGCAGTACAGTGCGCAAATAAGGTTGCTGTTGGACATAGAAAAATCTATAACTATCGACTCAACAACACAAATAGTGGACTGACTCATTATAATCTAAAAATGGGAACTAATGCGATGGTGAATATTCGCTACATTGGTGAAACAAGAATCGTTAAGACAAAAAGAACAGAAAATGCTGTTAATTGGCATATCTGGAAGAATTACGGGTATGTGCTATTTTTGATTATTGCTACGGATTCGGTTAAAGAAAATCAGGACTTATATGATGAATGTATACATAATCTGAGAACAAGGCTCTTTGGGGTGCTTGTTCACTCGGAATTGGGACCTAAAACAAAAGCACATATGCTTGTGCAGGGACTGTTCCCCGTTTGGTGGGCCAAAAAAGATTTGAGGAATAATCAAGCAGCATTAGCAAATGATAAAATGGAGTGATAGTTATGGGATTTGGAATTAAAACAAAATTAAAAAAGTTGTTCCCTCAGCCGATAAATACGCCAATTATTATAATGCCGTCATCTGGATCAGAACTTAAGGATAAAGTTGTACTAATTTCAGGTGGAACTGGTGGTATTGGTTTAGAAATAGCAAGAAATTTTTTACTATCTGGCGCAAAAGTGATTATAACAGGAACTAATGAGCGAAAATTTGAAAAAATAAAATCTGAAATTTCTAATGATAAGTTGAAATTTATAGTATTGGATTATAAAGAACCATCCTCATTTGAATCAAAACTTGGTGAGATAATTAATATATGGGGGCGTTTAGATATATTTGTAAGTTCAACGGGTGTTCATGTTGATAGAGATGGGCTTGATTTCGTAAATGTCACGCTTGATGAGTATGACACCATTATGAATATTAATTTGAAAGGTACATACTTTATGTGCCAAACAGTAGCAAAGTACATGATTGAAAATAAAATTAAAGGACATATTTTAATAATATCGTCTCAGTCTGCATTGGAACCATCATGGTCACCGTATAGATTATCTAAGTTAGGAATTGATGGCATAACAAAAGGAATGGCACAACGTCTGTTGGAACACGGAATCATTGTGAATGCGATAGGGCCGGGACCGACAAATACATCTATGCAGAAGAACTATAGAGAAGGTAACCTATATACACCATTGAATCCGATAAAAAGATTTACAACACCAGAGGAAATAGCTCAAATAGCAAAGATACTAGTTAGTGATTTGGGAAATACAATAGTTGGTCAAACTATATATATGTCTGGGGGAAGGGGAATCGTGGAAATTAGATGAGTTGAGTCTCTGAATAATAGATTTTTGGATAGAGATGTGCAGCAGGCAACATCTGTGGTTGCCTGAGATGTGAGATAATATGTTACAAAGCGATTTAGAAAGGAATAAAATGGCTAAATACTTTGAAACAGACGGCTTCCGTGGAGAAGCCGGAATTACATTAACAGCGGATCACGCCTATAAGGTTGGTCGCTTCTTAGGCTGGTATTATAATGCTCTCCGTGAGCGCAACGGTGACACCGACCCTGCTCGTATTGTTATTGGTAAGGATACCCGCCGCAGCTCGTACATGTTCGAGTACAGCCTTGTGGCTGGCCTGACCGCTTCAGGAGCAGATGCTTATCTGCTCCATGTCACCACCACTCCGTCTGTGGCTTATATCGCCCGTGTGGATGACTTCGATT
>OOBW01000677.1_pt1 | contig 21917 bp, 17 predicted proteins | sample 1671701 | NCBI WGS metagenome assembly OOBW01 (sample SAMN06348183, study PRJEB24527) | human gut metagenome | biome: human gut; feature: ankylosing spondylitis patient; material: feces | host: Homo sapiens | place: China | collected 2015-10 | reverse complement strand
AAACCCGTTGTTCCTCGCACACAACAGCAAGGCCCCCGGAGAGTTTTCCGGGGGCCTTGTTGTTTCTATCGGTTTTTATTTTCTCAGCCAGCCGTCCACAGCGGCCACCAGCGCCTTGCCGCGGCGGCCCAGCAGACGGGGCAGCAGAACGCGGGCCATGGCCCACACGCCTGCAAAGTTGATCAGGATGACCACCGCGGTGATCAGGCCGGTCCACAGGCCGTACAGCGAGGTCTCGGCCAGCAGCACAAAGGCCTCGAACACCAGCAGACCCACGTTCAGCAGCACCCGGCCCGGATGCACATGCATATGGATCATGCGGTTTGCGTCGATGGAGCGCAGGGTAAACACCAGCGCCAGCCCCAGGAAGGAAGCGTATGTGGCACCGATGGGGCCCCACCACTTGATGAAGAAGTAGTTCATGATGCAGTTGCTGATGGCACCGGCCATCATGGTGACCATGCTGCGGCTGGACTTTTTGGTCACCACATACACGCTGTTCATGAACTGGTTGAAGCAGCTGCAGGTGGAGGCCAGCACCAGGAAAGGCACAAAGTGCCAGGCGTAGTAGTAGTTGGACTTCATGATGTGCATCACCGGGCGGCACAGCCAGATGATGCCCGCCGCACAGCAGAACAGCACACTGGAATAGGTGCGGAAGATCTTGGTAAAGAACCGCGCCCGGCCCTCCTCCTCGGTGACAGCCGAGAGCTGCCAGGCGTCGTAGAAGATCAGGCCCAGCGTGGTGAGGATGGTGGGCAGGAAGTAGCCCGTGGAGAGCAGGCCGCTCCAGGCGTTGCCGTCGTGGCCCCCCAGGCCGTCACACATCCGCCGCACAAAAAACAGGTCCGAGGCGTTGATGATCCAAAAGCTGATCTGTGCCGGGATCATGGGCAGCGAGAAGTGGAGCATCTGCTTCCACAGGTCCTTGTTGATGCCCTTGAGCTCCACATCATTCCACAGCTTACCGGTGACCATGAGGAACAGCACGCTGACCAGATCACCGCTGATGATGGCCAGCAGGTAGCCGTTGGCACCCCACTTGAAGCCCACCAGATACAGCACATAGAACGCCATGGTGGCCACGGTGCACAGCACGCCGTCCACGGCCACCAGCTTGTTCCACTGGCGGCTGCGCACGAACTGGGTGCACAGGGTGCGCAGGCAGCTCATGAGCACATAGAGGTAAATGAGCAGGCCGTACTGGGCCATGTCGGGCAGGAACCGTGCAATGGGCCAGCACAGGACCAGGATGCCAAAGCCGCCCAGAATGGTGAGCAGGCCGTTGGTGAACACCTGCTTTTCGCTGTTGCCCTTGTCCAGACCAAAGCGGATGATCGCATTGGACATGCCCATGGACACAAAGGGGATGAGCAGGTTCGCGTACTGGCTCAGGATCTTGGACAGGCCCAGATCCGAGATCTCGGCCATGGCGTAGGTCAGGAACGGCTGCACGATCAGCGTGAGCAGTTTGGACGAAAAGCTGGAAATGGCAAAGATGAGGGTGTTGCCGGCCAGTTTGGAGTATTTATCGCCGCCGGACTTTTTTTCGTTTTCCAAGGGAAGTCTGCCTCCTGTTTCTACTTCTTCAATAGCTCCCGCCGGGCTTTCCAGTCCGGCAGCAGCTTTGCCACCTCGGCCCAGAACGCCGGGCTGTGGTTGGCCTGCAAAAAGTGGCAGTACTCGTGCACCACCACATAGATCTGCGCCGCAGGCGGCATGTTGTACAGCTGCAGCGCAAAGGTGATCTGCTTTTTGCCGGGGCAGCACACGCCCCAGCGGGTGGTCATGCTGCGCACCTTGAGGGTGGGTTTCTGGCCGCCCAGCACCCCGGCAAAGGCCGGGTAGACCTGATCGCTCATGGCGGTAAAACAGGCCAGTGCGGTCTCCTTGTCCGGCAGGTCGGCATTGTCGCGGGCCGCTTTTGCCATCACTTTCTGCCGGGTGTCGTGGATCCACTGTGCGTTCTTGCACACAAAGGCGTCCGCCTGTTCCAGGCTGGTGCGCAGCGGGATGCTGACCATCACGGTGCCGTTGTCCCGTACCCGCAGATGCAGCTGTTTGATCTTTTTGCGGTACAGCTCGTACTGGATGCCGCCCGCGCTGCGCAGCTGGACTTCCGGTTTTTGTGCGGCCACGTCAGGACGCACGCTCTGCCCGCTGCGGGGCCCGCTGCGGGGCCGGCAGCTGGGCCAGCACCACGGCGGCAAAGATCAGCACACAGCCCACGCCTTCGCGCGGGGAAAGGCTCTGATGCAGCAGCACCCAGCCGCCCAGTGCGCTGAACACGCTTTCCAGGCACATGATCAGGCTGCCCACGGCAGGGTTCATATCCCGCTGGCCCAGAATCTGCAGCGTGTAGGCCACGCCGCTGGACATCACGCCGCAGTACAGCAGGGGCACCGCGTTCACGGCAAATTCCGCCGGGGCCGGGTGCTCCAGCAGCAGCGCTGCCACCGAGCTTTCCACCGCCACCACAAAGAACTGCCGCAGGCTCAGGCGCACGCCATCCACCTGCGGACCATAATGGTTCACCGCCATGATCTGGAAACTGAACAACACAGCGCACAGCAGCAGCACCATGTCGCTGCGTTCCACGCCGCCAAAGCCGTTCTGCATGCACAGCAGATACAGTCCGCACACCGCAATGGCCACGCTGCCCCACAGCTGGGGGCTGCCGCGGCGGCCCAGTGCCAGCCCGAAGATGGGCACCAGCACCACATACATCGCCGTGAGGAAGCCTGCTTTGGCCGTGGAGGGGTTCAATGTCAGGCCGAACTGCTGGGCAGCCGACGCCACAAACAGCAGCGTGCCGCACACCAGGCTGGCCCGGCGCAGGCAGCGGCGCTCCTCCGGCGTTTTCGGGGCCCCAGTGGTGCCGGTGCTGCGCTGACGCACCAGGTCAAACACCTTGACCGTGGGCAGCAGCACCAGCACCGCCAGCCAGCTGCGTCCGGCCAGAAAGCTGCAGGCTCCCATGCCGGAACCGGCGCTCTGGGCCACGAAGGCCGTGCCCCAGATAAACGCGCACAGCAGCAGCAAAAGCGAATTCTTGCGTTGTGTATTCATCAGCCGACGCCCTCCACCTTGAGCAGACCGTAGAGGTAGTAACGGCTGGAATCATAGGAAATGGTCATGCGGTAGATGGCCGCCGGGTCCAGCCCGGAGATGGTGCAGGTGTAGTCGGTGCCGTCGGTCTTGATGTAGTAGGTGCTGTCCGGCACATACTCCACGCCGCCGTCTACCTTTTTCCACAGCGCCACCTTAAACTTCTGGGTGCCCTCGGCGGTGCCGCAGGCCATGACGGTCAGCGTGCCGGTGGGTGCCGCAAAATAGTTGGTCTGGCGGCTCCAGATGCCGTTGAACACGGCGTACAGGGTGCCGTCCACCATAGCAGTGTCAAACTTTGCCGAAGCATCTGCAATGCCCTGAATGATCAGCGGGTCTGCGGTAGCATCCGCCCAGCGGGTGGTGTCCTCTTCCTGCACCTCGCCGGAGCTGCCGGAGATCTTCTGCGCCACACCGCGCAGTGCGTCCTTGCAGCCGGTCAGACCGGCCACCAGCAGAGCGGCGGCCAGCACAACGGCCAAAAAGCGTTTTTTCGTTTTCATAAACGTTTCCTCAACCTGTCAAAGGGTTTGATGTTCCTGTTTTTTCGGGTTCCGGCAGGGCCGGGTCCATCTGTATAGTATACCGCATTTTGCAGCACCGCACAAGAGAGCCGCCCGGCTTTTGCGCGCGCTGCCGCCCGATTTCATGCAGTTTCTTTGCCGTCGGCGGCCGCCAGTGCCCCACACTCGGCAGCGGCGAGGGAAGTCTGCTCCGGCCCGAACAGCGAACCGTACCGGTACAGGGCCCAGCCCCCGGCTCCCTGCTCCCGCAGAAAGGCCACCTGGTCGGCCAGCGCACGGCCGGTGCTCCAGCCCGACAGGCTGTTTTCGTTGCTGCCGCCGTCGCCCACTCCCACACGGTAGGCTCCCAGCCCGAAATACAGGGCCACGTCCGCCGCGCGGGGATAGGCCAGCCATGCGGGCACGATGTTCTCAAAGGCAAAGCGGGTGCTGCCGTTGTGCAGGGCAAAGCCCTGCCCCCAGTACACCTGCGGGCACAGATAATCGACCACCGCATCCCCGCCGCCGGACGCCAGCCAGCCGGTCACATCGCTGTACTGCTGGTTTTCGTCGTTGTCCGGGTTGCCCTGGGGGCTGATGCCGAACCGCAGGGTAGGGTCCGCCGCTTTCACCGTGTCGTGCACGGCCCGCACCAGCGCGGTCACATTTTCCCGCCGCCACGCGGCAAGATTTCCCGCCCCGGACGCCGCAAACTGCGCCGCGTCGATGCTCTCATCGGTGGTAGGGTAGAAGTAATCGTCAAAGTGGATGCCGTCCACCGCGTAGTTCTGCACCAGCTCGGCCACGCCCTGCACCACATAGTCGGCGGCGGCGGACACGGCGGGGTTCAGGTAAAGGCCCTCGTCCACCGTGCATACCCACTCCGGGTGGGTGTTGGCCAGATTGCCGTCCGCAAGGTTCGGCGGCATGGCCGCCGAGGAGCGCAGGCGATAGGGGTTGACCCACGCTTCCACCGAGATGCCTCGGGTGTGGGCTTCCTGCAGCAGCACGTCCAGCGGGTCAAAGCCCGGGTCCTGCCCCTGCACGCCAGTGCACAGATGGCTCCATGGGAACAGGGTGCTGCGGTACAACGCATCCCCGAAGGGGCGCACCTGGGCCAGGACTGTGTTCAGCCCCAGTCCGGCACAGTTGTCCAGCAGCTGCACCACTCCGGCGCGGAAGGCATCCTCCGTGGAAAAGTCCATGGCGGCCCATTCCAGATAGCTCACCCACACGGCCCGCCACTCTCCGGCCGGCAGCGCCGGGTTGGGGTCTGCAGAGGGCTCCGGGGTGCTGTCGGCGGCCGCAGGGGAAGTGCCCCGGCGCAGGGCCAGCCCTGCCGCGGCACACACAGCCGCCCCGGCCCCCAGCAGAAAGGTACGCCGCCCCATGCGGCGGTTTTTGCGTCCTGTCTTTTTCCGGCTGCGCCGGGTCACAGCTCTTCCTCCTGCAATTTATACAGGGTCAGTGCCGCCCAGCCGCGGGCACAGGCCAGCAGCACGAACAGCAGGTTCGTCCAGAAGGCAAGCCCGGCCATGCCCGCATAGCGGGTGAGCAGCCAGAACACCGTGCGCAGCACCTCCGCCGCGCACACCAGCTGCAGCTGCCGCTGGATGGGCTTGCCGCGGCTGTACTCGATGCCCAGCAGGGCAGGCCACACCAGTGCCGAGCACAGGTCGCCCGCCCAGCCGCCGGCTGCCAGCTTGCTGAGCATCAGCAGCACGAACACCAGCGTGTAATTGCGCTTTTCGGCCGCCGGGGCACCCTTTTGTGCTGCCAGAAACAGTGCCGCGATGCCGGTCAGGCAGAACGCCACCAGTTCCAGCGCTGAAAAGTCCATGCCGCCCAGCACGGCAAAGCCGCCCAGCATGGAAACCGCCGCTGCGGCCAGCAGAAAGAAGTACCAGGTCTTGCGTGTGAATTTGAGCTTCATTGCGTTCCTCCCGCCCGGTGCAGCGTGCAGCGGGCCTGCTGAATTTTTCAAAGAATTAAAAATATTATAGCACAAAACCGCGCAGGTTGTGTTACAATAAGGAAAACTATTCCGGAGGTTTTCCATGAACGCTGTTGTTTCCATCGTCCTGCTGGCCGCCGTGCTGGGCGTGATCGTGTTTCTGCTCTCTCGGCGGGAAAACGGCCGCCGCAGTCAGTACGGCCCAGCCGGGCTGTCCGAGTTCCGCACCGACCTTGCACTGGACGAGTGCTTCGACCGGCTGGACGAACACAACGACTCCGACGTGTTCGTCTACGACTGCCGCCGGGAGCGGGACGGCGGCTTTTTGCTGCACCTGACCCTGCACCAGCCCACCCAGCAGCCGCTGGACACCCTGTACACCCTGCGGCTGGACCCCGGCCGCCAGACCGTGGTCACCCTGATCTTCATCCGGGAGGCCTTTGGCTACAAGGAGCCGCTGTTCCCGCAGGAGATGCTGGACGAATTCATGGCCCAGAAGCTGGACGCCCACCGCACCCGGTGATTTTTGCGGGCAAAGGGGCTTTTCATTTGCCGCAGAATTTGTTATACTAAATAATGGCGCTGCGGCGCTCTGCGGGCTAGTAGCTCAGTTGGTCAGAGCTGGCGGCTCATAACCGCTTGGTCCCGGGTTCAAGTCCTGGCTGGCCCATACAAAAAAGAAGCACGAAGGTTTCGGCCTTCGTGCTTCTTTTTTTGTATGCCGACTGCTGATTGGCAATCGGTGCAAAAACTATATTCAGGCAAGCATCCTGCCCTCCAGATAGGAGCAGCGGAGGTAGTCGGGATTGGTATAGTAAACGTTGGAATTGAAGTCAGAGATCTCATCCGTGATAAAAGAGGAAAAAATATCCAGAATACCTTGTGCGGCATCGTCGTTTTTCATAGTAGACAGTACCAAGCCCTGATACAGCATTCCGATGGAAGTAGTCGAAGGAACCGTATAGCGGCATTCCGAAACCGTGTCGAATGTTCCCTCTGCAATCTGGAAGTCCTCGATCAGTTCATCCGAAACCTGCTCAAAGGAAAGGCAGTGGTTGACTTCGGCAAGCCGGAGCTGCCGCTCGATATCGGCTTTGGAAAAGCAAGCGATCACATCCTGCCGATGATTTTTCGTCTTACGGGCAATGTACTCGATCAGACTGCAAACATAGAAAACGTCATTTTCCTGCTTTTCAGTCATGGATATGTTCACTCCTTTCAAACGTCAGGCAACGCAGAGCATTGACGGTAGAGATACCGCTTCCAAAAAAGGGACGTTCCACGGAACGTCCCTTTGATCGCCTGTGCTTACCGGAACACTGCCACGACATAGGCGGTGCCGTTGTAGTCGATGAAGGCCGCGCCCATTTCGCTGTGACCGACCGCGTCCTTCAGCAGCTCTGCCGCCGCGCTGTCGGCCTGCGGCGCATACAGCTGGGCCGTCATGGCCGTGCTGTCCAGCGGGAGCGCCACCGTCACATCGTTCGGGACACCATAGCACCCGGACCAGTATAGGAACTTGTTCAGATCATCCGTATAGCCCATGTTGCCGTCCGCATCCAGCGCCACGGTGTACACCAGATCCAGGCCGCTGACCCGCAGGCTGTCCGGTTCCTGTACAAACTATTCTGCCACCGCTTTGGCCGTGTTATCCAGCTCCGGCGCATAGGCAACTTTCAGCTGCCGCGCCAGCTCTGCGGCTTTTTCAGCGTCCGTGCCGGTGTTCACGCTCCCCAGCCCGCTGCAGGCCGTAAGCACACCAAGCGCCAGCACCCCAGCCAGCAGGCAGACGAGCAGATTCTTCCAGTGTTTCATCTTGATCAGCTCCTTTCACGCTGCATCCGTCCCCGCCGCCCCAGACCGGCAGGGCCTTTTTGTTCATGATATCATGCTTCCGGGCAAAAAACAAGGCCGCTGCCTGCAAACGGCAGCGGCCTTGTCCGGTTTTTACTTTGCGTACTCGACAGCGCGGCTCTCGCGGATGACGTTGACCTTGATCTGGCCGGGGTAATCCAGCGTATCTTCGATCTTCTTGGCGATGGAGCGTGCCAGCAGGATGACCTGATCGTCGCTGATGACGTCGGGCTTGACCATGATGCGCACTTCGCGGCCTGCCTGCACGGCAAAGGCCTGCTCCACGCCCTCAAAGCTGGAAGAGATCTCCTCCAGATTTTCCAGACGCTTGACGTAGCTTTCCACATTCTCGCGGCGGGCACCCGGGCGGGCGGCGCTGATGGCGTCGGCAGCCTGGATGATGAAGGCCAGCGGGGTCTTGGGCTCCACGTCGCCGTGGTGGGCCTCAACGGCGTGGATGATCTGGGTGTTTTCCTTGTACTTGCGGCAAATGTCCACGCCGATCTGGACGTGGCTGCCCTCGATCTCGTGATCCAGTGCCTTGCCGATGTCATGCAACAGACCGGCGCGGCGTGCCATGGTCACGTTGACCCCCATCTCGCCTGCCAGCAGGCCGGCCACCCAGGCCACTTCCATGCTGTGGGTCAGGGCGTTCTGGCCAAAGCTGGTACGGTACTTCAACCGGCCGATCAGCTTGATCAGGTCCGGGTGCAGGCCGTGGATGCCCAGCTCCATCACCGCACGCTCGCCTTCGCGCTTCATCTGCAGCTCCAGCTCGTGGCGGCACTTTTCCACCGTTTCCTCAATGCGGGCGGGGTGGATGCGGCCGTCGCCGATCAGGCGTTCCAGGGTCATACGGGCCACCTCGCGGCGGGTCTGGTCGAAGGAGGACAGGGTAATGGCCTCCGGGGTATCGTCGATGATCAGGTCCACACCGGTGGCGGTTTCCAGCGCACGGATGTTGCGGCCCTCGCGACCGATGATGCGGCCCTTCATCTCGTCACTGGGCAGCGGCACCACGCTCACGGTGGTCTCGCTGCAGTGGTCGGCGGCGCAGCGGCTCACGGCCTGACCAATCAGGTTGCGGGCGATGTTGTCGCAGTTCTCCTTCAGGTCGGTCTCATAGGCGGCAATGCGCACGGCCTTCTCGTGGGTGAGCTCCTCATCCACCTTGTGCAGCAGCACCTCGCGGGCGTCCTCCTGGCTCAGGCCGGCCAGCGTTTCCAGACGCTCCATCTCCTTGGCGCGCAGGGCGTCGATCTCGGCCAGACGGGCGTCGGCCTCGGCGGTACGCTTCTTCAGGTCCTCTTCCTTGCGCTCCAGGGCTTCGGTCTTGCGGTCCAGGGCATTTTCCTTCTGGTCAATGCGGTTTTCCTGACGGCTGATCTCAGCACGGCGCTGTTTGATCTCCTTGTCGGCCTCTGCCTTCTGGGCATCGACCTCGGCCTTCAGCTTGAAGGCCTCGTCCTTGGCTTCCAGAACCGCTTCCTTGCGCTTCTGGTCTGCGGTCTTGATCGCTTCGTTCACCAGGCGGGTCGCCTCGGCTTCGGCGCTGCCGATCTGTGCTTCGGCGGTCTTTTTCCGGTTGTTGTAACCAACAAAATAGCCCGCAGCTGCACCGACAACACCCACGATCAGGGCCACGATCACTTCGATCGCGGTCATCGTGTTCACTCTCCTTTGTTCTGATTTTTCATTCAGGTTCAAACAAGCAGGAGACGCTGTGCGGCAGGCTGTGGGCAACGATCTATAAGGGAGCCTTCCATGCAAAAAGTGACAACAAAAATCACACGCGCAGGCAGACCCTGCACGGGCATTGCGGCTTTTTTCTATCCGGTTCTGGCTTATATAAAACAGGCGCGCTTCGCCTGTGGAGAAACTCCGGTCACGGGGACGACCTGCACACAGCGTCTTTTATTCCATACTACTAATTATATTACGAAACATTTGCACGCTTGTCAAGGGAAAACCGGCTCCCGCCGCATATTTTTTGTGCACATGGCCGATTTTATGCCGCAAAAACCCCGGTGCATCTGCATACACCGGGGCTCATTCTGCATCATTATTCCAGATACATCCTCCGCAGGCGCATCCGCCGGGCGGGAGTCAGGCCGTACTCCCGGGCCAGATACTCCTCCGCGCTGCCGCACGCTTCCCGGATGACCTGCAGCACATAGGGTGCCGCACCCGGATCCACGCCCGCCTGTGTGCAGAACCGCATCCGCTTGGACGGGTCGGCGGCGATCTCTTCCGCGTGGCCCGCCAGGAGGGCGTCGATCTCGGCCTTGCGGCAGACATTCGTCTGCACAAAGTCCGCGCAGATCGTCTCGTCGGACGCACCCAGCGCCAGCAGGATCAGCATGGCGGCCACGCCAGTGCGGTCCTTGCCGGCAGAGCAGTGGAACAGGATGGGCGTCTCGCCGGCTTCCAGCGCCCGGAACAGCTCCTTGAAGGCCTTGTTGCCGAACAGCATCTGTCGGTACATCCGGTACAGGATGTTCTCGCCCTCCCGGGCTGTGCGCATCATGCGCTCGATGTCACCGGGGGCAAAGCTGATCTCATGGCCGTCGTCGCCGCACAGGGCACAGATCTGCACCAGCCGGGCACCGTCCGGCACATAGTCCGGCTCGGCCTGGGCCTCGGCAGTGCTGCGCAGGTCCAGAATCAGCCGCAAGCCCAGCGCATCCAGCCGGGCACGGTCCGCCGGGTCGGTGAGCCGCGCGGTGCACACGCCGCGCCAGATCTGGCCCCAGCGCACGGTCTTGCCCTCATCGGCCGGATAGCCGCCCAGCTCCCGGAAGTTGGTCGCACCCGCAAAGGGCAGCTGGGTGCCAGGGGCCGGGTGCACCGGAGCGGCAGGCTTTGCCGCCGTGCTGGACAGCACCGGGAAGTTGTAGAAGGGCTTGGCCGGACGGCCCCGGCGCGGCGGCAGCGAGGCGGCCCCGCCCAGCACCTCCATCAGGTAGCTGCGCAGCAGGTCGATGTAGGCCGAGGTATAGTCCCGGCGCTGTACCAGCGACACGCACAGCGGGGGCAGGTCCTCCAGCAGCACGTCCCGCACCCGGTCCAGCTCCCGCCGGGCACCGGGCTCGTAGCGGGTCAGGCAGGTGCACAGCTGCTCCTGCACCAGATAATAGGCCTGGTAAAAGCTGGGGCCGATCTCGGCGTTGGGCGCAAACCCGGCCCGGGCACAGGCCGTCCACAGCGGACTGAACAGGTCCTGCCGCAGGCTGGGCAGCAGCACCCGCTGCCCCCGCAGGTCGGCCAGCGGGATGCTCTCCCGGTCCCAGAAGGGGTGACCGCGGGGCACCAGCAGGCAGGCAGGGTCGGCCCGCAGGGTGGTGCGGGCCAGTACCGGGGCCGCACAGCCCAGGTCGATGACCAGACCGGCGTCCAGCTCGCCCTGCTCCACGGCATCGGCCACGGCGTCGTTGTCCAGCAGGCGGAACCGCATCTCCACATGAGGGTACTGCTGGCGGAACTTGTCCAGCTGCGTTTCCAGCCCAGGCAGGTAGTCCGGCACCAGCGCCACGCTGATGCCGATGTGCACCGGCTGGGCCGACTGGATCTCGGCCCGCAGGGCGGCCTGCATCTGCTGGAACTGCTCCACCACCGGGGTGGCATGGCGCTGCAGGCTCATGCCGCGGTCGGTGAGGGTGAGCTTGTGGTGGGCACTGAGGAACAGCGGCCCGCAAAGTTCCGCTTCCAGCGCAGAGATGCTCTGCCGCAGCGCCTGCCGCGACAAAAACAGCCGCTGTGCGGCCCGGGTATAATTCATTTCTTCGCACAATACCAGAAAGTAGTGCAGCTGGCGGATGTCCATGGTTTCCTCCTGCGGATGTTTGTCATAAATAAAGAATACCGCCTTTTCCGGCAATTGTAAAGCCGGTGGACCTTCTTCCCCGTCACATTTTTTGCTGCGCTCTGCATTCCGCCGTATCACGCCGTCACATGGACCGCATTTTCCCGGACGGCATCAATGGTTTCCATCAGCTCACCGCCCATTTTGCCGTCAAACAGGCGGGTGAACAGGATGGGCTGGTCGAAAGGCGGTTTCATCAGAACGGCTTTGCTTTCCACATAGCCGTTCTGCTCGATATAATGGATGACCTTCTGCACGAAAGCGATCTGCTTTGCATTCAACGATTCATCGTTGATGAACTTGGAGAATGCCTGCATGGCGGCTTCGTGGTCGAGCTTTGCCACCTTGCGTACCAATAAACCAAAAGGAGTGTCCTTGAACTCCCGGGCATAATCTTCTTTGCTGCCCAGCTCGCTGGTGAAGATGTGTTCCAGCTCGATGTAATCGCCCTGCGAGAGCGGGATGTTCTGGGTCAGCTTGTGGATGGCCAGTGTATCGTTGCGGTGCTCCATGATGTAGCGGTTGACCCGCTCCCGGTACTCCCCGAAGTCATAACCGGAGTCCAGCGCCTTGCCCTCGGTCTGTTCCAACACCGGGTCAGCAAGGGCAGTATAGATGGGTTTTTGCCCTTCCAAACCGTCCACCAGAAACTTGACCAGCTCCCGCAGCTCCTGCCGCATTTCCTCAAAACGGAGCAAGTCGTGGGAGGTCAGGAACTCGTCCGTCTGCACTTCTCGGATGAGCGGGAGCTTTGCCTGCACCTGCGGGATGGTGGCTTTCTGTTCCAGCAGAGCGGCGGTGTTTTTCAGCTGCCGCTGTGCCCGCGTCAGCCCGGGCAGACCTTCCAGCTCACAGAGCAACAGTCCGTACACAAAATTATCGAACCGCTTGGCCGCTTCGTCCTTATCGTCCAGCGAGATAAGCGGTGCGACTTCCCGCATCAGGGTACCCTTGTCCGTTTCGGTCAGGGCTGTGAAGGCTTCCGGCTTCTGGTAGTGTTCCACGGCCTTCCGGTGCAGGCGCACGGAGACCAGTTCCGGGTTCAGTGCGCCCACCTCAGCCCGACAGGTTTCGGTGAGGATATTGCGCCAGCACTGGTATTTTTCATCCGTGTATGCACCATCCTGCAGTGCGGCGGCAATGCGTACCTGTTTGCAGAAAATGCTTTCGGACAGGCTCTTGGTGTCGGTGCTCTCGTAGCCGTTGGGCTTTTGGCGGAAGAACTCAAAGTTGCCGCAGTAGTCGAAGATCAAAAAGCGCCGCTTGCCCGTATATTCGCCGTCGATGGCATCCACGCAGGCAAGGGACGGGCAGAGCCGGGTGCCCCGGCCGATCATCTGCCAGAATTTCGTTTTGCTGCGCACTTTCTTGAAAAAGACAAGGTTCACGCACTCCGGCACATCAATGCCGGTGTCCATCATGTCCACCGAAACGGCAATGAACGGCGGCTTATCCGGCTGTTTGAAATCGTCAATGATGGACTGCGCATAGGCATCGTCGCAAACGACCCGCTGGATGAAGCCCGGGTACTGGGTCTCCAGCTGCGGGTAGAGCTTGCAAAAACGCTCCCGGATAAACTCCGCGTGGCGCTTGTTCTGAGCAAAGATGATGGTCTTGCCGATGCGGTCGCCGCCCGCCACCTTGATGCCCCGTTCCATCAGGTCCTGCAATACGGTGTCCACCGTGTTGGCATTGAAGATGAACTTGTTCAGTTTTTCGGACGGGATGAAGCTGGGCAGGGTGTCGTCCTCGGCAAAATCGTCCTCGTAGCGGGTCTTGTCCTCCGGCGAAAGCTGGTCGTAGTGGATGCCCTCTTCCAGAAACTTGGTCTTGACCTCGTAGTTATAATAGGGCACCAGAACATGGTCTGTATAAACGGCGGTGTCGTAATCGTAGGCGTAGGTAGGGATGCCGTGCTCCATCTCGAAAAAGTCGTAGGTATTACGGTCCACATCGGTTTTCGGAGTGGCAGTCAGACCCACCAGAATGGCATCGAAATAGTCAAAAATCGCCCGGTATTTCTTGAAAATGCTGCGGTGGCTCTCGTCCACGATGATGAGGTCAAAGTGAGCCGGGGAGAACAGCGGCACGCCGTCCTTCGTCTTGGCGTTGTCGATGGCGTTGAGCATGGTGGGGTAGGTGGAGAACACGATGCGCGCCGCCTTGTCGTCCTTGGAGGAGCACAGGTTGCACAGAGACTGGTCAGGCAGATACTTCTTGAAATCGTCCTTCGCCTGCTTGACCAGCGCGGTGCGGTCGGCCAGAAAGAGCACGTTCGTCACATGGCCGCCCCGGCTCAGCACATCGGTCAGGCTGGACGCCGTGCGGGTCTTGCCGGTGCCGGTGGCCATGACCAGCAGGTTGCGCCGGAACCCCTGCGTGATGTGGGCGCACACCGCACGGATGGCGTTTTTCTGGTAGTAGCGGTCGGTGATCTTATCGTCAATTTCAATGGTGTCCAGCGGCTTTTTCTCGGTGCGGCGGTTCATCAGCTTCTGCAAGTCGTCCTTGCAGAACACGCCGCTCACCGGCCGCTGCGGGCCGCTTGCTTCGTCCCAGAAATAAGTGGCGTAGCCGTTGGTGGTGAACAGCATCGGGCGGCGGCCGAATTTCTGTTCCAGACAGTCCGCATACAACTGCGCCTGTTTACGCCCAATGTTGGGGTCTTTTGTGCTGCGCTTGGCCTCGATGACCGCCAGCGGCTTGCCATCCTTGCCCATGAGAACATAATCTGCATAGCCCTTCTGCCCCAGCACGCCGTTCATGTTGTCCACTTCGTACTCCACGCGCACATCGGCATCCGCCCCGGTAAATTTCCAGCCCATGGCCTTGAGGTCGATGTCGATGATCTTCCGCCGCGTTTCGGCCTCGGTCAGGTCTGCGGCGGTAAACGTGCGGCTCTGCTGGTTCTGCTGTTTGCCCGCTGTGTATGCTGCCGAAAGGCTCTCCACCTGCTTGCGCAGGGCTTCCAGCTCGGCATCTTTTTCTTCCAGTAGGCTTTCCTGCTCCCGGATCTTCCGGGTGTCCAGCTCCACCTTCTCGCAGGGGATGACCGTTTCGTCAAAGGAGCGCTCCACATAGTCCGTGCCGTAGCAGTAATCCACCCACTGGATGAAATCAAACAGCCCCCGCAGGCTGAACACCGCATCCGCCGCCGACACGCTATGCCCTGTATGTACCGCCAAGTTGCCCGCCTTCACGATGCTGGGGAGCACGCTCCACACGTCCTTGTCCACCGCAAAACGGAAGCTTTCCTCATGCAGCAGGGATTGCAGGTTGTCCTTGTAGGGCATCGTGATGGTCTTGTCCGCCGCATACACCCACTTCACCACCAGCTCCAACGCCTTCCGACAGCCCACAGCGCACATGGCCGGGGAGGTGGAGAACACTTTCTCGGCCTCGATGGCAGAATTAGCGAAGAGGGAATATTCGGGTCGGGTGGAGAGATAGGAGAAGTTGGACATGAGGGGGCTCCTTTCGGTTAATCAATTAAATAGCTATCATTCTCTGCCTGGTTCATATAGTAAGCTTTTAGGTCGACTATTTCTTTTCTCAGCTCTTCTGTCCAAAGCTCTGTAAGAAGTTTTTTCTGAAACCAGCACAATCTCAAATAGTTAACTGCCAAAAGAATTCGAGTAGTCATGTTAGGAATACCCAACGATATAACTTCCCCATTTCTTAAAACTGACGCTTTATTTTCGTCAATGTTTTTTAATGTTTGCTCTTTTTCGGATTCGATATCAACTGCATCGTCATACTCCTGTTTATTATGATACAAATTATAGGCCAAACTATAAACCGCATCGTTTACCGCACCTAAATCTCCGGTAATTTTATTAAGAGCTTGTGCACACTGAGTAATTTCCTCAAAGGCCATCAGCTCTTCACCTTCTCCATAGGGCGTTATGCGCAAAGAGTCTGCTTCTTTTTCCATCCTAGATTTCAAAATGTTTATGTCATCCCAAACTGAGTGGTAGCTATAACCCTCCAATGTTCCAAAATACTCTTTTAATGAATTATTTAATACTCCCGCAAAGCCTTCCAAATCATCCGGATCAAACATCGCACACAGACCACCTAGACTACGAACCTTATTTTTGATAAATCGCTGTTGGTCTGTCTCCGCTATATTCTCTGCATCCTTAGCAACAAATGCAAGAATAGCCGTTCCGTGCTCCGCCGCTTCATCGAATTCAATTTCCGTCATTGAACGTCCATCATAGTATTTGGACCCAAAACGATACCCATATATGCCAATTACAATATCCGCATCTTTCACCTGATCGACACAAAACGCTCCGCTTGGCTTTTGACTTGCCGGAAATTCCTCCATTGCACTAATTTCAGCAGTTTTCCTTTCAGTCAAGCTTTCAATAGTATTTATTGCAACACGCCTGATATCTTTCAAGTCCTGATAAGTCGAGCTAATGAAAAACTTCATATTATCAATCAACTCCTTTATAATAAAGATTTACAGACAAGTGGCCTTGTTGATTTTGTCAAATCCATGGCAAAAATATTATGGTCAACATCAATATGTATTTGATTGACAATAGCTTTCTGATTTTCTGCCGAAACCTCACCGTGCATATAAAGAAGATTCCGCGTTGCCTCAACAAAACGTCGCCAAACAGGAACCAGCCGTATCGGTGCTCTATGCCGCAAGACAATTAAATGGTTGTTTCTATCCATTTGCAACCACTGCATTATCAATTTCCACCATTTTTGATCCGTTTCTCCAATAGACATACCGTATATGCAAATTATCCGGCTTCCTTTTATGATTTGAGTAGCTCGATAATCGTAATTCATTTTAATGATTTCATTTTGCCGCGGTTTTACCAGTTCATTAAGGACCGTCTCGTCTTGCTTAAATTCATCGTTCTCAATTTGAGAAGCATCATTAACGCCCATAATCAAATCTCTGTCGGTATAGCCATGAACATGTACAATCTCCCCAATCTCTCCATTTATGGATGAAAGCGAATTTGGGGTACTTTTTACAGTCTCAATGCACTTATCCAAACAACAAGTATAATTAAAACTAATAAAATTAAATGTTTTATATGATTTTATAAACGGGACTACAGCGTCTTTATCGGCAGGACGAATATCATAATAGCTTGAAAGAGCTCTTTTCATTCCATGAAGTATCTCCTCCGTTTTTTCATCATCAAAAGCGCTTTCTTCATTTTCGAGATATATTGAAAATTGACGAATAAAATCCTCAAATAGCTGCATATAGTCTTCAGCATCTTTACAACGGCTCGCATACTCTCCAAATGCGCTTTCAAAATCGGCCCATGTCTCAGGTTCTTTTAGTATATCAGATTTGAAATGCTGAAGCATTTCGCTATCTGATGATTTGCTTTGACAATAAACATCATAAAAGTCTTTATAGCCTGTTTTTAATCCAATTCCCAAATCGAAACCATTTCCAATTAAAAATGTCACATCCATTATCTCACCACTTCCAGCATTTTTCTTTCATTATACCGCACAATCTTTCCATAGTACAACACTTTACCCAAAATATTCCTGCATCAGTGCCTTTTTCATCAACTCCAGCTTTTCAAGGCTCTGCTGTACGGTCTGCTTCTGCTGGTCTACACGCTCTACAAAGGCGGCAAACTGGTTTTGAAAGGAAAGTGGTGGAACGAGAATTTTAAGACTTTTTACATCTTCTTGATTTATACTTGCTTGATTAACAGATTTTTTTGCACGTCGTAGAATTTGCCTATAAATATCTTCGGTACAAAGCGCTTCTGTAACATAAACAGCGTTCACTTTTTTCTCATCCATGTGAAATCGCATCATATTAGACTCAAAAACAGTTTTTTCTTTTAGTCCAACAATATGAGCACATTTTCCGAGATACTCTATACTATTCACTCTGTTGATTACAATATCGTTTTCCCTTAGTAAGTATCGGTCGATTTCAGTTTCTGAGCAAATCAATCTTTTAAGTGTATTCCAATTTGTTACTTTTCCGTTATAAAAAGCATCAATTCGTAAAATTGGAATTCCAGTAGCATCTTGAACATAATCCGTCTGGGGCTTATATAACCCATTCTGCGGGAAAACAGTCATAACTGTTTCAAGTGTCGTTGAAGGAAAATTCTTGGTATTGGCTACTGAGTCACCAAACATCTCCACAAACCGTGCCTTTACCAGCTCGTCCAGTTTGAAAAGCTGTTGCTTGCGAAGAGAAATCAACATATTCAATTCGTTTAGAATTGTAATGATTTCTCGGCGTTCTTTTTCGTCAACCAACTGAATATCTAAATTATCAATATGTTCATTCTTAATATTGTTGATATTAGCACCCGCAGACAGCGCAGAGATTTTTCGACGATAAACAGGGCTGTTAAAGTAGTGTCCCAAATATTCCGAATACTCAGGTTGAGGTCTTACAACTTTACAAAACGCTCCAAAGGTCATTGGATTTTTGACTAAATCCACGAATACCGCTTTACCAACTAGTTCTTTGCTTCCACTTGATGCACAAATCAAAATATCGCCTGTCTGTAAATACTGTTGTTCTGCTACTTTTGATTTTGACACATAAACAACATCATCTAAAATCAATTTGCCATCTTTTATGTTATTTGCGCGCAACAATACAACGCTATCTTCATCGAGGTTATCGTGCAAATCTTCAGGATGATACGACACTCCTCTTATTTGCATCGCAATATCTTTGACTTTCGCCATCACACCATCTCCTCCAACTCTGCCAGACCTTTGGTGATCTCCATTTCCAGCTCATGCAGGTCGGCAAGAATCTCCTGCGTGGAGGGATACTCCACCGGCACATACTCGGTTTCCTTGTACTTGTTGATGGACAGATCATACCCGTTGGCGGCAATTTCTTCTTTGGGCACAAAGAAACTCTGCTCGGTGCGCTTGCGGTCGGTTTCGGCGTCGAGGTTGTGGAACCTGGCAATGATGTCCGGGATGTCGTTTTCTTTTACTTCAATGCGCTTATCGTCCAGCGAGAAGCCGTCGGCTTTCATATCGTAGAACCACACCTTGTCGGTACCGCCTGCGCCGGTCTTGGTGAACACCAGCACCGCCGTGGACACGCCTGCGTAGGGCTTGAACACGCCGGAGGGCATGGAAATGACCGCCCGCAGCTGGTGGTTTTCAATCAGTTCTTTTCGGATGCTCTGGTGCGCCTTGCTGGAACCGAACAGCACGCCGTCCGGTACGATGCAGGCGCAGCGTCCACCCGTTTTGAGCATCCGCAGGAAGAGCGCAAGGAACAAAAGCTCCGTCTTTTTGGTGTTGATGACGGCCTTCAGGTCGTCGTTGATGCTCTCGGCATCCACAGTGCCCTTGAACGGCGGGTTCGCAAGGCAAACGGTATACTTGCTGCAAATGGAGTTTTGCTTCGACACGCTGTCCTTGTAGTCAATCTCCGGGTTCGTGATGGAGTGGAGCATCAGGTTCATGGCTGAAATGCGCAGCATGGTGCGGTCCGTGTCAAAGCCGGTGAACATCGGGCCGGCAAAATGCTGCCACTGCTCCGGGGTCATGCTGTCCTCGTAGTGGGCGCGGAGGTACTGCGCACTGGACACCAGAAAGCCCGCCGTGCCGCAGGCGGGGTCGCAGATGAAGTCGTCCGGCGTGGGCTGCACCAGCTCCACCATCATGTCACGGATGTGCTTGGGCGTGCGGAACTGGCCGTTCTGACCCGCCGTTGCCAGTTTTCCCAGCATATACTCGTAGAGGTCGCCCTGCATATCAAGGTCGGCGATGTCGTGGGTGTATAGGTCTTCCAGCCCGGTGATGATCTTTTGCAGCACCTGCGGTGTGGGGATCAGGAACATGGCATCATCCATGTACCGTGCAAAGGCGGTGTTGCCCTCATCCGGGCGGGTGGGGTCGTCCTCGATCTCCACCAGCTCGCCGTTCTCGTCAAAGTCCGGCAGGCGGCCGTACTTCATCTTTTTGATGGCCGGGAACACCCGCTGCTGCATGGTCAGAAAAATCTCACGGGAGTCCTTATCCTTGAACTTGCTCCACCGCATGGACTGGCCTGCCGCACTGGCGGGGAAGATGTGCTCCATTTTCTCGCCCGCCATGCTCTCAAACTCTTCGGTGGCAAGCTCCTTTTCGTCCAGCGACCGGATGAACATGAGATAGGTCAGCTGCTCAATGACAGTCAGCGGATTCGTGATGCCGCCCGCCCAGATGTCCGTCCAGATTTTATCCACCTTATTTTTAATGGCTCCTGTTACCATGCGCTCCTCCTGAATGTTTGCCAACCGCAAACGGTTTTCTTCTCAAAATTTTGGTGATAGTATCACATTTTATTATATCAGCAGAACGATTCTTTTTCAACGTTGCGCTTGCTCAGCCTGCATCTGCCGGATGCAGTTCACGGGTTTGGGTGTTCCAACAAACATTTTGCAACGCAAAATAAGCAGATGTATATACAGCTGCCCTGCTTGCTACAACTGTGTTCCCTCTAAATTGTCATCCGCTATTTTCAATTCAATAAAGAAATCGCTTGCTATGCATTTCATTTTTTGATTGAAGGTCATCATCGAACACTTCAATCCATTTTTCGATTTCCACCTCCTCGTATTATAAAAGAGTAGTATTTATAGACCGCTCTCCAGCGGTATGCTACACTGTATAGGATGCTGTGGATTGGTGAACACCTCCTACCGCAAAGACGGTTTGACAAAGGCTCCAACCACAGCTTCTTTGTTGAAATGTTAATCAGTTAGATACCGCCAGACGGTTTATTTAGAACGAGGTTACAAGAGCAAAGAAGTCTGTGGTCCTAAGCAGCATTGAATAATATAACGGAGGTATAAAATGGTCTGTGTCGGAATTGATGTTGCCAAAGATAAGCATGACTGTTGCATTCTCGATTCGGAAGGAACTCCCCTTGTCGATTGCTTTACCATTCCCAACAACATGGATGGTTTCAAAAGTCTGCTACAAACAATCCAAGACTGTTCTCAAAAATCAGACAAAATAAAAGTAGGGCTTGAGGCTACCGGACATTATAGCTACAACATCCTTGGGTTTCTTCTTGACAATGATCTGCCCGTCTATGTCATGAATCCCCTGCATACCAACCTGTATCGAAAGAGCCTCAGTCTTCGCAAAACTAAAACCGATCGTGTGGATGCAAAAACGATTGCAACTATGCTGTTGTCCGATGTAGACCTCAAGTCCTACACAGATACAGCATATCACAACGAAGAACTAAAGTCACTCACGAGATACCGATTTGATAAAGTTCAGGAACGCGCTAAACTAAAGCAGTCGGTGTCCAGCTTGGTTACAATCCTGTTTCCGGAATTGGAACAGCTTGTTTCGTCTATCCACGGCACTTCAATCTACGCACTTCTCAGTGAGTATCCCGGTGCAAAGCAGATTTCAGAAGCTCATCTGACCAGATTAGCTAATATTCTCGTGAAAACATCCAGAGGCCATTACCGAAAAGATAAAGCTACTCATATCCGAGATGCAGCCAGAACATCCATTGGTTCTGTTATGCCTGCTAAGTCTTTGGAATTAAAGCACACCATTAAGCTCATTCAAGAACTTACCTCCGAAATCAATGAAATTGAAGATGCCATTCGGAAAATCATGGATGAATTGAAACCGCCGATCCTTTCGATTCCCGGAATGGGATTTCATTCTGCTGCGATGATTCTTGCAGAGGTAGGGGATTTTTCGAATTTTAACTCTCCTGACAAAGTTTTGGCTTATGCTGGATGTTCTCCCTCCACATACCAGTCAGGAAAACTCACAAACTGCTATGCACACATGGAAAAGCGTGGCTCTCGTTATCTTCGATACGCTCTTTACACTGCAACCAAATACGTCTGTTACTGGAATCCTGTTTTTACTGAATACCTTACCAAAAAGCAAGCTGAAGGCAAGCACTACAATGTTGCCCTATCTCATGCCACAAAGAAACTCGTACGACTGATTTACGCTTTGCAGAAGTCCGGTAAAGCATATCTTGCCGTCACTTGATTTTCTCTAGAGCCTGAGTTAAACCTAAGAACAACTTAGCTGGCGCAGCGAACCCTTGACAAACCGAAGCATTCAAATGCTATTCTGTTTTTGCGAGGGTTGGCTGGGCTTGCTTTGCTGTTCTCTCCGTCACCCTCGCTACTCCAAGGCCAGCATTTGAATGATGTTTGTCATGGGCAGCGGATGGTTGGCGGATTTTTTCATTTTAGGGCTTGACTTTTAATAGTTAGTCTTCAACGAAAAATCAAAATCAAATCCGTTCTTTGTGATGAATCTTCACCGGTTCATCACGGGAGCGGGTCGGATTTTTTTATTTTTGTTTACTTGTATCCAAGAACTTGGACTAAGAGGGTGGGTAACTTGGACTACGAGTCCATAAACTTCTGCCGCTTTTCACGGTACACTCTTGTCAAAGGATGGAAAGCCCCTGTTGAAGTTAAGCAATCTTAAAATCAATCACCGGTTTTATGGCAGGGTTCAGGACAACCGAACAGACACCGTTTAATATAGAAATGAGGTTCACCATGAACAAACTGCTTTCCTGCCGCCATTGAGAAAAAACAATCCCCACAGCCACAAAAAGGACTGTAGGGATTGCTTTTATGGTGAAGGAGAAAGAGAATAACGTGTT
>OOBW01000657.1_pt1 | contig 22524 bp, 19 predicted proteins | sample 1671701 | NCBI WGS metagenome assembly OOBW01 (sample SAMN06348183, study PRJEB24527) | human gut metagenome | biome: human gut; feature: ankylosing spondylitis patient; material: feces | host: Homo sapiens | place: China | collected 2015-10 | reverse complement strand
GACAGGCTCATGCGGTCCAGCAGGATGCCGTACAGTGTCCGGGCATCGGTGGAGAGCTGCCGAAAACGGTGGTCTTGGAACAGTGCTTTCGGGATGCGGAAATAGGAGAACAATTCGCCCGACTGACCATAGAAGTAGTCATAACTCATGGTATTAACGAATCATCAACTCACGGTCTGCGGCACCTTTCATATACATGGCTTCCGCGATGTCACATTCTGCCAGTATGACTGCGGATTCCAAATCAAGGTACTTGCGTTTCTGCTCATCGTTCAGCATCCGAAAGAACTCCCGTTCGATTGCGTCACGCTTACTTGCTGCCGGTTGGTAGCGCGGTGTTTTCAGCAGTTCCTCCCATTCAGGCTGTACGGCTTTGTTAAAATAGTTCAGCATAAAGTCTTTATCCATTGGCATCCTCCTTTTTTATAAATCATCAATAGGCCCTAAAAGTTTATATTATCTCTATTGTAAAGAAGTATAGCATATGCTATACTATAACAGTAGATATAATATAGCACATGCTATATCTGGAGGACCGATTGTGACATTTTCTGAATTTGTTATTTCTGTACGTAAGAATCTCAACTTGAGTCAAAAACAATTAGCTGCCGCGATTAACGTAAGCTACTCGACAATTAACCGTTGGGAAAATGGTCACGTTACACCAAGTAATCTGGCAACCAAAAGTTTTCTTGATTTTTGTGAGAATAATTTCATTGATATTCCTAATGGCCTGCTGTAATGCCGCTTGCCAATTATGAATTATTGGAAATTTTAGGAGGTATTCAATTATGGCAAGAGCAGATTTGCTATGTGAATTGGTGAAATATGGATTAATTAATGATCCCACGAGTTTTAGAAAAGCAGCAGAAGCTTTATGCGCTGAGGAACGTGCGAAACAGCATACAGTTCTTGCAACAAAGATTGATGAGCTATTAAAAAACTCTCGCAGACCAATCGCAAGGGAAAGTACAAGCGCACCCTCTATTGTTCGCGGAAATATAAATGAACAACTGCTTTTTTCTGAAAAAATCCCGCGAAAAAGAATGGAGCATCTGATTCTGCCAGAATATGTTAAAACGGCTTGCCGAGATTTAATTAACGAGCAAAATCGTTCTGATTTATTGCAATCCTATGGTATTGAGCCGCGAAACAAGTTATTACTAATTGGCCCTCCCGGAAATGGAAAGACTTCACTAGCCGAGGCAATAGCTGAATCTCTAATGGTTCCATTGCTTACAGTTAGATATGAAGGAATTATTGGTTCTTACCTCGGAGAAACCGCATCAAGGCTTTCTAAATTATTTGAATATGCTAAAACAAGAGAATGCGTTCTGTTCTTTGATGAATTTGAAACACTTGGAAAAGAACGTGGCGATGTCCATGAAACAGGTGAAATTAAACGTGTTGTAAGCTCTTTACTAATGCAAATCGATGCGCTTCCAAGCTATGTTGTCGTGGTTGCTGCTACAAACCATGATACTCTACTTGATAAAGCGGCTTGGCGAAGATTTCAGATTCGTTTAGAAATTCCGAAGCCAACTCGAAGTAATTTGGATGAATATTATCGTTTCTTTGAAAAGGAGAAAGATTTTCGATTTGGTTTGCAATCAAGCACACTAGCAAAAAAAACACTAGGAGTAAGTTATGCAGAAGCCGAAGAATTTGCACTATCAATTTACAGACAATATATTTTAAGTTTGCCAAATGGGAATGCAAAAGAAATCACGGAGAAATCCATTCGTAGTTGGCAGTCACAAGTAATTACTGCACACAAAAATCAGGAAGGAGTAGAAACATGCCAGACAGACCTTTAATATTGTTTCCGTCTCCGGAACGCGCAGATCGCGAACGCAAAGCCCCGTCATTTCCAAGAATTGTGAAGCCTTCTTTCAGTAGACAATTTGCTCGATTGCAACCGTCTTTTAATGTTCTCCAAGCTGCTTTTGAACAGAAAAATCTAAAAATCCAGCAATCACCAACAGGGATAAATCCCGAATTTGCTCTTGTTTTTGAAATAATTGGAACAGTCGATAATTTTTATACTGCAGTAAAAAACACAGATGGTCTCGAATGGATGTTTGATATTGAAACAGACTCTTTTTTACCAGATGATGATTTTTACTCGATTTCGAGAAATGGCCAAAGAGATGAAGGTCTTTTAAATGGCAAACTATATTGCATAATGTCTAACCAACAGGCGATGTCTCAGCTGTTGTCACTGTGGCAAAGGTATCAGGATGGTGAAACCGATGTATTTAAACGTGGTTTTGCAGGACTTCGTGATGTCTTTACCCATATAAAAAATATAAGAAGGTGGAATGCGCAGGACAGGATTGCAGAAACGCATGCTATAGATTATTGGCGTGAATCATTGGAATTTGACGGAAATTCTCCAGTCCCTTTTGAAATCGAATTATTCTTTAGATCTGATTTTCAAAAAAGGCATATAGCAGTGGATACAATTTCTCGTGAAATACAATCTTTAGGGGGACGTATAATTCAGGAGTGTGTAATAAGTGATATATTTTATCATGGTATGTTGGTTGAACTTCCTAGGATAGCTATTGAAGAATTGGTTAATAACTATGAAGAAATTGAGTTGTCAAAGGTTGACGACATTATGTTTTTTCGGCCTGTTTGCCAGTCTGCATTTATCTCCGAAAACGATTCGGAAGTATGTACACTAACAAAGGAATCGCCGCTGCCAGTGGGCGACGCTGTTGTCGCTGTTTTCGATGGAATGCCTATGCAAAATCATCGATTGCTTCGGAACCGTGTTATTATTGATGATCCAGATGATTATGCCGCAAACTATGAGAGTAAATATCGCATTCATGGTACTTCTATGGTATCGCTTGCTATTTACGGGGATCTTAATAGAAATGATACGCCTATTAGCAGTCCTGTATATGTGCGTCCGATTTTACGCCCGAAGCCTTGCTTTGAGGGAATGGAAGAAGGCATCCCTGATGATCATATGCTCATTGATACTCTTCACCGAGCAATAAAGCGAATGATGGAAGGAGATGGAGAATCACCAGCTACCGCACCAAATACTAAAGTAATCAATTTGTCTATTGGTGATCCTGTGCGTCAACTAACAGGGATAATGAGTCCAATTGCGCGTTTGCTCGATTTTCTTGCTTATAAATATAAAATTCTGTTCATAATAAGTGCTGGAAATCATCCTGAAATCATAGATTTTGTGAACAAGCCGTTCGATGATTTAAAAGCTCTTAATATGAGTCAGCGAAACAAAGTTTTTGGCGATGCCATTAATAATAACCAATGGAATCTAAAAATACTTTCCCCCTCTGAAAGCTTGAACGGATTGACAATTGGCGCATTGTACGATGATTTCACAAGCCCCGCTGAAAATTCTCGTTGCATTTGGGCGGTCGATAAAGGAATGCCATCTCCAATGTCTGCAATTGGAAAAGGGTATCGATCAACTATTGCTCCAGATCTGTTTTATTACGGTGGTAGAAAATTCATCAGGAAAAATCATGACGGAACAAGCACATGGATTACGTCTACACGCGAACCGGGATGTTTATCCGCTGCACCGTATGAAGCTGGTAGTAAGGATGGTTGCGCTTTCTATTCAGGAACAAGCGATGCAGCAGCTCAAATAACACATGAAGCTGCGAAATGTTATGATGTTCTAAATCAGTTGTTTCTCGAAGAAACGGGAGTAGGTATACTTCCCGAATCCACAGCTATTCTGTTGAAAGCTATGCTTACCCATGGTGCTTCATGGGAACCTATTGCTGAAAAACTTTCCCTTGCAATGGGAAGTTCACCGAAACAATTGAGTAAATGGCTTGGGAATGGAATACCCAATATAGACCGTGTTGTTGAGTGTACGAAAGAACGTATAACTCTCATCGGATTAGGAGAAGTTAAAATCGATGAGGGCGAAGTTTTTAGACTACCTCTGCCAGCAGATTTTTCGTCTCGATTGATGAAAAGAAAGCTAACCGTTACATTGGCCTATCTATCTCCTGTTGTTCCTAATAAACAGGCTTATCGCGGCATACAGTTGTGGTTTGACGTTGATGATAATGGAAAAGGTCTCGTACCTGACCGACTAAATACTGAATGGCAAGCCGTTCGGAAGGGCTCGTTGCAGCACGAGATTTTTGTTGGTGAAAAAGCAATTGTCTGGAACGATGAGGATCTTATCATCAAAGTGAACTGCAAAGCTGATGCTTGTAAAAAAGTAAAAACAGCAATACCTTATTGTTTGTTCGTTAGTTTTGAAGTCGCAGAAGGTTTTGATGTAGACCTCTATACCGATGTGGCTGCAAAAATTCATCAGCGTGTTGAAATTCAGGATAGTTGACAACAACCGTATATTATCAACTATAAGATTCATGAAAGTTGTACTCGTTGTTTTACAGTTGCTCTTGAATTGTTAATATAAAAAGCCGCTTCGATTCAAAATGAAAAGAAGCGGCTTTTTATACAGATTATGCATTCTGGTTCGTAGACTATTATTATGTGTCTTTCTTTTCGATGCACTGCCGTAGAACATCACAGAATGCCATATCATCGTCTACGGCAGCGATTGCGGCGTTGATCAAGGTTTCCCGGTCGGTGTTGCCCCAGTTGATGTGCAGTCCATATTCTAATGCCATGCAGCGAATCAATTCACGGGTGCTGCGGCCATTTCCCTCGCGGAAGGGATGAATGATGTTCAGTTCTGCCATCGTCTGCGACAAATTCTGAATCTGCTTTTCTTCATCTTGTTCGGCAAGCAACTTCTTGGAGTGAATGTTTTTGAACACACGCTCCAATTCTCGGTCAATCAGGTCTGGAGGGTAGAACATCGTGTCACCCTTGCTGATCTGTTCCTTACGGATGTGCCCTGCAAACGGATACACATCTTCAAAAAGGAAGCGATGAATCCGAAACAGGTGAGTTTTGGTAAACCGTCCCTTGATTGGCTCCTGCAACAGAGCCATCTGCTTGACTGCAGTAAATTCTTCTTCGGCCTGTTTAAGTTCTGCTTTGTCACGGATGTCCAGCTTGTTGATCAGAACATCCGTATCCGGGTAGCAGTACATGGACTGCACTGTGGTGTAGACATCATACTTCGTGAACATAATCAGCCCTTCTTTGCGTACTTTGCACGCAGTTCATTCACGACCTGTTGATAGCTGGCCTGACCGCTGCCAATGCGATCAAGGTTGCTGCGTGTATCTTTGCTGATAGTCATGCCCTCAATGGCAAAGGTGCCGTACACATTGCGGAGATTACTCTTGTGCTGGGCAGGGGTAGTGTACTTGACGCTCATGGTTTGGCCTCCTTCTGATCTACATAATACTATATAAAGTTTATCGTGTATGAGTCCTATTGTCAATCTACAACTTGTTGTCAAATGTAAAAAGCGCAGCTTCCATTCATTCAAAGTCGAAGTTGCGCTTTTACGGTATATCGTATTTTATTGTGAATTGGGATGCGATACATCTGAACCCCATGTGAGCTATATCTCAAGGGCCTGTAGCTCACTTGTCCGCCAACCATATTACATCCCAAATAGCTTCCTTTTGAAAATCAGCGGATTGGAAACCATACTTGCGACCAAGAAAGGCCGTTGGGATGGCAGGTCGTTTTATATGGACGGATATACGTTGATTTTTTCTTTCTCACGGTGCATAAGGTGTGCACAAAAGCGAGACTGTTGGGAGAGCGTTCGGTTCGCATCCGAGAGGTCAAGGGTTCGAATCCCTCCAGGTCCATAAAAAGCAAAACTCCGTGTCTGCTGACACGGAGTTTTCTTTTTATTCAGGACCCGGAGGGATTCCGGCAAGCCGCCGAGGGTGCCAAGGCCCTCCCCAACCACTTTGCACGCAAGCCCCTGTCCGAAACGGTCTCCTATCTGCAACATTTTCCATTTTCTCAGCATGCAAACAGGCAGCCCTGTGATTCCATGAAACCACAGGACTGCCTGTTTTTCTGTTTTGCTTTCCTGTACAGTTGTTCAGCCGTTCAGTTGTCCCACTTATCACACAGGGCGTTGATCTGATCGGCGAACTTGGCCAGATCCTTGTTGGCACCGCCCTCGTTGTGCTCGATGACCCGCAGCAGGCGCTTGCCGGCGCTGACCAGACGCTGGAACACCGTGGCGGCGCGGTTCTGGCCCTCCGATACCTTGTGCTCAATGCGTACCTTAGTGCCCTCCTGCAGGCAGACGGCACCCTCGGCACCGATGGCCCACTGCGCACCGTTGTAGGGCGCGCAGGCGGTAAAGCCCTGCCCGGTGAGGGTATCGACGAAGATGTTTTCCACCTCATCTTCGCCGTGCATCACGAACACCCGCTTGGGCTTCTCGGTGAAAGCGTTCACCCAGCGCAGCAGTCCGTCCCGGTCTGCGTGGCCGGACATGCCGGTGAGCTGGCAGATCTCCGCCTGCACCTCAATGGGTTCGCCGAACAGCTTGACCGTGGTGGCGCCCTCGATGAGGGTGCGGCCCAGGGTGCCCACTGCCTGATAGCCTACGAACAGGATGGTGCACTCCGGCCGCCACAGGTTGTGCTTGAGGTGATGACGGATGCGGCCTGCCTCGCACATGCCGCTGGCCGACAGGATGACCTTGGGCGTGCGGTCGGTGTTGATCATGCGGGAGTCGTCACTGGTCACGGTGACCCGCAGCCCCGGCACCCCGATGGGGTCGATGCCCTGTTCCAGCAGGGCGCGGGTCTGCTCGTCGAAGCAGTCCGAGTCGGTGTCCTTGAAGATGCGGGTGGCCTCGATGGCCAGCGGGCTGTCGATGTACACCGGGAAGTTGCCGTGCCCTTTGACCAGCCCTTTTTCCTTGATCTCCCGCAAAAAATACAGCATCTCCTGGGTGCGGCCCACCGCAAAACTGGGCACGACCACATTGCCGCCCCGGTCAAAGGTGCGCTGCAAGATTTTAGCCAGCTCGTTCACATAATCCGGGCGCGGGCCGTGCAGCCGGTCGCCGTAGGTGGACTCCATGAACACATAGTCCGCCTCGCTGATATAGGCGGGGTCCTTGATGATGGGCTGGTCCAGGTTGCCGATATCGCCGGAAAACACCAGCTTGGTGGTAGTGTCGCCCTCGGTGATCCACAGCTCGATGCTGGCGGAGCCCAGCAGGTGGCCCACATCCACGAACCGCACCTCGATGCCCGGAGCCAGCTCCATGCGCTTTTCGTAGTCCACACCCACGAACAGCTTCATGGCCGCCTCGGCATCCTGCACGGTATACATGGGCTCCACCGGCTCGGCACCGGAGCGCTGGGCCTTGCGGTTCTTCCACTCGGCCTCGAACTCCTGGATGTGGGCGGAGTCCCGCAGCATGATACCGCACAGCTCCACCGTGGGGTTGGTGGCGTAGATTTTGCCCCGGAAGCCGTTGCGCACCAGCAGCGGCAGCATACCGGTGTGGTCGATGTGCGCATGGGTGGCCAGCACCCAGTCGATCTCGCCGGGTGCCACCGGGATGGGCTGGTTCTCGTAGACATTCTTGCCTTGCTCCATGCCGCAGTCGATCAGGAACCGACGGCCCGCAGCTTCCAGCAGTGTACAGCTGCCGGTGACCTCATGGTTCGCGCCCAGAAACGTGATCTTCATCCCAAAACACCTCCGGTTATTCATGCCAGCTTCTCCGGCCGTCCGGCGGTTTCCACGCAAAATGTACCCGGGTTGTGGCACCCGACATCCGCTTCACGCCTGAACGGCGTTCGCGTCTTGTCGGCCACTGCCCCAACAGCAGCGCCCTGTTTCCACCGCAGGTGGCGGTTGCTGCTGTTGCATTCCATCGCCCTCCCTACTGCCTGCGGCAGCAGGGTCCCTCCCCAGCGGATCATTTGCTTTGGAAACTGCCGGCCAGCCATAAAAAGCCGCGCCTTTTTATTCTGTGCTTACAGTATAGCATATTTTAAAGGTACACGCCGCACAAATCGGCGGGATTTTTGCGGGCAATCTGCCGAAAGGAGCAAAAAATTTTTATACAATCTTGACAAACTGCCCCATTCTGTTATAAACTTAGATTTGTATGACGTTCGTTCGTATTTTATGAGTTTGAAATAATAGAGAGGTTGAATTTTTATGGTTCGTAACGATTTGCGCAACGTTGCCATTATCGCTCACGTTGACCACGGCAAGACCACGCTGGTGGATGCCCTGCTGCGTCAGAGCGGCGCTTTCCGCGACAATCAGGCCGTGGCCGAGCGCGTGATGGACAGCGGCGATATCGAGCGTGAGCGCGGCATCACCATTCTGGCCAAAAACTGCTCCTGCACCTACAAGGGCGTGAAGATCAACATCGTCGATACCCCGGGCCACGCCGACTTCGGCGGCGAGGTGGAGCGCGTGCTGAAGATGGTCAATGGCGTGCTGCTGCTGGTGGACGCTGCTGAGGGCTGCATGCCCCAGACCCGCTTCGTGCTGCAGAAGGCTCTGCAGCAGAACCTGAGCCTGGTGGTCGCCATCAACAAGATCGACCGCCCTGACGCCCGCATCAAGGAAGTCATCGACGAGGTGCTGTACCTGCTGATGGACCTGGGCGCTACCGACGAACAGCTGGACTGCCCCATGCTGTTCTGCTGCGGCCGCGACGGCACCGCCAGCCTGGACCCGGATGTGCCGGGCACCGACCTGATCCCCCTGTTCGACACCCTGCTGAGCACCATCAAGCCGCCCGAGGGCGACCCTGAGGCTCCCTTCCAGATGCTGGTGTCCTCTGTGGACTACAACGACTTCGTGGGCCGCATCGGCATCGGCCGCATCCAGAACGGTGTTGCCAAGGTGGGCGAGGAAGTGGTCGTGTGCGACTGGCACAACCCCGACCTGAAGATGCGCGGCCGTCTGACCAAGCTGTACGACTTCCAGGCCAACGGCCGTCAGCCGTGCGACAACATCACCGCAGGTGATATCGTGGCATTCTCCGGTCTGCCGGACGTGACCATCGGCAACACCCTGTGCAGCCCCTCCAACGTGGAGCCGCTGCCCTTCGTCAAGATCAACGACCCCACCGTGGAGATGACCTTCTCGGTCAACGACAGCCCGCTGGCCGGCCGTGAGGGCAAGTTCGTCACCAGCCGTCAGATCCGCGACCGTCTGCAGAAGGAACTGCTGAAGGACGTGGCCCTGAAGGTGGAGGACTCCGCCACCACCGATTCCTTCCGTGTCATGGGCCGTGGTGAGATGCACCTGTCCATCCTCATCGAGACCATGCGCCGTGAAGGCTATGAGCTGCAGGTCTCTCCCCCGCACGTTCTGACCAAGGTGATCGACGGCAAGACCTACGAGCCCATGGAGCATGTGGTCATCGACGTGCCCACCCAGTATCAGGGTGCCGTCATGACCGGTCTGGGCCAGCGCAAGGCCATCCTGCAGCAGATGGAGTCCCTGGGCTCTGACCGTGTGCGTCTGGAGTTCCGGATGCCCAGCCGCGGCCTGTTCGGCTACCGCAACCAGTTCCTGACCGATACCCACGGCGAGGGCATCATCAACCAGATCTTCGACGGCTATGACGTCTGGGCTGGCATGATCGCCAACCGCTCCACCGGTTCTCTGGTCAGCTTTGAGACCGGCGAGGCCGTCACCTATGGCCTGTTCAACGCTCAGCAGCGCGGCACCCTGCTGGTGGGCCCCGGCGAGAAGGTGTACGAGGGCATGGTCATCGGCTACACCGCTTCCGGCGAGGATGTGGACGTGAACGTCTGCAAGACCAAGCACCTGACCAACACCCGTTCTTCCGGCTCCGACGACGCTCTGCGCCTGATCCCCATCAGCAAGCTGAGCCTGGAGGGCTGCCTGGAGTTCCTGGCACAGGACGAGCTGCTGGAGGTCACCCCGGAGAACCTGCGCATCCGCAAGCAGATCCTGAACCATGAGCAGCGCATGAAGGCCAAGAGCCGCATGAAGTAATTGCGTTACCTATTATAATAGTCTCCCGCATCCCGGCAGAAACCGACCCGTTTCTGCCGGGATGCTTTTTGTTTTTGCACTTTTTTGAAATCAGGGCTTGCAAAACGGCCAAGAATGCGGTATAATATCACTCGCAGTCACTTAAGTGATCTGCCTCTTTAGCTCAGTCGGTTAGAGCACCTGACTGTTAATCAGGGTGTCGCCTGTTCGAGTCAGGCAAGAGGCGCCACGAAGGCAATGTTCTTTGGAACATTGCCTTTTTTGTTTGCCATACCGCATGTTTCAGAAGTGTTAATTTTTCACACTTTTTTCATTTCTCACGATTTCTTAAAAAAGAAGTTCTTGAAGATGCTGTCATATTGTGGTATACTGCACATAAGCTGTAACGCCTGTGCATACAAACTTTGCAGGCATTGCAAGCCGGAAATCTGAGCATTCTGCCCCATTCCCGGGCGTTCAGAGGCGGTAAATCCTTCCGGTTTTGGCGGTTTTGTCAAATTCACTGCATGTTTTCCGGTCCGTGTGTCTGGCAGATGTGTATGGTGTTTGAATAAATTTGTATAGTTTCAAAGGAAGCATCTATGCGTTATACCTATGTCCGGCAGCATGACACTACCGACTGTGCGGCTGCCTGCCTCGCAATGGTGTGCCTCCATTACAAAAAGGAGATCACCATCACGCGCCTGCGCGATATGATGGGTACGGACCTGAAAGGCACAAATCTCGTTGGTCTGCAGAAGGCCGCCAACGAGCTGGGTTTCACCACCGCCGCGGTGCGTGTGGACCGTGAAAACTTCCTCAGCGACTTCTCGCTGCCCTGCATTGCGCAGGTCATCACCGACCAGGGCCTGGCCCACTTTGTGGTGGTGTTCAAAAAGACCACCATTCGCGATGACGGCGAGCGCCGCAAGCATATGCTGGAGGAGGCCGAGCACGCCAAGGAAGCCGACGAAAAAGGCAAAAAGTACAAGTGCAAGGATTACGTCATCATCGGCGACCCTGCCACTGAGCTGAAAAAGATCAGCCTGGATGAGTTCTACAAGAACTTTACCGGTGTTCTGCTGCTGCTGAACCCCACCTCGGAGTTCAACGTGAGCCAGCGCAAAAAGCTGGCACCCGGTGCCCCCGGCTATGAAGCCCAGCAGGCCAGCGAAAAAAACGACGGCAAGCCCAACCGCTGGGGCATGATGAAGCGGTACATCGACCTGCTGCTGCCCCAGAAGAAGCTGTTCTTCTACGCCATTTTAAGTTCCGTCATCACCACCATCCTGGGCATCGCGTCCTCGATGTTCAATAAGATCCTGATGGATGAGGTGCTGCCTTACGGGCTGGACAACCTGCTGGTCACCCTGATCATCGTGTTCAGCTTGGTGAGCCTGACCAGCACCCTCATCGGCTTCGTGCGGCAGTGGGTGCTGATCCATCTGTCCATCAAGATCGACATCCCGCTGATGCTGGGCTACTTCGGGCACATCTTCCATCTGCCCATGAAGTTCTTTGCCACCCGCAAAACGGGCGATATCACCACCCGTTACTCGGACGCAAACACCATCAAATCCATCTTCACCAGCATTGCACTGAGCCTTGTGATGGACATCTCCATGGCCATCATCACCGGCATCATCCTGTTCCGGATGAACGCCATGCTGTTCTCCATCTCGCTGTTCATGGCGCTGGTCAGCATCCTGCTGGTGCTGGTGTTCAAGCAGCCGTACAAGCGCATCAACGAAGAGACCATGATCCAGTCGGCTGCCCTGAACAGCCAGATGATCGAGAGCCTGCGCGGCATCGAGACCATCAAGTGCAATGCCAACGAGGACACCCAGCTGGAAAATCTGGAAAAAGAGTACATCAAGAGCCTGAAGATCAGCCTGCGGTCCAGCCGCATCAGCACGGGTCAGGGCCTGATCTCCACCTTCATCTCCACCGGTTTCAGCATGCTGACCACCTATGTGGGCATCAGCCAGGTGCTGCACGGTGAGATGACACTGGGCGGCTTCATGGCGTTCAGCACCCTGTCCAGCTACTTTACTTCCCCGCTGAGCAACCTGATCGGCCTGCAGATGAGCATCCAGGAAGCCGGTATCTCCATGAAGCGTCTGACCGAGATCATGGACTACCCCGCCGAGGACGAGGCCAACGAAGGCAGCGAGCTGATCCCGCTGGAAAAGGTGGAGGGCGATATCGAGTTCAAGGACGTCACCTTCCGCTACGGCAACCGTGCTCCGGCCCTGGATCACATCAGCTTTACCATTCCCGCCGGCAAAAAGGTGGCTCTGGTGGGCAGCAGCGGCAGCGGCAAGTCCACCATCACCAAACTGCTGCTGAAGTACTACGACCCCGAAGAGGGCGAGATCGACTTCAACGGCGTGAATCTGGCCGAGTACACCCATGATTCGGTGCGCCGCGCCATTGCCTATGTGCCGCAGAACATTGAGCTGTTCAGCAAGACGATCTACGACAACATCCGCATTTCCCGCATGGATGCCACCATGGAGGAAGTGAAGGAAGCCGCCAAGAAGGCCGATGCCCATGAGTTCATCCGCCATCTGCCGCTGCAGTACAACACCTACCTGGAGGAAGCCGGCAACGGCCTGTCCGGCGGTGAGAAGCAGCGCATTGCACTGGCGCGTGCCTTCCTGAAGGATTCCGGCCTGTACATCCTGGACGAGTCCACGAGCAATCTGGACTTTGCCACCGAGAATCTGATCTTCAACATGATCTACGAGCAGCTGGCCGACCGGTCCATGCTGATCGTAGCCCACCGTCTGTCCACCGTCCGCGACTGCGACCTGATCCTTGTGATGGATCACGGCAAGATCGTGGAGCGCGGCACCCACGATGAGCTGATGGCCAAGGATGGCAAGTATGCTGAGCTGTGGAACATGCAGCAGGGCATCTACCGCCGCCGTGAGCCGGTGGCCAAGCAGCCTGTGGCTGCCGCTGTGGTAGAGGATGACGATGACGGCGAAGCCTTTACCTACTGATTCGTTGCAGTCGGGTGCGCACCCGATTACATAAAACCGGTTCCCTCCCGGCAGCGCAGCCGGGGAGGAACCGACAAAAGTTCATTATTTGAAGGGAGTAATTCATCATGATGATGCCTGCAAATTTTTCCGCAATCTCTGAGAACGAGATGACCTACGTCAACGGCGGCGCAAGCCTGTCCGACATCCTGGCTCCTAGCCTGACCCTTGAGAACTGGAAGAAGTTCAACACCAACATGGTCACCATTATCGGCAATTCTTTCCTGGGCGACTATGTCAGCAACACCGTTGGCACTCTGTTCGGCGGCGCATACGTCCCCGGCAACCTGGGCAAGGCCTGGTTCAACTCTGTCAGCAAGTACTACAATAGCGGCTACGATGCCGTTGTCGGTAACGGCACCGACGCCGGGATGACTTATGGCAATACTGCTCTGGGCACTCTGAACGGTGCTCTGAACGCTGGCCTGCGTCTGGCTGGTTCTGCTGCTGCCATCTACAACCTGGCAACCGCCAACGTCAAGAACGGTCTGCCCAGCCTCTTTGACTTCGAGAAGAAGGAGACCGTCTTCCCTAAATAAGACTGTCTGATCCTGGCTTTCCGGGGGCCTGAGCAACTGCACCGGTTTCCCCGCCGCACATGCTCCTGATGCAGACAGGTGCGCACCTGTCTGCTGAAAAAGTGCTTTGCGGTTGCGCAGCCGCAAGGTGCCTGACAAGTATGGCAGACGGCAGAGTGCCCTGTGGTATCTCAGCCCCGACAAAAAACGATATGCAGTGTGTTTTCCGGCCCCGCTGCAAAGCGCCGGACCGGTGACAATGCCTCGTTATGGTGTGCCCGGAGGCGTCCTGCCTCCGGGCACATTCTATTTTTCGCATCACCCATTACTGCTACAGTAATAGGTGATCAGAAGCAGAGAAGGTGTGCTCTGCCCTTTCTCTGCTTGTGATTGCCTATTACGGCCTCCCCTTTGCGGAGGAAATTCAACGATAGGACAAAGAGGTATTTCAACATGAACGAGATCAAAGTTGCTGAAAACAAGACCCTCAAACTGACCAACGTGGTGTCTCGCCGCATCGCCCCCGAAGAACTGGGCAACATGATGGTGGCGCTGACCCAGCTGCAGAACTTTATCAAGAGCCACAACGCACAGCCCATCGGCCCGCTGGTGCAGGCCATCAAGATCGGCCCGGCCCCGGAGCATGCCCCGGAGCTGTACCTGATGCAGCAGGCCACCCAGCTGATCACCCAGACCGAGCCGGGCTACGAGGTGGACGCCGTGCTGCGGGTGAAGAACTGCCTGTACGCCCACTACACCGGCCCCATGGCCTACAGCCAGCTGGCAAGCTCCAAGCTGCAGATCCTCGCCTTTGAAAAGGACCTCAAGCTCAGCGGCGATACCTATACCATTTTTGTCAATCAGGACGACGATGACGCCGTGATCGACGTGTTTATGGAGACCAAGTAACTATGACAACGACCATCCAGAACCTCGATGATCTGCAGGACCGCCGCATTATGATGGACCGGGACGTACCTCCCTACGGGTACGCCTTTGTCATTCTGGTGGGCTTGTTCATGATCTTTCTGCTGGTGTGGAGCACCCGCACCAACCGCATCTACGTCAGCCAGAACTCCGGCACGGTGCAGGCCAGCAACAAGACCTACATCATGTCCAGCTATTCCGGCACCCTCACCGAGCTGTACATCTCCGAGGGCAGCTATGTGAACGAGGGCGACCTCGTGGCCCACATCAAGAGCACCGACCTGGACATGCAGCAGGACAATCTGGAAAGCCAGCTCAAGATCTACCAGACCCAGGTGGACCAGTACAATAAGCTGCTGCAGTGCATCCAGGACGACACGAACTACTTCAGTGAGACCAGTGTCGAGGATCAGCCCTACTACTACCAGTACGAGACCTACAAGAGCCAGGTGGAGCAGAAGACCTTTGACGCCTCGGCCTATCAGGCTGCCGGTTATTCCGATGCCCAGATCAAGACCCTGATGGAGCAGAACCAGAGCGAGATCCAGGCCCTGTATTACTCCACCATGCAGTCCATCTCCCAGAGCATCACCAGCGCCCAGAGCAACGTGGACAACGTGCAGGCGCAGATCGACGCCCTGAACACCGGTGCCAACGACTACTATCTGTATGCCCCCACCTCCGGCGTGATCCACATGGACAGCCCCTACAAGGAGGGCATGGTGCTGAGCGCAGGCTCCCCGCTGGCCACCGTTGCCAGCGAGAACGATGACCTGGAGATCGTGGCCATGGTCACCGTGAACGACCGCCCGCTGCTGCATGTGGGCGACCCGTGCAAGATCGCCATCACCGGCTTGTCGGAGTATTCCTACGGCACCCTGACCGGTACCGTGACCGCCATCGACAGCGACGTGACCACCAGCACCAGCGCTTCGTACTACAAGATGACCATCAAGCCGGACAGCACCTATGTGGTGAGCCGCAGCGGCGACAAGGTCGATCTTTCCAACGGCATGAGCGTGACCGCCCGCGTGGAATACGATCAGGTCACCTACTTTGAATATGCAATGGAGGCTCTGGGTGTGCTGTTCCGCTGATGCGGGCACCGTTTCCGGCGCTGAATCCTTCGCTCCATTTTTAACACCCAGAGAGGTACACGAACCATGAAATCAACCGCAAAGACCCTGGCCCTTGGCGCGGCACTGCTCTGCCTGCTGGCCGGCGGCATGGCCCTGCCGGCATCGGCTGCCGTGCCCCTGACCGGCGCCGCCGTGTCGCTGCCCTGGAACAGCGACAGCAGCGTGCCTGCCGAGAGCATTGAGGCCGGCACCTATTCTTCCAATATGCTGTTGGGCGAGACCCAGCAGCTGTCGCCCACGGTGCGCCCCCGCAACAGCACCGACTCCGTCATCTACCTCACCGATGACAGCAGCGTGCTTACCGTGAGCAACAGCGGCGTGGTGCAGGCTGTGGGCGTGGGCACCGCCACCGTGACGGCCGCCGCAGGCAACCAGATCTGTGCTTACACCATTTCGGTTTCCATGGACTCCACCATGATCGTCACCGAGATGGATCTGGCGCTGTCCTCCAACACCATCTATGTGGGCAACTCGGTGTCGGCATCGCTGCAGGTGCGGCCCTCGTCCGCCTCGCAGTACGCCACCATCTCCCTGACTTCTTCCAATGAGAAGGTGGCCACCGTCAACAGCTTCGGCCGCGTGACCGGCGTGAGCCCCGGCACCGCCACCATCACCGCCGCCTGTGGCTCGGTCACCGCCAGCACCACCGTTACCGTGCTGGCCATCCCCACCGACACCACTGGCACCGTCAGTTCCGGCACCACCTCCGCCAACAGCGGTCAGGTCATTACGGTAACCCCCTCCTATGTGGTGCTCAAGCCGGGCGCCACCCGCACCCTGTCGGCCAAGGCCACCCCGGCTTCGGCCTCCCAGAGCTTCACCTACAAGTCCGGCAACAGCAGTGTGGCCACCGTGAGCCCCAGCGGCGTGATCACCGCCGTGGGCACCGGCTCCACCTCCATTACGGTTTCCAACGGCAAAGCCACGGCGCTGGTCACCGTCATCGTGAACCGCTCTGCTTCCGCTTCCTCGGGCAGCGACAGCAGCAACGGCGATGACGCTTCCAACGGCGACGATGACAAGATCACGCTGGACCCCACCGTGCAGACCATTCAGGACAGCACCGACCATGAGGTCGTTTTTGCTCAGTCGGAAGTCCCGGTGATCACCGGCGACATCCTCAACTCTCTGCGCACCACCGGCAAGACCCTGTGCGTGGTGGGCGACGGCTACACCCTGCAGGTGTCCGGCAAGGACGTGCGCAACACCACCGGCGAGCTGAACACCTCGCTGGAACTGCAGCAGGTGGAGCAGGGCCTGGAGTTCGTGGTAAACGACGGCAAGACGGTCCCCTGCTCGGCCCGCATTGATCTGGACAAGAGTGATTACTCCCGTCTGTACCTCTACAACGAGACCACCGGAAAGTGGCAGTACCTGAACAGCTACAAAGACGGCGTGATCACGCTGGACACCGCCGGTCGTTATCTGCTGACCAACGAAAATCTCCGCTTCGCCAACATCAACTGGACCTTCTTCATCGCTGGCGGCGTGGTGCTGGTGGTCATTGCGGTGGCCTACATCGCGTTCAAGAAGCGTTACTGGTTCTGGTAAGCCGCTCTTCCTCATCTGAAACAAAGATACAGCGAGGCCCCTCTGAAACGCTCAGAGGGGCCTCGCTTTTGTTGTAATTATATTCTGGTTGCCGTACTGTCAAAAGGCTCCATCCCTGAGGGAGTTGGCTTTGCGCAGCAAAGACTGAGGGAGTTCCCGTAATTCCCGCAAGCAGCAGTTTATTCCACGGTCACGCTCTTGGCGAGGTTGCGGGGTTTATCCACGTCGCAGCCGCGCAGCACCGCCATATAGTAGGCGAACAGCTGCAGCGGCACGATCAGCTGCAGGGGCATCAGCAGGTCCTCATATTCGTCCAACCGGATCACGGCATCGGCCACGCCCTCCGGCACCACGGCATCCTTTGTGGTGAACAGCAGCACCCGTGCACCGCGGCTGCGGGTCTCCTTGGCATTGGAGATGGTCTTTTCGTACACCTGTTTCTGGGTGGCCAGCGCGATCACCGGCACACCGTCGGTGATCAGGCTGATGGTTCCATGCTTCAGCTCACCGGCGGCATAGGCATCCGAGTGCACATAGCTGATCTCCTTCAGCTTCAGGCTGCCCTCCAGTGAAAGGGAGTAGTCGAACCCGCGTCCGATGAAGAAGCAGCTCTGGGTGTTCATATAGCGGCTGGCAAGATATTTGATCTGATCGCAGTCCGCCAGACGGGCCTTGATGATCTCCGGTGCCCGCAGCAGCTGGGCCGTATAGCGGCGGGTCTCTGCCGCGCTCAGGCGGCCCCGGGCGTAGGCCAGACGCAGCGCGAACAGATACAGCACGCACAGCTGCACCATATAGGCCTTGGTGGAGGCCACGGCGATCTCCGGCCCGGCGTAGGTGTACAGCACATAGTCTGCCGCGCGGGCGATGGAGCTGCCCACCACGTTCACGATGGCCAGCACCGGCACGCCCCGGCTCTTTGCCAGCTTGAGGGCGGCCAGCGTATCACTGGTCTCGCCGGACTGGCTGATGATGATCACCAGATCGTTGGGGTTCAGGATGGGGTCCCGGTAGCGGAACTCGCTGGCGATGTCCACCTCGGCGGGCACCCGGGCCAGTGTCTCAATGGCTGCCTTGCCCACCATACCGGCATGCATGGCCGTGCCGCAGCCCACCAGATGCACCGTACCGATGCTGCGCAGCACCTCATCGGTGAGCTGCGGGATGCGCAGGTCCGGCATGCCGTCCTCCACGCGGGGACTGACCGTAGCCGTGATGGCCGTCGGCTGCTCGTTGATCTCCTTGAGCATGAAGTGCGGGTAACCGCCCTTTTCGGCTGCCTCCATATCCCAGTCCGCCGTCAGCACCGGGCGCTGCACCGGCTCGGCAAATTCATTGTAGAAGCGGATGCCCTCGGCCGTGCACACGGCCATGTCACCCTCTTCCAGCACGCTGTAGCGACGGGTATACTTGAGCAGGGCCGGGATATCCGACGCTACGAAGTTTTCGCCCTCGCCCCAGCCCACGATGAGCGGGCTTTCGCGCTTGACTGCAAAGATGGTGTCCGGGCGGTCCCGGAACAGCACGGCCAGCGCATAGCTGCCCCGCACCTTGGCCAGTGCTTCCTGCAGCGCCCGCAGCGGGTCGCCGGTGTAGCAGCTGTCGATGAGCTTGACCAGCACCTCGGTGTCCGTTTCGCTCTCAAAGGTATCGCCTTTGGCAATCAGACGCTCCTTGAGGATGCCGTAATTTTCAATGATGCCGTTGTGCACGATGCTTACCCGCGGGGTGGAATGCGGGTGGCTGTTCACGTCGCTGGGCTCACCGTGGGTAGCCCACCGGGTGTGCCCAATGCCGCAGAAGCTCTGTGCCAGAGCCTGTGCGGCCAGTTTCTGGCGCAGCTGTGTCAGCCGCCCCTTGCTCTTTACCACGCGGATGCCGCCGTCCAGAGCCAGCGCAACCCCCGCCGAATCGTACCCGCGGTACTCCAGTTTTTCCAGACCGTCCAGCAGCACATCCTGTGCGCTGCGCTTGCCGACATAACCAACAATGCCACACATACAAAACACCTCCATGCCGGCGTCCCCCGCGCAGAAAAAACGCACAGCCGGGGCCGTCAGCTTCCCTATCAGTTTATGTTCTTGTATGGCTTTCTTTGAAGGGATCTGTTGCGGTATCACTGCCGTTTTTTGCCCTTCTCTGCGGCTGGTCTAGCCTTCAACCGGAGAAACATCCGCCGAAATTTTCGATGATTCCTCTCCTCGTCACCCTCGCGGCTGTCACCCGCGTGGCCCGGCGCTTTGCGTCAACTGGTGGTTTTGCATTCCCTCTTTCTGCGGCCCCTGTGGGCTGCTGGTGGCTCAGTATACCACACTTTCCCATTTTGTGCAACTGCTGTGCAACAATCGTTCTCAGTGCATACCCAGCATCCGGTGCAGCTTGGGCTGCCACACCAACCGGTACAGCATGAGCAGGTTGTGCAGGGCCCGGTCGTACAGCAAAAAGGCCACGTTGCCCATGGCCAGCGTGGACAGGGTAACCATCCACGCCGTGGTGCGCAGCTCCTGTGAGATGCTGCCCGCCGGGATGAGCACCAGCAGCAGGCCGTACATCGCCAGCACGGCGGCGTTGCACAGCAGCAGCTTGCACACGCACCGCAGCACGGCCGGGCGGATGCGGTCGAACCGGGGTTTTGCCAGCGGGTAATACCCCAGCAGGAACACGAAGATCAGGGCCACTTCTTTGTCCGGCACAAACAAAAGCGCCAGCAGGCTGACCGCCGCGTAGGCTGTGAGCGCCATGGTGCGCCCGCACTCCACACACACTGTTGCGATCAGAAACCCTGCCAGCGCAGGCGCAATGAACATGGCAATGGGGATCACGGCCCCCAGCAGCATCAGCGCGACGCACAGCGCCGCCGCCATGCCGCAATAGGCCATCGTCCAGCTTTTTCGGTTTTGTTTTTTCATGGGATCTCCCAGTTTTCCTGCTCTGCGCCCACTTCCAGCGGTTCCACCGCGTGGTGCAGGCCCAGCAGCATGATATTATCCAGCAGGCTGCGGTTGAGTTTGACATCCAGCATGCTGTACACCCGCATCAGGTCGTTGGCGGCGGCCAGCGCCTGCCGACGGGCATTTTCCACGGCCGAGGCCTGCCCCATCAGGTCATTGACCACAAACACGTTGTACCGACCGCTGCACTTGTCGGCTTCAAAGCGCTCGGCCTTGTCCATCAGGTAAAAGATGCGCCCAATGCTGCTGCCGATGTAGCGCATGCTCTTGCGCTGGTTGGGGTCATCGGTGGCGAGGGTGGAATACAGCGCGCCATAAACATTGCTCATGGGCTCTGCAGCCAGGTTGTAGTTCTTGGCATTCAGGTTCATCTGCACCACGGCCTGGTCCCGCTCCTGCCCGAACAGGCGTTCCAGGGCCGGGTTCTGCTGCACGACCCGCTCGTAGGCACGGCGCAGCAGAACCCGGTCCAGCGCGCGGCGCAGCCGCTTGGCAGGCCGCAATTCATCCGGCCGTCGGTCCTGCAGGTTGTGCCAGCCCAGCAGCACTTCCACCTGTGCCGCCTGCCGGATGCCCTGCGTCTGGCACATCATCCTGCGCCAGCACAGGGTGCCCGGCACCCGCTGACGCTGGCAGGTGGCCGCACGCCCGGCAAGGCTGTCGGACAAAATGGCAAACACCACGCCATTGTACCGCAGCAGATGGCAGGAATACCAGCCAAACTCCGTGTACAGCTGCCGCCGCACGCCTCGGAGATACTGGAGGTAGATATTATAATCACGGATGGTCAACTCCGGAAGATAGGGTTTCATTCGACCCTTCATAGGGGGCACCGTTCCTTTCCGCCACAGGCTGCACAGGTCATGGTAATAAGGTAAGTATAATCTATTTTGTTCCGCTGTGCAACGGTAGGAGTGTAAATTCTCCATGAATTTGTCTCATCTTGTTCATAACATTTCATAAAACTTTGTTTGCATTCGTCCTTTTCTCCGGCAGGCATTGTGTGGTCATTCGTTCCGGAATTTCCCGGATTTTTCCGGCAGCGATGCAAAAAGCCGCACCAGGCAGTTCCGGTGCGGCTTACGGGATCATTCGGGGTCAGTCCTTCTTGTCAAAACGGCGCTTGCCGTCAAAGCCGGACTTGGGCATCGGCTTTGCGGTGTGCTCGAACTTGGGGGCGTTGTAGTACATATACAGCTGGCAGGGGATCATGCCGTTGTACATCTTGCGGCGCTTGTTGGCGCGCTTGCCGTAGTGGGCTTCAAAGTCCATGTCAGCGGTGATAGCGTACACACCGGCGCAGGGGTTCGCCTCCATCTGGCGGCCCAGGGTGCGGGCCAGCTTGGCCGCGCCCTCAATGGTGCTCATGCGCTCACCGTAAGGGGGGTTCGTCAGCACGATGGCCTCCTGCTTTGCGGCAAAATCCGCCACATCGGCCACCTCAAAGTGGCAGCGCTTTTCCACACCGGCCAGCTTGGCGTTGGCGTTGGCCAGCGCCACGGCGGCGGGGTCGATATCATATCCAAAGGCCTCGAAGCCCACATCCAGCTTGGATTCAGCCAGGGCCTTCTGGCGCTGCTCGGCCCAGACGGCGGCGGGCACAAAGCTGTAGCGTTCGGCAGCAAAGCAGCGCTTGAGGCCCGGTGCGATGTTCATGGCCTTCTGGGCGGCCTCAATGAGCAGGGTGCCGCTGCCGCAGAAGGGGTCCTCCACCAGGCTGTCCCGGCGCACACGGCCCAGGTCGGCAATGGTAGCGGCCAGCGTCTCGCGGATGGGGGCCTCCATGGCGTTGCGGCGGTAGCCGCGCTTGTGCAGGCCCTCGCCGGTGGTATCCAGCATGATCTCGCACACGTTCTTGCGCAGCATAAAGCGGATCTTGTACTCGGTGCCGCTCTCCGGCAGCACGGAGGTGTGGTGCTTGGCCATCAGGCGCTTGACCACAGCCTTCTTAATGATGCTCTGGCAGGCGGGCACGCTGGAAAGCTGGCTGTCCAGCGAGGAGCCGGTGACCGGGAAGGCCGCATCCGTCGGCAGCAGATCCTCCCAGGGGACGCTGTACACGCCGTCGAACAGTTCATCAAAGGTGGACGCCTTGTAGCGGGCCAGCAGCAGCATCACGCGCTCCACGGTGCGCAGGTGCAGGTTGGCTGCCGCGATCATCTCCGCACCGCCGGAGAAGGTCAGGCGGCCGTCATCCACCCGGATGTTCTCCGCGCCGATGCGGTTCAGTTCAAATTTTGCGGTGGACTCGCACCCGAAGAAACAGGGGGCGATCAGTTCAAATTTTGCAGGCATGGTGGTTCCTTTCTTTTCCTCTTGGGCGAAAAAACAGACCCGCCCGACCAGGGGACAGGTCTGTTCTGTGCATTCTGATCGGCTGCTCAGCGGCCGCGACGGCTGCGCGGGGCATAACCGCCGCCGCGGCGGTTGTTGGTCTCGTGGTCCAGATCCGCCATCTTTTCCTCGCTCTGGCTCTTGAAGCGGCTCATCATATCCTCAAAGCTCA
>OOBW01000655.1_pt1 | contig 22556 bp, 55 predicted proteins | sample 1671701 | NCBI WGS metagenome assembly OOBW01 (sample SAMN06348183, study PRJEB24527) | human gut metagenome | biome: human gut; feature: ankylosing spondylitis patient; material: feces | host: Homo sapiens | place: China | collected 2015-10 | reverse complement strand
ACTGCCGTCACGCTTGCGCAGAACTACCTCAAAGTCACAGGCAGTTGCAAGTTCCAGCAGAAGCTTAAGTGATTTGCATTTTTTAACCTTGTAGTTCAGGGACATTGGCGTAATGCCCATTTCCCTAGCTAATGTAGCCTGGTTTTTTCCTGTTGAAGCGATTAATACCTTGATTTTATTTTCTATTGACATAGTAGCACCACCTTAATTATTATATCTCTTATCATTATACAGCGTTCTCTTTATGTAATCAATATAATCTTTTATAAAAATATTGCCTGCGAGATTTCCCGCAGGCTTTTTGTTAAGATACTTCAATCATCGTTTTTAACCACGAATCGCTTGACACATCAATGAGCCATTTCTTATTATAGCCGTTATAATGCCTGATCAAGTAAAGCTTTGTCTTGTTGCCTTCGTCATTGTACAGAGAGAAGTTAGGAAATTTCTTGCCTTCGGATTGCTCCAACTTATAGAAGTGCTCGTAAATTTCTTCTGCTCTCCTAACAACTTCCCAGTCTGGCGTAAACTCATCAGCATAGTTGTATCGCTTTTTTCTGTCATCCGAATGTACTCTGTATCCAGCTAGATTTGGAAGCACACATATATTATCAAATGACGCTCCTAAGCTGTTCACAAAAGCAAGAATCGAATCGAAGTCATAAGCAAAATGAGTATTACGCATATCCGGCAATTTATGCTTATTGCAGTCATCATTCGGCTCTTCATCCGTAATGTAGAATAAGAAGTCTACGAAGCCTACATACTGCAAGCCGCCATAAACCTTCTTTCTTTCGCCAAGCATTTCACCGCAAACAATTTCAAGATAAACTCCCTTGCCGTTATCGAGGTGAAATGCTGTTCTAACACGGCAGTTGCCTATGGTGTTGATGCTGCGCTCTGCCTTTTCCCAGCCAGCACCTTCAAAATACAATGTTTTCACGTCAACCACTGCCTTTCTATTGCTCCTCGGTTGGAACTATTTCAAATTCTCCTATGTCAAACCATGTGTTAGTTCCGTCTACCAGGAATATTCTGCCAATTTTTTCAAGTTCCTTAATGCTGCATTCCATTGCGCTTTCTTTGTTGAAAACCTTATAACCTTGTCTTTTGAACATAAACGCTATTCCGTCAACTAAATCTTCCTTTGAACTATAATAGGTTATTTCGCCCCAGCTGCAATACAAGACATATCTTTCGTCGTAGAACTCACCGTTAACATCATTCGTTTGATAAAGCTCGCAGCCAGGTTCTTCGGCAGCATAGTAAAGTTTTAAGCCTTTATCTTTTGCAAGTCTTACGAAAAAGTCCATTGCCGGGGTCCATTTGGTGTCTACGGTAAACCGCAAGAAATATTCTTCTTCGTTGGCTTTAGTTACTTCTCCAACATCGTCGAACCACCCTTCATAGTTACTTCCAGGGTAAAGCTCATTGCCGTATCTATAAATACTGCCATCATTTTCATTTAGGTGACGTTCAATATCATCTTGCAGCCTTTGCAGTATTGCCTTATCTCCAACCATTGTAATGTCATTGAAACAGATATTAGCCATTTTATACCTCCGTGTTAACTTTGCAAATCGAACTGAGCTTGCCAGCTCTAGGATTATTCTTTTTAGGACATTCATCAATGCGAGCTATCGGAGTGTACCAATTTGGCAAGCAGTTACAAATTCCGTATTGGTCAGTGAAAAACCTGTCGAAGCTCTCAAATGTTGAATGAGCGTACTGGCAATTTCTACAACCAAATCTTTCAATTTTAGGTTTTTCTTCTATTGTCCAAAGATTAACCAGCGCAGCAGTTTCCTTAAATTTATCAAAAGGTGTCATATTAGCATACCCCCTTTCTGATAATCATGTGCCGGAGTACTTCTTCGGTAATCTCCATTGCTTTGTGAAGCTTAAGAACACATTTCTTGTTTGCATGAAACGTAACCAGGACGTAAATACCATTCTCATAGTCCTGAATCACGTAAGGCATCTTTCTTTCTCCCCAGCGTTCTGTCTTTTCAACTACACCACCATTAGAAGCTATTAAGTCATTGAACTTCAAGATAACATCCTCGACTATTTCCTGCTCCGGACGCATAACGTACATAATTTCATAAGCGTTCATTTTTCTTTCCTCCTTACATTTGTTCATCTTCCTGGAAACTGTAGTAACTGCCGTCACCTATAATGATATGATCATAGCAAGGTATTCCCATTATTGCCCCGGCTTTAACAATATCCCTGGTTAACTTTTTATCGTCAGCACTAGGTGTTGCAAGACCTGAAGGATGATTATGTGCTACAAAAATTGCAGCAGCATTTTTCATGATGGCATACTTGAAAATCTCTCTAGGATGAACATAACAGTTTGTCAGCGTTCCTTTCAGTATAGCTCTTGCTTCAATAATTCTGTTCTTGCTGTCTGCTGCAATTACCCAAAATTCTTCATGATTCAGATACCGCAGCTTCGGCATCATATATTCAGCTAAGTCTTGCGGAGCACAGCAGTATCTTTTTTCCTCAGCTTTGGTTTCGGTAAAAGCTCTTTTGCCTAACTCTACACCACACAGGAACGCTTCTGCTTTCTGTTTGTCTAATCCATATGCTTTCAGCTCGTCGGTATCTTCCAGGCGATACAATTTCTGTGCCGTCAGTTCTGAAACCTTATAAGCTTCCTGCCCGAGCAACGCTTCGCATAACTCTTTGTAACTTTTATCTGCTACTTTACACATAACTTTCACTCCAATCTTTTTTCCAGCGCACACCTTTCGGTGTACGCTGGTTCTTTCTTTTATTTATGGCTGTTTGTAGGGGTAGTAGCTTCTCGGCATCAGAAGCTTTTCACGCAATGCATCGATTCTCTTCTGGCGGCGTTTAGTATTTTCCATGAGTTCATGGAATTCATCTCCGGCAAGAGGGAGCGTTTCCAACATCAGTACATACTTTATAAGTTGTCTTGTTCTCACATTAATCACATCCAATCTTCGCAATTCTTAAGATATTCTTTCTTTGCTTCAAGTAAAGCTTTTTTCATAACCGGGTCAGAGTTAACTTGCTCATAAGTCAAAAGCAGAGCATCCAGCGTATCGTCAAGCTCATACGTTATACAAAACTCATGGTTAGCAAGTTCGTAACGAAAGGCTGATTTCAAGAAGTCGAAATCTTTCATGTGCTCCTTCTTTTCGATGTTCAGGCGTTTTACTAAATCATTATGAGCCTTAGCCTGGGCACGAAGGATATATCCTCCGAAGCCGATTTGATAAACCTTGTCGGTATCATTAGGAGCTAACCCAAATCTTTTCATGCCTTCGTTGAACTGTTCTTCAGTAAAAGCAAAGAACATTTTATCTTTGGTAAAGCTTTCGTATTCCTTTTGCTGTTCGTTGACCAAGGTTGAGTAATCTTTGTATTTCAACATTATGTATCCCTCCTAAAAAGTCATAAATTTCATCATTGGTTTTTGGACCTTAAATTCCATATCTCCGATATGGTTATTGATTCTTGTTAAGCACTTTACAACAATGTTTGCTTCACTCTCACTGAACGGCATGCATTCGCCTTCTTCGTTGGTGTAGCACAACAGCACGTTACCGCACAAGCACTGATCATGTAACCTACCGTAACCATAAATAACACTTGCCAGCTCATTGGCTACTGGGTTTTCGTTTTTCAGAAGAAATTCTTCATCAAACACCAGGGTAACCGCCGGAATAACTCCAAGCTCGCCGTCAAATTCTACTAACTGAAGCGGCATATCCTTAATATCGACAAGCTCGCATTCGCAAAGCTTGTACATAGATTCCAGGGAAATAGTTGGGAACGCCTCCATCATTGGTACTTTCTCCACAGAATTGGTTTTGCCATTGGCATCAACCACAGTTTTGATTAAAATTGCATAGTTCATAAAATCGACTTCCTTTCTAAAGCTATTGGCAAGGACTTTGAACCTTCTGCCTGGTAGCTTTACAGGAGCTTACGCTCCTGTCATCAGCTTTTATTTAGCTTCTGTGATTTCTTTGAGCATCTTTTCAAGCTCTTGAACTTCATTCAATTTTCGTTGTGCTTTATTTCTAGCAACGCTACTTTTAGGAAATTTTTCTGCAATTTTTTTAAGGTCGCACCAAACTAGCACTGCTTCCCTTAATGCTAATTTTAATTCTTCTTGTGTCATTTTTACGACTTCCTTTCTTGTAGGTTTCCTTATCTTCCCTACACTTATATTATACTATAAAACCCATCTTTTGTAAAGAATTTTCTTTATAAAAGATGGGTTTTTCTTATTATTTTTCGATATTCTTTTCTTCGGCAAGGCGAGCTGCCCTTCTGCGCTTTTTATCTTCCAGCAGGTTCACGCCGTCCACGCCAAAAAGCAAAGCGGTTAGCTGCTCGACAGCATCGTTTGTGTCACGCCATATCTGCCTTTCGCTCACTGACCATTTTTGCGCAAGACTTGCTACTATATCAGTAACATACGCTTCCGGCGGACAAGGTTTAAGGAACAGCACGTCAAGCACATCTGCCCGGCGCAAATCTTCCTGCTTGCCGCTGTTATACCTGGTCTGCTTGTAAAGTGCTATCATATCATCCATATAGTTTATCAACACTTTGGTTCGCATGGTTGAGCTTATAATGCTTTCAAGCTTTAGCTCATTAGCTCCCATGCTTTTCAGGTTTTGGAATGAATCAAGAATCTCGATAGCTGAAATCTGCTCATCGTCGATATTGACAATCTCGCTAGTCTTTAACGCTGCGTGTTCCTGAAGGCTTCTGTAATTCTTTAGCAGCAAGCGCACGTTATACAGTCGCTTGTCAAAATCCCTTCGCTGTGCTTCTTTGCTGTACAAATCATCACACAGCTTTTTAGATGTCTTTTTGGCGGTCTGTTCTGCCACACGTTCGATAAGTTCTTCGAAATACGCCAGCGGAACGGTTATCGTGCTTTGATTTTCATTTACAGTCATATCTTCCATGCGCTTACTCCCTTCTGTTATTTAAGTTCTTTGATAAGGCGTTCAAGATACCACTTTGCTTTTAGGCAATCTTCTACGCCGTTCTTTTCTTCGTAACGCCATAAATATTTGATGATGTTGGCAACGCAGACAGCTTCAATTCCTGTTTTGCCCACGGTAGCAGCCTTTAGAGCATCTATACACTCAATACCGCCTTTGGTGTAGTGTTTTGGATGATTTACGTTATTCTCAGGGAGCGGCATTGTAAAGCTATCTTTTGAATTCTTCGGTGCTTCTTTGACAATAACGTATTTATCATCTTTTAATCCGATAAAACTAAATGGAGATTTAAACGCACTCATTATCTATGCTCCTTTATCCATTTTTTGTGTCTGGCAACTGCTCCAGCTGTAGGCGAAGCCTTTAGCGTTTCAAGATACATGGCTTTCAGTATTTTACACTGCTGGATTTTCCATTCGCTAAAAGCATTACAAGTAGCGTGACAGCCTATTTTTCTTTCTGTGCATCCTCTGCATGGTGTTTTCATGTAGCACCTCTAAAATAATTCTTGTTGGTTGCTTATATCATTCGGTGTTTTTGTGGTAATGTCGGGATATGATCCTGCAAACTTTTTCATCCGGTAATCGTAATACTTTCCGTCGGCAGCCATATAGTTTGCGTCAACTTCCTCAGGTGTCGGCATATAATATTGCGCTGGTAAAGGAATATCAGTGCACAGCTCTTCAAGTCTGCTCTTTCCGTAAATTATATGATTCCTTATTAAATTCATGTTTTCGCCGTCAGGATAAAAAGGGTCTTGGCATCCATAGGTCCGGATATGTTCCCACCGCAAAAAACTGTCTATAAGCATAGCTGTTTCTTCTTTGATTTGTTCTTCAATGCTTTTTTCTTTTTTCGGCATTTTACACACTCCCTACTTCTTCTACTTCCGGGTCGTACAGCTCAAGAAATTCTGAAAAATCTCCCTCAGTAGCTATCTTTATAGCTTCTTCAGGCGAAGTAGCTAACACTCTGTCGTGAAAATCAACCTCGCCCGAAATCAAACTGCGCCAGCTAATAAGATAAATCTTAGCGTCCTGTTGAGCCATAACCGCCACCACGAACAGCACTTGCTTCATCGTCCGAGGTTACGCAGTAACGGACGAAGATTCCCTGTGCACAGCGTTCACCTTCTCTGATGATGATAGTTTCGCTGCCGTTGTTTCTGAATTTAACACCTATATTGCCGTCATTGTCCTGGTTGTTAGCATAATCGCTATCAATAATGCCTACACTGTTAACCAGCGACAAATTGAACTTAACCGCAAGACTGCTGCGGATGAACAGCATTAGAACCATATCGCCAGGCATAATAGCTTTGATGTTTAGCGGAATAAGTACGCTTTCGCCGCCAGCAGGAACCAAAATATCTGTCGGTGCGTAAAAGTCATAGCCAGCAGAAAACTGTGTGCTACGTTGCGGAAGCTTCGTGTTCGCTGGTGCGTCAATCGTCGGTAAAAATTTAATCATCTTAAAAACCTCCTAAAATATCTCTCCAGATTATAACCAGGATTCCAATAGTACCCATAATAGCAAGAATTTCCATACAAATACTTGCAATAAGATGTAAATATTTCAAATTACCACTCCCTGTTTAACATCCATAAAGCTACACACATAACAGCTACGTCAAGCAGTGTGCAACTGACAATATCAATTAAGCATATTTCCATTGCTTGCACCTCTGGCAATCTCTGCTAACTTTGCTCTTTGTGCTTTTACTGCATCAAGCAGCGGCTTTTGAAAGCGGCAATCATCGTCTAAAGCGATTCTTCCAGTTTCCTCTAGTTTGTATTGCATATACTCAAAATTGCCTTCAAGAGAAATTTGCATTTGCTGTAACATCCAATCCGGGAATTTTTCCATATTGGCGATAAGCTCGTTTTCAATGTCTACTAACGCCTGTGTACCTAAACGATGTACTGCATATCTGAATGCGAACAGCAGGACAATTAATTTTTCACGTTTCATTTTTTTTGCTCCTTATTGTAATGAACTAATTTTGCCGCTTCTGTCATCATGCTCATTAATTCTTTCATAGCCATTTCTTCACCATATTTGCCACGCACACATAATGCTGCCTGCGCCATCGTACCAATGATTAAGCTTTTAAGGATAATATAATTACCTGATGCACAAAAAACATCATCGTTATTGCTGTTATTATAGGCAATTATAAAAGATGCTCCACATTCTTGTAGCAGTTCTTTCGCCTGTTCGGCTTTCTTGTAATTAATCATCATTTTTCAACCTTTCTTATCCAAACGCCATTAGCTAACTTTTCCAAATCTATTTTCGCCCGGCAATGCGGACAAATTGGCATCATATCATTCTTTCGCCCCATATGTTCCTGCAGCATCTTTAACACACGCTTATAAGGTCTAAATTTAGTGCCAATCTCATAGCATCTTAACGTCTGTTTCCTAGCTCTGTCATAGTCCTTTGATATTGCTTGCCAATCGTTACACATCAGCTCCAACACCACAATAGGTTCAACCATGTTGCCGCAGTGATTGCAGAAGCAGATTTTTGTGTCCGGGTCAACCGTAAAACTGATAGGCTTTTTACTGCCGCCATAGATATTAGTTTCTTTATAGCAATGGCAAGTATTCCTGCCTTGCTCACGTTTAATCGGCGAAAACTTTAATATTTTCATTTCGGTTGCTCATTCTCCTCAAATATTCATCGGGTCGCAATGGGCACACTCCATTTCATCCCCACCGCCGTAATAGCGGCACAGTTCACAGCAGTATTGCCGTTCCCATTCGTCGCACAAATTATCGCAATTATCGCAAGGATAATATTCATCATTATCAATCATCTGCACCCTCAAACTCGATTGCTTTATTTGCCCACATAGCCACTTCTTCAAGCGTTCGCAAGGCTACTTCCCTTTCATAGTTTTTAGGGCAATTCTGCTTAATGACTTCTTCAAGATGTTCAGCAGCACGCATGATATTGTTTATGCGTTTCAACTGCAATTCATCTATTAGTTTGCTATCTAACCTGCTCATTTTGTATCACTCCTTTCAACGTTCCATCTATCGGGCCAATTTGTCATTTGGCAATTTGAAACGGTACCAACATCGTAAAAGATGCAACCTTTGCAGTGGTTCCGCTTGCTACACATTTCTTTTATGATTAGCGCCGCTTCTTTGAGTTTTTGTTGTTCACTCATATTTTTACCTCAAATTTTTATAAAAAGCGGCGGTGTGGGTATTCTCACAACCTACTGCCATTCGGCAACCCAGCCGCCGCACCCATGGGCTTAATTATCTGCCAACAATGGCAAACATCATTACTAACTATCACCCAATTACAACCCTGTATCGTTACAACACCACCTGGCATCGTTACAACACTACCTAGCATCGGTACAACACCACCTGCAACATACGTATTTCCTTTTACACTAATGCATACTTGGGAATCACTATGTTTTTTTTGTTTTAATACTTCAACCAATTCAGCTACTGTCATTGTACTCACTCCTTTGTTACACCCTAAGGCTTAATCTTTATTGACGATTTTTACGATTCGTCTACCACAGTAAGGGCAAAAAACGAAATGCCCTCTATAATCGGCGTACTTGGCTTTGCATTTTTTGCACTGATGTAGTTCAACTAAACCGCCTAAACCGTCTGCTATGTCATATCCAAGCACTTTAACAGTTGTTTCTTGCTCTTCCATTTCTTCACCTCTTAATTTAAATCAATGTAACACCAGCGAATAACGGCATCTTCAAAAAAGCATACAAATTCGTAACAACTATTTTCTCTAACGATTTCGTCACATTGCCTGTAGCCAATTAATATTTCTGACGCTTCTCCGACTTTGATTTCAAAAATGCAGAGTTTATCTCCATTTGGCATAACGTCATTACCATGCCATTCACCGCATATAGGTTTGTTGTTCATTTTCTTCACCTCAACTTATTCAATGGAGCAGGCATTTTTCGTGCCGTCTGTGCAAAGCCTGTTAACCTCTAGCGTTAAGCCATCGTCCAAAAATCGACTAACAGGACGGCCGCAGATTGCAACGCCAATCAACTCACCATCAGTTAAGCCTAGCGCAAATTTACATCCGGCAACACTACTATGATGTCGATGATTTGCAGTTACAAAACTATTTGCTTGCTTTAGCGTAATTGGTATTACCTTACAGCTCATACTCTACACCCATTTCAGCGGCTACCCTAGGCAGCGCCGATTCTGCTTCTTCCTTGGTACGGTATATCCAGCCTTTATCAAACATAGCTACGTCATATGCTAGCCCTTGCCAGATAACGTCAACAACAATCCAAACTGTTGGGTCTCCAAAAAATCTGCCGCCAAAAGAATAATATTGTTCCCCGGCTTTCGGCTTCCACGGTAACTTAATAATTTCGTCCTTGCCATTCAGTAAGGCAGCAAAGGCTACCTTAGCAGATATGTCGGATATTTCAATACCGCTGTCATGGGTTAATTTTAATCCGTCGCTATCGAATCTATAGGTCAATTCTTCTTCTCCTTTGACTTTAAATGCCTCGCCCAGCTCCACGCCCAGCATTTGGGCAATTTCGGGAATTAAATTTTTCGCCATGCTATCACTCCTTTATAAAACCTTTGTACTCACGTTCAACAGCTGTATCTGCCATTTTAAGCAATATGCTTTTAGTTTCTTTCTTATCGCAATCGTTATTCTTCATATAGCCTGCGACTCTATACATGATAGCTATTACTAGCGTTTTATCAGTTTCGCTAATCTCTTTATTCTTTGTGACGATTCGAGCTTTTTGACCGTCAACACAAGCTAAAACATATGGCAAACCGCTAAGAGCAAGCAGGTTTACAGCAAGTCCTTGTAACATTCTACTAAAAATCATTTTTCTTTCTCCTTTACTCTTTCTATATAGATTGCCGCTGCCTGCGTTACCATTTCTCGTAGTGCACAAACTGCGTCATACGTCATCATTCTATCGCATCGGAAAAACTCTATGATTTCGACCATGACATATGTGACGCACTTCTTGATTGATTGCCAATCACCGTGTCCCGAGGCTATGGCGGTGCAATTTTCTCCATTGTCATAACTAAGCACATAACTAACTCCGCTTTCCTTGAGCAATTTAGCTGCCTTAGTTGCTTTCTTATAGTCAATCATTATCTCCACCCCTTAATTTTACGACCACACCAAGGGCAAAAATCATAGTATTCATAATTCTGCACCTCAGAGCCACATTGAGAGCATTTGTATACACCCATAGCTGCATCATCTCCTGCTCCCACATATTCCATTGTAGAGCCTGTGTTTTTCTGCAACCCTTCAGCTAGTTCTTTATCTTCAGCAACATAAAACATCATCGTTACATTGTCGATATTGTAATCAAAATCAGCAAAACCAAAATAATCTGGATAATAGATGCCATTGTCATCGACAAAGCCATATTGAAGCGGCAGATTCTCAACGCCGTTAGTATTAGCATATTCGTAAAGTTCTTTAATGGTCATAATTTACTCCTTTATAGCCTTACTTGCCTTTGCTATTTTCTCAATCAGCTTATCCACGGCCTTGTCCGCAAGTTCGCCGGTAGCTTCGATGTTGGCTGGTGTTATATATCTCGTCACATACATAGCTATTGCTTCATCCTTGGTCGGTACCAAAAACGCAAACGTATCAACAATTAAAGCTACGCAGGTCAGTTTCTTTAAGAAATTTAGAAATGATTTATTGGCATCGTCGTCGTTATTAATGCTATCTGCAATAGCCACTAACGCAAATACGATAATGGCCATTGTCAGTATAAACCCCGCTGCACAGCAGAACCCGTGCATCACGTCCAATCTTCCAGCCCAGTAAATCAGCCACGGGCTAATAATCGGCTCGTTCATTACTTCCACTCCTTAATCTTTCTGCCACACCAGCAGCAGTGTGACTGTCCAGCATAATAAAATATTCCGCCGCACTTTTTGCAGCGACAAGTCGGGAACGCCTCTTGATAATATCCCGCATACACAATCGCCGTTGTACAGTCAAGCTCATGCTTTAAAGCTGTTAATACAACCTTTTTCTTTTTTATTCGGGAGATAACCCATTTTTTGTCGTTATCCGTCAAACGGCCATGTCGAAGCGCAAACTTCGACTTCGAGATTGTCCCTTTAGTCTCCCAAATTTGTTCACGTAACATCTTTTCGCGTTCCGGCAGGCTATCCCACCATTTCTTACGTTCTGGAGTCATTTGCTATTCCTCCTTAATCTTAAAGGTTTGCGCTGTGTTGATTTTTTCAGCAAGCTCATCCATAGCTTTTTCTGCTTCTTCTTTGGAATCATATTGATTATATTGAACTTCTTTTCCATCGACGCAAATGTTGACAATATAAACGTCTTTTCCTGTTCCTCTTATGCAGCGTTGTAAGGATAGACTGTTAACGCAGTTAAAATTTTCCCACATTCTGCTATTAACCTTAATTAGCATTTACTCTTCCTCTTCCTCCTTTTGCCAGCCGACAATGTCTTGCTCATCACCGATACGCTTAATGGTTCTGCCAAGAATTTTGCACGTTTTCTTCAGCCACTCTACGCTATGCCCTTCAAGCACCTTGTCCATTTCTTCGTCTGACAAGTCATAAAGCAGATGCTTTCCCAATGTTTACCGCGTTTAACTCTAAAATAAATGCCGTCTAAATCTTTTTTTGTTGTCATTTTTTATCCTCCCTGCCAAAACTTCACATTTTCTTAACTCGCTACGCATCAGCTCACGTGCTTTACGCAAGCAGTAACGATAATATTTCAGCTTCTGCTGTCTACGCTTTACCACAGCCATATTAACCACCCAATCGCAGCACCTAACAGAGCCCCAAGCATAGCAGGTATGCCGATGATTGATATAACCACGATCATGTCGATGATTACATTTAGCAATTTACTCATTTGCATTACCTCTGTTTGGATTCTGTTTCCAGCCACCTACAGGACGATACAGATGTAAAACATCGTATATCCTGCCTACGCCGTGTAAATACTCGCTTTCTTTTGGGTGAATCTGATGTACTTCTTCTTCCGGCAGCCAGAACACGTCTTTAACCTGGCACATAACCTCCCATGAAGGTGTTTTATTCGTCGTGCCGCAAAATTTTACGCTTACGTGCTCCCATTGGTTGCCGTCCTGATCAGGCTCAACGCCTACAACACACTGCAAGCTCTTTTTGATTCCCGGCAGATGCAGGAAGCCTGTCAATACTAAGCCTTCAAAAGCAAAGTCATTTTTCTTGTCGGCTTGAAACTTTTCGTTTGCTAAAATCTCCTTGATACTTCTCATCTTAATCCCCTTGCTCCACATAGTTGCGGATTATTACTGCACTGTTTACATTCCTTATCGCACTCCCAGCAGCATACGTGGCAAACCTCGCTTCTTACGCAGCCGGGGAACGGAAAAGGGCAAACATATTTATTTTTCAGCTTTTTCGTGATTATTGGCTCTTCATCTTTTGAAAATTTCTCGGCAGGCTTCTGAGCTATAACCTTGTTTTTATTGGTTGCCTGCCTTCTTATTTGTGCAAGGCTCATGATTTTGTGCTTACACTCCTTGCCGCCGCAGCTCATTCCTTGTCGCCGTGCAAGGTTAGATACATCTCTGTAACATTCTGTGCCGCATTCGCAAACACATCTTGCAACAGAAGTCTTCTTTTTAGGTCTGATGCTGATAACACCTGGAGGATAAATTTCAAGCACCGTCAGCAGACCTATTTTCTGCCCTAGCAGATAGCTCCAATCCTTATTCTGCATTAAACCGACTTCCTTTCGCTTTACTTTAGCCAAACTGTGCCATAGCACGATGAGCATCTAAACGCCCATTTTACAACACCTTTTCTGTCTACAATCTTTGCGCCGTAGACAAGCTTTATTTTTTCCTGTTTGCAATGAGGGCAGCACTGCTTGCCTTCTGCGGTTGTTCCAAGTAGATATTTCACTGTTGCCCCTCCGTTACAGCCAGGAATTTTAACACTCTGCCTGTATTACTGATTCTGTATTCTTCCAGATCGTCACGCTTCAGGTACTGCCTTCCATATAGCGACTTCATATTCTCCCATACAAGGAACGGCACGTTGTAAAAATCTGTCAGACTAAACGATACCAGGATAAAGCACCTTGCTCCTAAAAAGTGATGAACCTTCAGGTATTCTAGCTGGTGCGGTTCAAGTCTGCTTCGCAGCATCTTATCGCCGTCGGTGTGCTTCGCTTCAAAGCACACCGCTAAACCACCTCTAAGCGTCCCCTTGTAGTCGACGCCGCTTTTCTTTGCATAATTCGCAATGAACTGTCCATGCGCTCCATAAGGGCGGATATAATGTACAGGTTCGCTCTGTTTCTCAATCTTTGCAATGCCATGTTCCTCATAATACTGGCAGCCTGCGTCAATCATCTTTTCAAAGAACGAACCGCTTGCCTTGCTACGCTTGCCCACGAGGATACTTTTAAGCTGATTCATGTTTCTTGTACCCCTTGAATTTCATTCTGCTGAAAGCGTATCTCAGATAAGCTAAGTCCTGAAGCACATCAATGTATTCAAGCTTATCAACATACACCTTGCTTCTTCCCCACGTGCTAATCAGCTTCATGCTAGGATTGTAGGTCTGGTGATATATCGTTTTGTACAAAAAACAATATTCACTGCAAATCTTCTTGAAATCATCTTTCTTTAATTCGATTTCAGTCCACGCCAGCTTACGCAAGCGGTTAACTTCGTCTTTAATCTTCATGCTGCACCTCGCTTAAAACGGAATTTCCTCATTAAAAGGTACTGCGCTGCCAAAACCTTGGAAGTCCTGGCTTTCTTCTCCCGGTGTATGCTGAGATTCGCCGCCTTGCTCTCTACGCTCAATAAATTCAAAGTGCTCCGCAATGACCTCGGTTACATATTTCTTTTGACCGTCTTTAGCTTCATAATTGCGAATTTGCAGTCTGCCTTCAACTAACACACGCTGTCCCTTGCTAAGATAATTGCCACAGGTTTCAGCCTGTTTACCCCAGATAACTACAGGAATAAAGTCCGCTTCACGCTGTTTGTCTTTTGAATAAGGTCTGTCCACAGCAAGCGTGAACTGAGCAGCAACCTTGCTTGTAGAAGTGTATCTTACCTCCGGGTCTTTTGTCAGTCTGCCTAATAGAACGATTTTGTTCATGCTTTTTGTTCCTTTCTCTTTAACGGATTGTCCTGGCAGAAAATTTCGCCGCCTTCTTTTTTTATTACTGCGTTGATTTCAGCAGCAGCCTTATGCAGATAATAGATTTCGCCGCTGTCACGATACATATTGATATAGAAATTGACGAGTATTGAAAAATATCTCTTGTCTTTATCGTCCATAATTCCCTCCTATAATCCTAATAATTTGTTAGTCGCAGCAAAGCCTTCTGCAACCTTCTTCCTGCGTCTGCTTGCGTGTGTAACCTCTACCGGGTGGCACATCTGCAAAATGCGGTCATATATTCTTGTTTCTGTTATCGTCTGCGGCTTTTTAATTGCGTCAATCGGCAAATTTGTTGTAATGATTGTAGGCAATCCGCTCCGGCAACGGCTGTCGATGATCTGGAACACCAGCTCCTGAGCAAACTCCGTGCGCCGTTCTGCTCCTAAATCATCAAGCACTAACAACTCAAATTGATTAAATCCGTCAAGATATGCTTGCTTTTGTTCAGTTCCCCACAAGGTATTGAACACTCTGCCGAAATTAGTCATTAAGCAAGCAACGCCTTTGTCAATCAGCGCATTGACAACGCACGCAGCGGCGAACGTCTTTCCGCTTCCGGGATTTCCGTAAAGCAGCAATCCTTTATGCATCCTGCGAAAATCATCGTAGTGCTCAACGAAATTCTTCATTGCTCGCATCGTCCGCTCGTCTGAGCCGTCATCATGGCTAAAAGTCTGTGCCTGAAGCTCACGCTCCGGGAAGCCAGCTTTTCTAAGCTCTTGCACCCTAGCAAGTCGCTTTTCGTGCTCCTCACGTTCACGCTCTGCCTGAAGCTCTTCCGCTCTGCACTTACAGATACAAGTTACAGTTCGTTCAACACCAAACAAGAAACCTCTGCATTGCTTCGGTGTATGGCATTTACCACACATAAGCAATCCGTTTTCGTAATAATCATTTGCGTTTTGCTTATTAAGCTGTGAAGCATTTTTAGCAATGTGATTTACAGCAAGCGTAATTGAATTCTGAACATCATTCGCATTCATGCTATCACCTCACTAAAAATATTTGTCCAGGTCTGTTTGGTCATCCGGCGGTTTAAACTCATCCGGCGGTTTCTTTGGCTTTTGATTGTCACCGCTCGCAAGGTTTCTTGCAACTCCCTCACAATAGGCTATTGACTTCTTGCCTTGCTGCGCTGTTATCGTAACCGCCTGCATAGCTATCAGCTCGCCGTGCTCCTTAGAAATAGCCTGTAACCGCTCTGCAATATATGGCGTTATCGGCGTAACATTTTGATTCCAAAAGCCAACAGGATTATTATCGCTCGTAACATTTTCGTAACTGTTACACGTAACGGCAGCATCTTTATCGTAACAACCACTACTAAAGTTGTTGTTGTTACTCTTACTCTTATTCTCTTTCTTATTCTTACTCTTATTCTTATCCGTAACATCTGTGTTTGTTACATCATTGTTACGTGTAACATCTTGACTTGTTACGCTTTTGTTACACGTAACATCTTCGTAACATTCCGTAACATCTACGTTTGTTACATCATTGTTACAAGTTTTGGATTGCTTCTCACGCTGTCTTTTAGCTCTCATTGCTTCCTTGCAGCGTTCACGCTCTTTAAGCTTTGAAAGTTCTTCAGCATTCTGATACTCACTCCAGCCTACAATATAGATATAGCCGTTATCCTCTATATCAATCATGTTATACTGCCGAAATACTTCTAAAGCAGTTTCCGCAATTTTAGGCTTAAAACCACCAACAGCAGCTAAGGTTTTTGGTGTATACGCTACACCTTCGGTAGCGTATACATAACCACCATCGTTTTTTTTACGAGCTAAAGCTAACAGGAAGAACCACATTAATGCCAGGCTATCACCAATCTTCGTATCAGCACGAAGTATCTTAATTTTTTCGCTGTCGAAAACATCAGCACTAACCTTGAACCAGCTCTCCATGTTGCCCTCCTACAATAACTTCTTCCATAATGGCTGCCGTCTAAGTAAGCTTACATACTTCATAAGTGCTTTCTTTCTCATAAATAGTTTCTCCCTATTTTCTCTATCCACTCGTCCCGGCTATGTTTATCTTCATAGCAGGTTTGAGCGAATCGCCTTAACCGCAAGTCTGTTTCCCTGTCTAAATGAGGTCCGAACCTGCCTTTATGATGTTCGTAGCATAGCCAGATTGTTAAACCCAGCTTGTCCGAAATCTTTCTCCCGGCTGCTTCGAATATCACATGATGGCGCTCCAGGTTGCGAGTAGTGCCACACATAAAGCACTCCTTTTCGCTTTGCAATATGCTTTTCTTACTCATGCAGTCTGCCTCGTTTCTTCAAGCAGGTTCTTAATAGCAGTGTGCGCAAGCGTGTATTGAGGAATTGTAATCATTTTTTCAAGCTCTTCAATGGTCAGGTCTTTAATGTTTTTATATGCCGCAAGCGGTCTGCCGTTTTCATCGTGGCCACTAGCAACGGTTACAATCACATCCCCTTGCGGTGTAATCTTAACGAATTTATCTCCGGTAGCTTGCGGTTGAGCTTTAGGCTTCTGCTCTTTGTTTTTTGCTCTTAACTCTTGCTTCGGCTCCGGTTCACAAGCTGAATTTCCGTCATCGTCCTCTTGCGCAAGTCCAAGAGCTGCTGCAAGGCTATATCTTCTAGCATATGTCAGCGTACTGCCAAAACCCTGGGCATCATTCTTCTGAATAGGATAACTGCTCGTTACCTTAATAAATTGACCGCTACTATGCATGATCAGTGTAGTAACAGCAAGCTTATTGCTTTCTACAATTCCTTCGTTAGCCTGGAATATGCTTAAGCCGTTCTTGCTAAGCGGCTCACGTGCTACGTTCAGGCATTCTGCCAAATCAGCATATTTGCTTTTAAAAAACGGATTGTCACAGCCTTTAACAGCATTTTTCATTTCGCCCTGAGCCTTTGCTAAAGCTTCAGCCAAAGCATTAATTTTCTCACTCATTTCCATTTAAATCACCTTTCCTTCCTTAACCAGCTCTTCAAGTTTGCTGTGAAGCTTAAGAGTTGTTTCAGCATCCCAGTGACAGCATTCACGATAACTGCCAACTTTAGGATATGTTTGCATATTTACCGACAAGCTGTTAACGTTATAGCTTAATACATCGCCTTCACGCACAGCCTGTTTTTCCTGGTGGTATCCGTAATGCTGATACTTACATTTGCCATCCAAGGTGCAGTGTGCGCAAGTCTTAAAGTCTTTCAACCAGCTCTCTTTCGTCTGCTTATGCTCACCATGCTTCCTTTTTCTAAAAGCTTCAAATCCTTCCATGCTAAGTCCGCTGCGAGCTAACACAGCGTTAACCTGTTCGTTAGTTACCATATACATCCTCCTTTTGAATTCCGAAACCAAGTTTTAAATCAGCATAGGCTTTAACTACTCTGCCTTGTGCAGTTGTATAGCCTTTTTGCTGAAGCTCTTTGTTCCATTCCCTTATAAGCGAGTAGCCTTTTCCAACGCCTACGCCTAAAAGGTTGGCAATGTCTTTAGCTGTGTAGAATCTGCTTTCCATGTTTGACAACCTCTTTTCCGTATGCTATACTATATATGACCTATTTTTTAAACCGATTTCCTTTCGACTTTATTTATAGGTTAAAGGCTCTCTATTAGCGTGGGGGGTCTTTTCTTTTTGTTCTTCTTCGATACCAATCAATACAAGCAAAGCCTGTGCACCTTCCCGGCACTCTTTTAAAAGATTGTCACCGAGGTGCTTTTTTTGTACCGTTTTCGCTACCATTTGCGGAAACAATTCAACCACTTCACCGACTTCTTTTTGCGCCCTCAATATATTCACTGCTAAATCATCAACAGGAGGAATAAGTCCAAAAACGTCGCAGAACACAATGTTCTTTTGCAAGTGCTGTACACGTAACCACGGTGTACGATAGAGTTTTGACATTGCTAGTGCAATAACATCAGGGCATTGCCGCCAGTCAATCTCATAGTCTTTCAAGCAGCTAGAAGAAATCCCTAGTTTTTCTGCCGCCTTAATGCGGTTCAAACCTGCATATTCTCTAGCTGTTTTGTATATATTAGTTTGAGTTTCAGACATCTTAAAAAACTCCTTTATGATATAATACAAGTATGGCAGTTAACCAATCGTTATAAATCTGCCGTCATTGATTTTTCACTGTGTAGTAATTAACAGTGACCACATCTCCAGGCTGGAGATAACGGCGGTTGGCGGTCAGGTGCTTATTATCTTCGGATACGTTGTACCAAAACTCGTCAAAACAAATTCTTGTTTTGTTAAGCAGAAAATACTTGTCAGCGATTCCATACATGGTTTCGCCTTCCTGTACAACATGAGTGACCGTATGCCTTTGCACCTGGCTGTCCGAAAATCCGCCAATCAAGCTTAAGCAACACCATGCAAAGATAATGCATACGCATATCTGCAATACCTTTTTCATCTTTTTCACTCCTTTGTAGCAATTTCCGGCTTTTCTACTACCGTTAAGATTTTGTAATTTCCATGGCGATAGCAAGCCCAGAAGCACTTACATGCTTCAGTCTCGTTTCTTTCGGTAAAAATATCAAGTCTTACCTTACCAGTTTCCAAGCTTAAAAAAACTACTACCCAATCTTTACATTTATACATCTCTTCATCACTCCTTTACGCCATTTCATCAATGGTCTTTCCAAAAAATCTAGCAATGTTTTTTGCTACTGTAACATCTGGCTCGTATTTGCATTGCTCAAAATCGCTAATCGTTGTTTGCGGAATTCCGAGCATCTCTGCCAGTTTTGCTTGGCTAAGACTTCTTGCAAGTCTTAACTGTTTTAGCTTTTGACCAAAACTCATATTTTGCTCCTTTCTGCATTAACGGTTTTTCGTTAGCTTTATTATACTACATTTTGCTTCATTTGTAAACGATTTTCCGTTAAAAGATTTTCCTTAACCTTGCTATAATATTCAACGAATAAACGTTGAAAGGTGGTCTTTCCAATGACTTCTAACGAATGGATTGCTAACAAGATTAAGGCTCTCTGCGCTCAACACAATATGTCAATCAATAAGCTTGCTCTTAATGCTTGCATCACGCAATCTACGCTAAACAGTATCATTCAAGGCGAAAGTAAAAATCCTAAAATCTCAACTCTTGCTAAAATCTCGAATGTTTTCGGCTTAACGCTTTCACAGTTTCTTGTTGGCGTTGAAACTGAAACTGACATTTTAGTGTAAAGCGAGGGGTAATTTCATGAGATTAAACTATGACTTAATTCGTGACATCTTACTAAAAATAGAAGAAATCACGGATGGTAATGTCAACATTTTTACAGATAGTTTTGCTGAAAGCACTTTCCCTAATGAAAATCCAGACATTGTTAATTTTCATTTAAGGTATCTTCGTCAGCGTGGCTTTATTTACCCTACGGAATACGACTCATTTTTTATAGGTTTAACTCCTACTGGCTATGATTATTTGAATTCCGTTAGAGATTACAGTGTTTGGAATAGCGTTAAACAAATATTAACAAAGTGTGTAAGTCCAACTTTAGATGTAGTTAAAGCTATTGCTATATCAATAATTAAAGAGAATGCGCATCTTTAATTTTTTGTGCTTTCTTTAGTTCATCATTAAATTTCTGAACATCATAAGGCACTGTATGACTTATAGCATCTTTCATAACCAGCTCAAATACTTGCGAAATTCCAACTATTGGTATGCCTTTATCATGTAGGATTTGTATGATAGGCTTTACGGCAGAACGTGGATTAAAAGTCATTAAACCGTTTTTTATTTCCATTGTCCCCATCCTTTACGCTTCCAAAAAGTAATCAACACTTACGCCGAAGTATTCGGCAAGTTTTTGAAGCTTATCAATCTTCGGTTTACACTTGCCGTTTTTCCAAAAAGTAAATGTGGAAGACGAAATGCCAGTATCTTTAGCTACTTTATAGCTGCTTACATTACGTTCTTTTAACAGCATCGCATATTTTTTGTACATAAATTCTCTCCTTTCTTGATTTTAAAAATAAAACGTGATAGAATAGTTATAAAAATAAAGCGTTTTTCTGAGCGTTTAATTTTTATAGCGTTTTTTAGTTTAATTTTTATAGTTATATTATAACAGATGTAGTTATAAAAGTAAAGTGTTTTTTCGCTTATTTTTTAAAAATTGAGGTGTATAATGTCCCTTAACTACGACAAATTCGCAGCATTATTGGAAAAGTCTAATACATCTGCGTATAAAGTCTGTAAAGACACAGGTTTATCTTCCTCAATGTTTACTTTCTGGAAAAATGGTAAATCAACACCAAAAGCAGATAAAATTCAAAAAATAGCTGATTACTTTAACGTTCCAGTAGGTTACTTTTATGAAGATAAAGACTACGCTCTCGGTGTAACAGAACAACAAGCAAAGTCCCTCGGCATAGACACCGAAGCAGTAAAACAGCAGCTCAATGCCCAGCTTCTCGACGAACAGGCTATTGAGATTGCTAAACAGATTCAGAAGCTCGATGACACCCAAAAGATGGCTATTGAGCAAATTATAAAAGGGCTGTTGCAAGGCAAAGGCAAGGCCTGACTTCCCCTTCGCCAGCATAGCATAATACCTTGCAATCTAAAGGAAGGAGGTTAAAACGAAGTCGATGTCATACCACTAACGAGTATGCACAGCTGATTCGACAATTACCAACAGAGCATGTGTATTTCCTGCTACTCTGCATAGAAATTGCCAACCAACTGGTTGCAAAGAAAACAAGCTGAAACTGTAAAACACGGATTTAATGATTCAACTTGATGTTAGGGGGATTCCTTTAGGGAGCCATTTTGTAGAAGAACTACAGCGATAAGAGGGCGCATATGTCCGTCCTCTTTTTCGTATATATAGAAGGGAGTCGGTAGTAATGTTTGGGTGGTTTTCACGTAAAGCATCAAAAGAAGATATTCAAGAATATATTAAAATGTTAACCACAGTAGCCATTGAAGATAAGTACGAAGATAAGGCTCAGCTTACCAATATGTATAACTTTATAAAAGAAAAACATATTACAGATGAGCAACTTGCTGAAGCTCAATCTATGGCTTGTAATAACATCTGGTCTGATATAATGCAGGACGGAATAGTAACAGAAGATGAAGCGCAGAAATTCAGCAAGTATTTGCTTGTATGCGAACACCTCACTCCTAAAGAAGTAAAATATTGGAATGGAAAAATAGAGCTAAACAGAACCCTATACGACATCACAGTTAACGATAAATTACCAATCTATGATAAAAATGATGTCCAGATCATATATAAGGACGGCGAGATACTTCATTATTCAGCATACGCAGATATGATGAAAATGAAAACTGTTACTAAAAAAATTAATTATTCCGGACCGTCTGCATCTATACGCATCTGTAAAGGCGTTCGCTATCATGTAGGTTCTATGAGTGTATCAAGAAAAACTTCCTCTTTTTGGACTTCTGACTCATGGGGCATTTTTTGGATAAGCAATATGCGTATAGGATTTTTAGGCAGCTCAAAAGCTTTTGCTTTTCCAATCTCCAAACTCTTCTCTATTTCCGACGGTGACGGCGGATTACACATCTTTAAAGAAGGACGAGCAACGCCGTACATTATACGCCTATCTGAATACGAAGAACCATGTGCTATAATATCGAATTTGCTTAACAACCAATAAAGGAAGTCAGCATCAATGAAAAGAATAATCATAGCACTAATCACTATTTTCTGCATCGGAACATTCATGCTGTCGGCAGAAGCTTATGTCGCTAATCGCAACACTGGCAAGATACACACAAACACTTGCAGCTCTGTATCAAAAATGAGTAACGGCAATAAGGTTTACATCGAATCACAATCAGAAGCAAAAGCATCTGGATATACACCTTGTAAACGCTGTCACCCATTCTAGGAGGTCGGTATCATGAAAAAGCTTTTTCTTGTGCTTGCTGCCCTACTTGTTTTTACAATATCATCATTTTGTGAAGCGTCAGAAGCAAGTAATGCAAAATACATAAACGAAAATTATGTGAAGCCGTCGGTCTCTTTACTAATCGATGATTTTTTTCCAAAAACAAAAGAAATTATAAAAAACTATTCAACAGAGTATCAAGACCGTGCCGGTGGAGATTTGGCATATTACTATCGTCCTAGATTTGTGGAAATTAAAGAAAAATTAGCTAATGACAAAAAAGCCAAGGCTTCCCATATTAAACAGTTAGCAGAAGCAGTAATACAAAACGAGATAGATTTGATAGATGCTTTTATGATTTTAAGAGATAAAGAAAATTATAATCGTAATTCATTTATGGCGAAAGTCGAAAAAACTCTTTCAAATTTCAAGGATATTACAACGCAATACAAAAACGAATATGAATCCATA
>OOBW01000652.1_pt1 | contig 22606 bp, 21 predicted proteins | sample 1671701 | NCBI WGS metagenome assembly OOBW01 (sample SAMN06348183, study PRJEB24527) | human gut metagenome | biome: human gut; feature: ankylosing spondylitis patient; material: feces | host: Homo sapiens | place: China | collected 2015-10 | reverse complement strand
CCGGCTGGATTTTTGTTTGCCGGAACGGGATCCGAGAGATCTGCTGCTCAGCTATGCGGAAAAACGCAATCTCCTTGGTTTGAAATGCCGTCATTCCCGCGTCACATTGGGTACGTGATCCACGGGAGACCAGTCGGTGATTTTCGCATTGCCGTACTCCCGGATATTGACGGTCTGCAGGCTGCTTAGTGTTCTGAGGACCGAGATGTCCGTGACCGTGCTCTCATACAGCGTAAGAGACTGCAGATTGTGCATTTCCCCCAGGAAATACAGATCAGACAGGGCCGGTACATTCCAGGCGTATAAATCGAGATAGCGCAGAGTGGTCAGGCCAGACAGTGGGGAAAGATCGGTGGTTTGATCGTCGATCCACAGCGTCAGGTCCGTCAGACTGGTCAATCCGGACAAAGCCTCGATGTCCATACAGGCAAAGGAGTCATTGTGCTGAGACAAAAACAGGGTCTGCAGCGCGGATTTCCCCTCCAGTCCGTGCAGGCTGATGGGACTGTCCGCGTAGATCCGGAGAGACTCCAGCTTTGTCATGTCTGCCAGAGGCGTCAGATCTTTGATGCGCAGGGCTGTGCTGCCCTGGGCTGTAAATTCCAGAACCCGCATCTCCGTCAGCCCGCTTATGGGGGTCAGGTCCGTGAATGACAGCTGTCCGATCAGCCGAAGCTCCGTCAGTTTGGTGAGATTTGACAAGGGGCTGAGATCACTTGTTCCGCAGGATAAGAGATGAAGAACCTCCAGATTGGTCAGCTCTGCCAGCGGGGAGAGATCTGTGATCTGCTGAGCGGCATCGGAGGAGACGCCGTCGGTGGTCAGTGATTTCAAATTGGTCAAACCAGACAACGGGGACAGATCCCCGATCGAGGCCTGCCTGGGCAGTGACAGCGTCTCTAATTTGTGCAGATTAGAAAGGGGAGACAGGTCGGAGATGTTGGGATTGTCCAGGCCTGTTCCGCTTCCACCCAGACGCAGCTCCTCCAGCTCCGTCAGGTTTGTCAGCGGCGAGAGGTCGGACAGGTTGTTTCCACGCAGCTCCAGACTTTTCAACTGGGTCAGCTCCGCCAGCGGGGACAGGTCCGTCAGCTGATTCTGTCGCAGATCCAGCCGGGTCAGGTTGACCATATACCGCAGGGGTTGGATATCCGTGTCTGTCAATTGCATGGAGTCAAGGCTCAGCTCCGTCAGGTCGGTGCTGTACTCCTGTCCGGCGATAGTGACGGACGGGACCTCCGCCTCAATCAGCTGCACTTCCTGCCCATCCGGCCCGGAGACTGTCCGGCCTCCTCCGCCGATCGCAATCCCAATCCCCAGCACAACAGCCACTCCAGCCGCGATCCCGGCGATCAGGAACGGGGTACGCTTCTTTTTCGCCGGTGCCAGCGGCACTGCGGACGCAGCGCCGGGCACTTCCACTACCCGCTGGGACTCGATGGCTTCCAGGAATTCCGCAGCACTCTGGAACCGGTCCTCCGGCTGAACTGCCAGACCCTTTAAAATGGCCTTGTCCAGATACTCCGGGATGTCGATGCCCAGCTGGGAGATCGGCACCAGTTCATCCTTGTCCAGCCGCTCCAGAGACTCAGGAGGCAGGTACCCGGTGATGGCGGCGTAGAAACAGGCGGCGCAGGAATACACATCGGTGTAGGGGCCTTGACGGCTTCTTCGGATGTACTGCTCTTTCGGGGCATAGCCCACCTTTAAAATCACGTCCAAACTCTTGGACTTGTCGCCGATGGAGTACCGGGCGGAGCCGAAGTCCAGGAGCTTCACTATGCCATCCTTGGTGATGTAGATGTTGTCCGGCGTCACATCCCGGTGGATAAAGCCCTCGGCGTGGACGGCGGTGAGGGCCTGGAGCACCGGAATCATGACGTTGCAGGCGTCCTCCACACTGACCTTGCCGCCATGGTTGGAGATGTAGGTCTTGAAGGAGATGCCCTCAATGTAGTCCATGACGAAGTAGGAGGTATCATTCTCATCGAAGTAGTCTGTCACCCCGGCGATGTTGGGCTGGCCCATGAACTTGGCCAGGGTCCGGGCCTCTTCCTGAAACCGTTGGGCGCCGTAAGTAAAGTCCTCCGTCCGGCTCTCCATAGCGACCGACACCGTGGTGCCGATACGGGTGGCGATCTCGTTGGGCATGAACTCCTTGACGGCCACCCGGGCATCCAGATTGGTGTCCCAGGCCAGATAGGTGATGCCGAATCCTCCTTGGCCCAGAACCCGGCCCACGATGTAGCGGTTATTCAAGAGTGTGCCGGCCCGCAGGGCCACCGGAAACTTTTTCTCATTTTCTGCCAGGTCGAAGCCGCAGTGCGGGCAGGGGCCATCATCCTCGGGACGCTCATGAAAACAGTTGTAGCAAAGGTGCTTTGCCGCTGTCGTGGTTGTCACGCAACCCCCTCCTTAGACATAAATACAAACTTATGATAGCGTCTTTTCAACTTTCCTACAATATGCCGGCAGCATAGTGGTAAGCCGGCTTCCTGGCACAGGTCAGCCGAAGCAAAATCAGAATTTACGGGTCTGCTATTTAATCCTGACATTTGATTTATCTGGGCACATCAGCGTGAAAATGTGCAATACAACTAAAAACAGAGCTGATTTTTATTGATGTTTGAATGTTGACGTCATAATATAGAGGTGATAGTATTATCGTATAAACATCCTATGTTGGACTTAACACTCAAAGAACGAAGGGAGATACTATGAACAAAGAAGACCTCATCGAAAAAGCGTATGAAGTCCGCAAGAATGTCCTGAGAATGGCATATGTGGACAAGCGTGGATTCATTGCGCAGGCGCTGGGTGCTGCCGACTACTTAACGGTTCTCTACTTCCATGCCATGCGGTATCATGCGGATGATCCCAAGTGGGAAGGCCGCGACAGATTCCTGCTTTCGGCGGGGCACAATGCCATTGCCGTATATGCCGCCATGGCAGAGGCGGGCTTCTTCCCGAAAGAGTGGCTGGACACGTACGGCCTGGATAACAGCCGGCTGCCAATGTCCTGCATGCCCGCATATACACCCGGCATTGAAATTTCCGGCGGCTCCATCGGTCTGGGTATGCCCATTGCGGTCGGCATGGCTATGGGCCTGAAGCGGAAGAACTCCGATTCCAAGGTCTACGTGATGATGGGCGACGGCGAAATGGCGGAAGGTCCCACCTGGGAAGCGGCCATGTCCGCCGGCAGCTATCAGCTGGACAACATTATCGGCATCGTGGATGTCAACGGCATCCAGGCCGACGGCAAGACCAGCTCCGTGCTGAATACGGAGCCCCTGCACGAAAAGTTCAAGGCCTTTAATTTCGATGTCCAGCGCATCAACGGCAACAGCATTTCTCAGGTAATGGAGGCGGTGGATAAGGCCAGAACCTCCACGGAGAAGAAGCCCCATGTGATCCTCTGCGATACCGTTCCCGGAACCGGTCTTTCTTTCCTGATCGGGAATCCGAAGAGTCACTTCATCAGCCTCGACGCAGAGGGCTGGAACCGGGCATTCAATGAGTTGGAAAGGGGTAAGGACTAATGAGCAGCGGTATTCAGAGTGTGATCAGCGACTCCAACGTCGTGACAAATCATCCCACCATGGCGGAGCCCTTCGGCAATGCGCTGATTGAGCTGGCCAAGGAAAATGACCGGATCGTCGGTCTCAGCGCGGATCTGGCCAAATATACGGACATTCACATTTTCCGGGATGCGTTCCCCGATCGGTTCTACAATGTGGGCATGTCTGAGCAGCTGATGATGTGCGCGGCCAGCGGCCTGGCCAAGGAGGGATTCATCCCCTTTGCCACCACATATGCCACCTTCATTGCAAGAAGATGCTACGACTTCATTTCCCAGGCCATCTGCGAGCACAACACCAACGTCAAGATCATCGGCGGCCTGCCGGGCCTGCAGTCCGGCTACGGTCCCAGCCATCAGGCTACGGATGATCTGGCGATTCTGGGTGCCATGCCCAATCTGACCATCATTGATCCCTGTGACGCGGTGGAGATGCAGCAGGCCACCCGGGCGGCCGCCGAATTCAATGGGCCAATCTATCTGCGGCTGCTGCGGGGCAATCGTGTTCCCAAGGTGCTGGATCAGTACGACTATCACTTTGAGATCGGCAAGGCGAAGCTGCTGCGGGACGGCGCCGATGTGCTGCTGATCTCCTGCGGTGAGATGACCATGCGCTGCCTGGATGCCGCCGAAGCATTGGAGAAGGACAACATTCACGCAGCGGTGCTGCACGTGCCCACCATCAAGCCGCTGGACAAGGAGACGATCCTCAAGGAGATCCAGAAGTCCGGCCGCTTGGTTATCACGGCGGAAAACCACACCGTGGTGGGCGGTCTGGGCAGCCTGGTGGCTAATCTCCTGGTGGACAATCAGGTCTCTGCGGTGCTCAAGAAGATTGCCCTGCCGGACAAGTATCTGGCAGCCGGTACGCTGGAGACGCTGCAGAACTTGTACGGTGTTTCCACCGAAGCGGTAACTGCACAGATCAAAGCGTATCTGGAATAAGGGGGGAGTCGGCCTTGAAAGGAACCATGTGTGGTCTTGTCAAGGAGACCTCTGCCCCTGGAAAATTCGTCTATCGCACTGATTTGCCGATTCCGCAGATCAACGACGATGAAGTGCTCATCAAAATTCATTGCACCGCGGTGTGCGGAACGGATCTCCACATTATGGAGTGGGACCAGTGGTCCCAGGCACGGGTGAAAACGCCGCTGATTCCCGGCCATGAGACGGCGGGAGACATTGTGGAAGTCGGCAAAAATGTCCGCGACCGCAAGGTGGGGGACCGCGTCTCCTGTGAGACGCATATCCCCTGCGGAACGTGCTGGTTCTGCAAAAACGGCCTGCCTCACATCTGCAAAAACGTCCGGCTTTTCGGTGCAACGGAAAACGGCGCTTTCGCGGAATATGCCAAGATCCCCGCGAAAAATACCTTTTTGCTGGACGACGACATTGCCTATGAGACGGCTTGCTTGTTTGAACCCATGGGTGCAGGCGTTCATGGCGTGGAGAGCGCTGAAGTGGCCGGGAAAACAGTATTGGTCAGCGGCTGCGGTCCTATTGGATTGACGGCTGTCAGTGCCTGCAAGACCTTTGGTGCGAAGCTGGTGATTGCCTGTGATCTGGTGGATGAGCGTTTGCAGACCGCCCGGGAGATGGGTGCGGATGTGGTGATCAACAGCGGAAAATGCCAGTTGCAGGAGGAAGTGCTCAAATTGACCAACGGTGTCGGCGTAGATGCGGCCATCGACATCACCGGTGCCGGCGCGGCGATCCAGGCCAGTCTGCAGTGCGTCCGTGCCGCCGGAAAACTGGTATGTGTAGGCCTCCCCAGTCGGAATGTGGAGCTGGATCTGACCAATGACCTCATTTACCGGGAAGTGGAGCTGACGGGCGTATCCGGCAGAAAGATCTGGGATACGTGGTCTGACTTTGCCAAGGTGATGAAGGGTCCCTATTACAAGCTGGAACATGTCATGGGAAACCGGTTCGCGCTCAAGAATTTTGACAAGGCCCTGGAGCAGATCGAAAACGGCGTACCGGGAAAGATGATTTTGTATCCGTGAGAAAGGTGACAGAAAACCATGAAATATGCAGCAGGAGCGATTAAGCGCGTGCATGTGCTTCGGATCGAGCCGGGGGAGGACGTGCTGCTTTCCATTCAGAAGTACTGCGATGAGCACAAGATCTCCAACGGCGTGATCCTCTCCGGCATCGGAAGCCTGGACGGCTGCACATTTTTCGATCCGCAGGAGATGCCGGGCAAGCCGGGGCTATACGGGTATGTGACGCCTTTGGATCGGCCTACGCCCATTGAACTGGTGGGGCTCAACGGTATCATTTGCAACGAACCAGACGGTGCGTCGGCGCCGCACATCCACGCCAGCTTTGCCGACGCGGAGGGAAACGAGTACGGCGGGCATCTGAAGGAAGGAAACCATGTGCTGGTGACCGTGGAGCTGGTCATCGCGGAGCTGGAAGGCGTTCGGATGTCCAGAAAGCTGGACCCGGTGAAGGCGGTCCCTGTGCTGTTTCCCGAAGAAGTGCAGTAACACAGAAAGGTTGCGGGATCCATAAAAAAGTTCGTGGAACGAACGATAAAATGAAGGGAGATATTATGAAAAAGAAGATTTTGGCCCTGTTGCTGTGTGCGGCAATGAGCGTTTCCCTGCTGACCGCCTGCGGTTCAGACGGCGGCAACAGCAGTGATGGTGAGTCTGGCCAGACCTACACCATGAAGATGCACCTGAGCATCGGTGAGACGGACCCCGTGTACAAATCCGCTGAGGTATTTGCACAGACGGTCAACGAAAAGAGCAATGGAGCGATCACCGTGGAGCTGTACCCCAGCTCTTCTCTGGGCAACACAGCGGACTGCCTGGAGGGCCTGAGCCTGGGCATCTGCAACATCGTGTATGAATCCATCGGCAACCTGGCTTCTCTTTCTCCTCTCGCAAATATCGAGGCTGCGCCCTATCTGTATTCCGGTGTTGACCACTGGCGGGCTGTCTGGGAAGGCGAAGTGGGCCAGGACATCATGAACCAGATGGGCGAGGATTGCGGCATGGTAATCCTGGGCGCCGGTCTGCAGGGTGTTCGTGTGGTGTGCAGCAACAAGAAGATCGAATCCCCGGCTGACGCCGCCGGCTTCAAGCTTCGCGTTCCCACAATCCCCATTTATCTGGATACCTGGGAGTGGCTGGGTGCCACGCCCACGCCTCTGGGCGGCAGCGAGGTATTCACGGCCATTCAGCAGGGGACGGTCAACGGCGCAGAGAACGGCCTGACCAACGTTGCAAGCCTCAGCTGGGATGAGTGCTGCGATTACATCATCGAGACTAATCACGTGTACAACACGGATTCCTTCATCATGGACAAGGCCTATTTCGAGTCTTTGCCCGCTGAGTACCAGACCATCATTCAGGAAGCGGCAGTAGAGGCCGGCAAGTACTGCACGGATCTCGTGCTGCAGGCGACCGAAGAGGTTCGGCCCGAGGTGGAAGCGGCTGGCTGTGAGTTCATCCAGACTGACGTCACCGCCTGGCAGGAGGCACTGGACGGATTCCTGGAAGAGAAGTATCCGGATCTGGTTCCTTATGCAGATGCCATCAAGGCTGCGGACCCCGCCGCAAACGCTGCCTGAGTTCGGCAAGGTCGTTTACGGAAGTGAGAATTCCACGGAGGAGCAGCGTTTTGGAGGAGGACTTCAAAACGCTGCTCTCCCAGAATTGAACAAGAGGAGATGAACACGGTGCTTACCTATTACAGCCGCATGTTGGATGGACTGCAGAAGGTATTGAAGGTCCTGGAGATCATTCTGCTGGCGGCCATCACATTGATCATGGTCTACCAATGTATCATGCGTTATTGTTTCAGTCACGCACAGCCCTGGTGCGAGGAACTTTCCATCTACCTGATGATTTACAGTGTCTTTTTGGGCATTCCCATTGCGGTTCGCCATGACAATCATCTTCAGGTGGACTTTCTGCTCTCCTTTTTCTCCCAGCGTGTCCGCCATCTGATCTCCGCAATCAGCGCGGTGGTTGCCATCGTATTTATGGTGGCGTTCTGCATCTACGGAGTCAGCCTGATTGAGCATGCCACCGGCGCTTCTACCACGCTGCCCCTGCGGATGCGGGATATTTACTATTCATTTCCCATCGGCGCTGTACTGGTGATTTTGTTTGCCGTGGAAGTGGCCGCCAAGAATTTCCTGCTGTTTCTGGGAAAAGGCGCGGCACCGGTCAGCGAAGAGGAGGCGTAACATATGAATGCAGGAATTATCATCTTTGTGGTGCTTTTGGTCCTTGCGTTTCTGGGCCTGCCTATCTATCTTTCCATCGGTATTGCGACCCTTGTCGCTATGCTTCAGGCCGGATTCCCGCTGGAGGCCATCGCACAGAAGACGTTCCTGGGTATGAACTCAGCCTCGCTTCTGTGCATCCCGCTATTTATCCTTGCCGGAAACATCATGGCGCAGGGCATTACACAAAAACTGATCGCGGCGGCCAATGTTCCCCTTGGCAGAGTGCGCGGCAGCCTGGCCTCCGTTACGGTGCTTTCTTCCGCGCTCTTCGGCGCCATTTCCGGTTCCGCAGTGGCAACGGCTGCCGCTGTGGGCGGTATGACGGTGCCGGCCATGAAGGAGAACGGCTATGACAAGAACTATGCCGTTGCCTGCGCCAGCTGCTCTTCCTTGCTGGGCCCCATGATCCCGCCTTCTATTTCTCTGGTAATATATGCCAGCCTTACGGAGTGTTCCATTCAGAAACTCTTCATGGCGACTGCGGCTCCCGCAGTGTTCTGCACGGTCTGTTTCCTGGCCTATACGCTCTATTACGGCCGGAAGATGAAGCTGCCTAAGCAGCCCAAGACCACTGCCCGGGAGAAGCTCATGGTGCTCAAGGACAGCATTTGGGCTCTTTTCATGCCCATCATCGTCCTTGGCCTGATTTTCGGCGGTATCTGCACGGTTTCTGAAGCGGCTGCCATTTCCGCGCTGTATTCCGCCATCGTGGGCATGTTTATCTATCGCACGGTGAGTTTCAAGAATCTGCTCAACACCCTCTATGAGACCACGATCTCCGTGTCTGCCATCATGATCCTAGTGGGCCTTTCCAAGGCGTCTGCGTACGTGGTGATTTCCTCTCAGCTGCCGCAGCTGTTCATGGAGACGATGACGTCTGTGGTTTCCTCTAAGTTTGTGGTGCTGCTGATGATCAATATCATCTTCCTGATCCTGGGCTGTCTGATGGAAGGCAACTGCATCATCGTGATGATGGTCCCCCTGATGCTCAACCTGGTCAACTCCTTCGGCATTGATCTCATCCAGTTCGGAATCCTGACCTGCATCAACATTTACATCGGCTGCATCACTCCGCCGGTTGGTGTGTCTTTGCTGGTGGGGGCCAAATTGGGAGATACCAGTGTGGGCGGTGCGTTCAAGTCCTGCCTGCCGTTTTTCACGATCTCTCTGGTAATACTGTTGCTGGTTTCCTATGTGCCGTCGTTTACCCTTTGGCTCCCCAGCGTGCTGGCGCAGTAAACCCGATCACAACAAAATCTTTGCTTGCATGGGGAACAGAATGGCCGTACGAAATGTGCTGTGATTCTGTTCCCTTGCATATTTTGGAAGGTGTGATATAATGAAAAAAATTGGATTTTTGGGTCTTGGTGTCATGGGGCTGCATATGGCTTTGAACGTCGACCGGAAGATGGACGTGGAAGTCGTGGGATTTGATGTCAGCGAAGAGCAGCTGCGGAAATATCAGGCCGCCGGCGGGACTGCCGCCGGCAGTATGGAGGAGCTGTATGAGACCTGCGATGTGATTCTGCAAATGCTGCCCACCCATGAGATCATCCGTCATTCGGTGGAGGAGGCGATCCGGCTGGGACAGCCGGGAACCGTAATCGTGGACCTGTCCTCCGCCGCGCCGGACATCATTCTGGATCTGTACCGGAAGGCGAAGGAGGCGGGGATGTATCTGCTGGATTCACCGGTCAGCGGAGGAAACCCCATGGCGGAGGCCGGGACGCTCTCCATTATGACCGGCGGAGACCGGAGTGCCTTTGATGCAGTGGAACCGGTCCTTGCCTGCATGGGAACCGCGGTATATACCGGGGGTCCCGGCAGCGGCGATACCACCAAGCTGGTCAACAACATGATCGGCGGAGCGATTCTGGTAGCCATTGCGGAGGGGTATGCGTTTGCCGCAAAGGCGGGAATCGATCTGCAGACCACGTTTGAGGCAACGCGGGGCGGATTTGCCGGCGGACCGCTGTATGACAACAAGGTACCGAAAGTCCTGCATCGGGATTTTGAACCAGGGGCGCGGATTGCCGTGCACCGGAAAGATATTCTCAATGCCAAGCACTATGCCCATAAGATGGATGTGGACCTGCCGCTTACCGATGTGGTGCTGCGGGTGATGGATTGGATGAATGACAACGGTTATATCAATGAAGATCAAGCAGCACTGGTGCGGTATTACGAGGATAAAATGCAGGTGACAGTCGGGACGGGACAGGCCTGAGAAACTTCTGGTGCGCATTCAAACAACAAAACCGTGAAATTCGAGGAACAATCTGATGAGAGAAGTGAGTAGTGAGTATCTTTCGCCGATCAAGGCCAAATCCATGGTGGACAGCGTGGTATCACGGCTGACCAGCGCAATTATGAGCGGAGAGCTCAAGCCGGGAATGAAAATCCCCACCGAGGCTGATTTGGTGAAAGCGTTCGGTGTGGGGCGCAATACGATTCGAGAGGCCATTCGCATTCTGGTGGCCTATGGGATTCTGGAGGTCCGCAGGGCGGACGGCACCTATGTCTGTGATGGTTTTTCTCCGAAAATACTGGACCCTATGCTGTACGGAATTATTCTCCAAAAGGAGAGTGCCCACCGTGATCTCATCGGGCTTCGAAAGCTCTTGGACAATGGAATTTTAGAGGAACTGTTCTACAAAAAGCTGTCGGCGGATACCTGGAAACGTCTGAACGCGATTCAGGATGATCTGGAACAATACCTCTGCTCGGGTGAAAACGATGTGGAGGTGATCGCAAAAAAGGACATTGCGTTCCACCAGGAATTGGCCTCCACCACAGATAATGTGGCCGTGATCACCACCTATGACAGCATTGTCAAAATTACGGAGGACTTCCTGTATAAGACCATTGAGACGATCTTGCAGCATGATGCTGTGGCCTATTTTTCCGAGAGCCACCGGGGCATCATGGAGAAGCTGGCCGGGAACAATCTGGACGAGCTTTTCCGCAGGGTTGAATGGAGCTACAAGTATTGGTATATGACTTTCCAGGAGGAAGATTCCTCCAAATCCGGAGATTCCCAGCAGGCATGACAAAAGCTCCGCTATACAAAGAAAATACAAAAAGACGGTCCCGGAAGCACCGGGATCGTCTTTTTTGTCTGTATCAACGGTGTCAACGCATCGAGTACAGTGACCTTGTGTCATGGGCCGGAGGATGGTAAAATAAAAAATGTAAAAACACGGCAGCAGGCATTGCGCTGCCAATGCCTGGAACCACGGTAAGGAGCAAGAGACCATGATCACTGGAGAGCGGAAAAACAAAATCGACCGTCTCCGGGAGCCCTTCTGGACCGGTGGTATTACTAACCCTTTGGAGGTGGTGGAGCAGATGACCTACCTCATGTTCATCCATGACCTGAACGCTGCCAATCAGCGGACCAAGGCGAGCACCACGCTGGGTTCTGCCTCACAAGAGCATCTTTGTCGACGAGGTGCAGGTGGGCGAGCGGTGCGCCTGCATTGTGCCTGACGGGATGCTGTTCGGCTCCTCTTCAAGTACATTGTTCGATAACGGCATGATGAAGGAACTGTCTGTCCTTCAGAAACTGCCCTTTACCGATCGCGGCAGCATCGTGGAGGTGTTCACGGACCTCACACTAAAAGCGTCATCGATCAGATCAATGCCAACGCGGCGGCGTGAGGAGCGGAGAGACGGGGAGACATGGAAGGAGATCCTATAATGAACCAACAGAACGTACTGGGAAAAATTCTCTGCCACCGGACCTATGGGGCGGGAGAGGTGACTGTGCAGAAAGGAGACCGGTTGACCCTGCGGTTTCAGGATGGTACGGAGCGGGTGTTTTCTCTCTCGGTGAGTGTCCGAGCTGGGGCAATTACCGCGGCAGACCCAGAGACGCAGGAATGGCTGGAACAGTTCTGCCAATCCGATAAGATCTGCCGAACGACCAGTCCCATCCGGCAGCCGGAACCAGATCAAGAGCGAATCGTGTTTTGCAACATCGCATGGATGGAACGATACCAGGGCCTTCAGGGAGATGTTGTGCCCCAAAGCGGCGGAGCTTACGTGGCAAGGCATCATGAAGCCGGCGAAGTGATCAATTTTCTTCCCTTCACGGTGTCTGGGGCAGATGGTGCTCAAGAAAAAGTTTGTTATCTGGGAAGCTATGAGACAAAGGCGCGGGGAGAGACCAACAATCAGACGCGGATCGAGCGGATCCGGGGCTGTGCCCTCCGACGGACCCAGGATCATGCGGAGCATGTCACAGTGGTCTGGTGTGCCAAGAATCCAAAGGATGCACTAGGAACCCGCGTGGTGGGCTGGTATGAAGACGCAACGGTATGGCGCTATTACCAGATCCTGCCCATTGACGAGGAAGATGGTTCCACCTGGGAACGGTGGTTCAATGTTCAGGCCCCGGTGGACAAGGGTGTGCTGCTGCCGGTGGAGGAGCGGAAAGAGCCCCGTTGGCGGATTCCGCGCCATAAGGCGGGAGCGTCGGTTCCGTTCGGATTCGGTCAGGCAAATATCTGGTATGCATCAGAACCGGAAGCGGATACTTTTGTCAAACGGATCGCCGCGCAGATCCGCGCCTACCGCAAACGGTAACAGAAAATGCCGCCCCGGCCTGTATAGGCCGGGACGGCATTTTGAATTTTGAAACCGGAGGATTATTACTCCCCGGTGCTGAACGCTATGTCAAATGTAACGAAGGCCCTGGATAAGAATTCAAAATACCTGGAGCAGACCCTGCATACGCTGTCAGGGGAGGAATCTGTTCTGAAGGCAGAGACCGCCAGGGTCCGAAGGGCCATGCTGGAGGCGCGGGAGCGCCTTGCCAAGCGGAAAGCGAGGTGGATGGGCTGCGGGCGTCTCCGGCAGCAGCATCATTTTGCCGGATAACGCCGGACCAAAAAGCAGCAATACAAGGGCTGATCGTCCCAAGAGGTACCATATTTGTTGTTGTATCCTGCAGATCTTATAAAACAAGAAACGTACAGCTGCCTGGCGCAAGCAGAACCGTACCCTGAGGTTGTAGCTGTGGAGTCAGTTCAGGAATACTGCAGCTGCCGGAAATAGCTAATTCTTTTCCGTTCAGTCGAATCGTAGAAGAACGCATCGTTTGGGCGTGCAATGTGTAGCGGAGGGCATCTTTGGGCAGTGCGGCGGCAATGGTGTCCGTCAGCGAATTGTTGATCATCAAATATACGACCCCGGGGATTCCATCTCTGCGGGAATGGCAGTAGACATGGACGTTTTCCCGGTTCAGCTTTTCACAGTCATATACAGCGGTTCCCATCAGCCGGTTCCAGAGCAGGACAGCAAAGTAATTAGGACGGGGCAAAAAGGTGCCGTGCTCTAGGAATCCATAATCGGAGGAAGCCAGTGTGTTGTGGAAGATGATCCCGTCGGTAATAGTGCCATAGCTGCCCAGTTCGTTCAGTGTACGAAGGACGTCCAGATAGGTAGAAGCCCAGGTATCGCCTCCGCCGCCGGCGTCACCGGACTCGGTCACCCACATCTGTCCTCCGGGGACAAACTGATCTCTGAGGGCGGCATGAGCTCTGGCGCAGTCCGGTGCAACAGCCAAATACGCATCGCTGTGGGCCAGCTGCCCGGGCCAGTGGGCGGACGGCATGACCCCGGCAATCCGCTCCGAAACCCCGTTGTAGTAGTGGTAGCTGAACACATCCAGCGGAATGCGGGTTCCTGCCAGCAGCTCCTGCGCGGTGCAGGTCTTGGTCAGGTTGGCAATTCCTGCGCCAAACCCCTTGCTTTCCCCGCTTTCTGCAGAGGGGTCGCCGGTGGTGCACGGGCCAACCAGAAGACAGTTGGGGTAGTTTTCCCGGACCCACCCATACAGGATATCCTGGTCCCGGGCATAGTCTGCGGCGGTATAGCCCTTGGGGGCGCCCGACATCTCCATCATATTGGGTTCATTCATAAACTCTATGGCGTCAATATCCATCCCGTGCCGATGGCTGAAGTCAAAGATCTTCTTTGCCTGGGTCAGGTCCAGCGGCCCGCCGTCCGGATGGTCGCCGACACAGTTGCTCACCGAGATCAGAAGCTTGGCGCCGACATAGGAAACAAAGTCCAAAACCCCGAGCCATTGCTCCTTGGTCAAAACATTGGCATATCCTTCCGGGGCCTTTCCACCGGCAGTCCCATCGAAGTCGTAGTAGGTCTTTGTGGCCCAGGTGCCGGATACCCGAACCCAGGCGGGCCCCAGCTGCTTGGCCAGTTCCCGCAGCCGCTTGTTGTGCAGGTCGATGGGAGGATAATACTCCACAAGCTCCGGCATGGCGGTCACATCGGTGAACGCTGTGACGGTGGGAAACTCCGCGGTACCCGCAATCTGTTCGGCGGTATAGGCTTTCCAGAAGGTGCCGCCGGTTACCTCAGTCATCTCAATGTTGTAGGACATAAGCCGCTCATCTACATGGCGGATCAGGCGGGACGGATGGGTCTCCAAGGGGATGAGTTCCCTTGGATTCTGATTTGCGTTTTTCATACACGGATACACTCCTTCGTTTGAGATCGATTGATATCTTCTTTCAAAAGGCTGCGGACAGCTGCGGCCGGACCCCAAAGCATCATCTATCATGTGTGAGTAATATTGTCAGGCGATTTCACTAGGTAAAAGTTCGTTTGCGTTACATTTTTCCTCAGTTCCAGTATTGGTGTTACATTTGGGGACAAAACCCGCGGATTGTCCCCCAGTTTTGAGAAAAGAATTCTTGACAAAAGCCTGCTGGTCAGGTAGTGTTAAAGCGCTCTTTGATCTGCATTACATCCCCGCTCTGGGTGCAAGCTCAACAGTACAAACTGAGCAGGCGATGACTGAAGGTCATTTGCTGGGCCATGAAGGCAGCAGATGGAAGGCATCTGCAGGACGGCTGTATGTCCCATAGGTGCATTTTTATATTCACCTGGGGAAACGTCTTTATGGAATGCCCACAAGGTGGCGGAGCATGTTCACGATGAAGTGGAACATGTCTTCCCGGATGTGAAGCATATTATGATCCATCTGAACCCAGCCGATGAGGCCGGCTGGCTGTCACAGCGTTTGTGCAGGACAATTGGGACACAAAAACCGATTTGTCCAAAGAGGGAAGGCCGAATAGTGTTGAGAATATCCCAGCGATATGGTATACTTGCTTTCCATAAGGGAGTAGTCAGCACTCTGGTGTGGTGATACCAACATACTGGAACGTTCCTGGTATTATCTTAAATGACGAGACTTATCTGTACTGGCAGGTAAGTCTCTTTTTTTACCTGCCGGAAGAAATTCCTTTTGGAGGAAAAAACTATAGGAATCGAGGGACTTGCGGCGATCTTAATCGGCGTTTTTATAGACGCATTTGCTATGGCAGTCTGTAAGGGCCTCTCGGTGGAGCGGGTGAAGCCAAAACACCTTCTGTCTGCGGGCCTCTGGTTTGGGGGAGCACAGGCTGTCATGCTGCTGGGTTATGTCTTGGGCAGTGGTTTCTGCCCCCGATCGAAAGCCTGGATCACTGAATCTCTTTTGTCCTGTTGGTGGCAATCGGAATTCGCATGATCCGGGAGTCCCGTGAGTCCGTCAGAAAAAGAGGAGTCCTTCGTTCCCCGCGTCATGCTCCCTCTGGCTGTGGCCGACAGCATCGATACATTGGCTGTGGGCGTATCTTTTGCGTTTTTAAAAGCGAACATTTTTCCGGCTGTTCTCATGATTGGACTGACCTCATTTGCTTTCTCGCGACTGGAGTGAAAATCGGCAATCAGTTCGGAGCGAGGTACAAATCAAAGGCCGAAACGGCGGGAGGAACTATTTTGTTTCTCATGGGTGCCTCGGTTTTATGGGAGCATTTGCAGGGATGAAAAAGGAGGCCGTGTATGGCAGATTCCAATATTACCAAATGGGCATTGGCGACTTCTTTGAAGGAGCTGATGGCGGAGCAGCCCTTTGACAAGATCAATGTGGCGCAGATCTGTGAGCGGTGTGATATGAACCGCAAAAGTTTCTACTATCACTTTAAGGACAAATATGACCTTGTGAATTGGATTTTCGATACCGAATTTATTACCCTTCTGAAAGACGAGAAGTTGGATGTGAGCCACGCCAACTACAAGGAGCGCTGGGCCTTTGTCGAGAAAATATGCCAATATTTTTACCAAAATCACGGATTTTACCGGAAAGCCCTGCAAATCAGAGGACAGAATTCTTTCCGTGACCATTTCCGAGAGTATATCCAGCCGCTCTTGGCGGAACGCATTTCCACTCTCTTTGGACAAAAGCAGCTGGACCAATTTACCATGGACTTTTTCACAGACGCGGTGGTCTGCGCCATGGAGCGGTGGCTGCTGACCAAGGAGTGTATGCTGCCGGAGCAGTTTCTGGAGAAAATCAAGGCGCTTACGGAAGAAAGTGCCCGCTCCATCTGTCGGGAGCTGGCTCAGGCGGAGCAGGAATTTTCCTGACAGAATCAGCAGGGTTGAACGAACTGCATCAGTAGGTCAAAAGCGAGGGTGTACCGCAGTACCTGTTCGGTACGCCCTCTTTTGCTGTTTACTTGGAAGGAACAGGCATAGATTTTGGATAGGCACGCTGAATAAGTGGGGCCAGTCCTTCCTCAAATAGATTGCCGATGGGAGCATGATCAGGATTATCCAGTGCGAACAGCTGCCCATGCCCGTCAAAAAATACACAGCAGGCGTCATCGGAGATGATTTTATCCAAATTTCGGGTGTCGTGATAGAGTTCCCAAGGTACTGTCTGATAGGCTTGCTCCTTTCGTGCCTCCACCGCCGCCTGATAGGCCAGATACCGGATGTCAGTCGGGCAATCCGGCTTGGCCGCCAGCACCGTGAACAGAGGGTGCAGCTGCTGCGTGTCGCAGAACAGATCTCCGTTGAGAATGGGCTGTAGGTCATTCTGCGAGTAGGGATAGTAGACGGAATACGGCAGTTGCGCGCTTCTCAGCATGGCACAGGCATCGCCAGCCCCATCGTCCCAGCGGACCACCAGCATGAGGTGCTTGAGGGGAACGATCTCATCCAGAACGGCGGCGGTCACATCCTCGGACCGGCAGAACAGGAAAAAGGCGCTGTCGGGATGATATTCGATGATTGGGAGCAGCTCCGAAAGATTGCCGGGGGACAGGAGCATCCAGCAGTAGACGCCAAGCTGCTCGCCATCATCCATGGCGCTGTTGTATTGGGAGAGGTGATCGGTGCATTGAGGACGCTTCATATGAAAGAATACGGTCCAGGGAATATTGAAGCCCAGTTGCGCTTCCTTCGTGCGGATGTGCTGGACCCCCCAGGTGCAACTGTTATAGCCCAGATTCATGCCGAATTTCACCAGATGCTCCGTGTCAATGTGGCTGGCGGCATCTTCCACCAGAGCGTAGTACGCGCTGTCCTCATGCTCCAGCATGGTGCGGGCTGTCTCGAAAAAACGGTTTTGAAAGCGGCCCTGTGAAAAATGCAGCGCCATGTCCACCAGATTTCGGATGCTTCGCCTGGAGTTTTCCCGCAGCCCTTTCAGAGTTTGACGAACAGTGGTCTCAATTAAAATGCGAGAGATACTGTTTTCCATAGACAGGGCTCCTTTTGAAATGACTGCATGATACTTGTTGGAAAAAGTTTAGTGTTTCTCGCCCGCGCGAGCAAGGGACATTTTGCGTGTCCTGTCCCAAAAGGTAACGGAGATGGGGGTATGTCGCAATTTTTGACTGGATCTCCATTGTGTCCCATGACTTTTTGAAAGTGCTTTCTATAATGTGCCTTAGCTGCTGAAAGAGGTGGAGAAAGATGAATGTCATGGGCAGCACTATTCAAGAGGCGAGCAAAACCAGAGAGAAGTGCGACATTCCCTGGGGCATTCCGCTGGCCCCCACCTCCGCCTGCAACATGCACTGTACCGGCTGCCGGGCGGCTGCACTGCCTGCGGAAATAAGAAATAACCGGGATGGTCTCTGATCAGATCTTTACCGATACAACGGCGGATTGCAGTCCTCAATGCCCCCGGTCGCTGCCCCTCCGACGGCGGCATCCCTATGCCAAGCGGGCATTGGGGTGCCGCCAATGCTATGATTCAAAACAAATTCGCTTGTTCAATGAAAAGCCGAAGACTGGCTATTGCATTTTATTGAGCACATACTGGAACGAAGGTGTATGGTTTGATCTACATGGTGATAGCTGCGGTATGCTATACGATTACATCCTTAAATGACAAGTATGCATCCGCAAAACTGAAACTCAGCGGAAATGAGACAACATTTTTGATGGCCATGGGCACATCATTTTTTATGCTGTTTTATCTCCCGTTTACGGACCATTTTTTCACCGTGTCATGGCAGAGCTTTGCCACTGTCATCATGATGGCATTCCTGAAATTCATGGAAATCGAGCTGTCCGTAAGAATTCTTCGGGAAATGTCCGCATTCGAACTGAAAGCGTGGCTTGGCATTTCTCTTTTTTTGTCATATGCGTTTGATTTGATGACAGGGAATGAACCGCTGGGAATCCACACGGTCTACAAATTTGCTGCGATTGCTGTTACATCCATCGGACTCTTTCTGATTGCAAAGTCAGAAAATAAAACAATTCATTACAATATCATCTTGTTTCCCCTGATCCTCTATCTGGCGGAGAAATTCAGTTATGGCCTGCTGGTCAACGTCTCTCAGGCGTATATTTCACCAACCTTTTCACTGCTTTTGGCCTTCCTGATATTAACTGTCCTCCTTGCACCAAGAGTGCAGTTTGTCAGGCTTTTGAAAGAAAAAACCAAGGGTGCTGGTCTTGTTCTTGCGGCCAAAATACCGAATACAATAGGACTTGTATGCGAAAATCTTACTGCCGCAAAAAGTATCACAAATTATTCCTTTATTCAGCCCATCATCCTTGCAGCCTTGTTTGTGATACAGCTGATCCGGCGGGAGGAAACCTCAAAGCGCAACCTTGCGGGCGGAATTTTATGTGTTGCAGGGATTCTTCTGTTTCAAGTGTTCTGAAGAGGAACTCTATCAGCATTTTTGATGGCAAGTACATTTGCCGCTTTCGTAAATTCGCAGAGTCCCACCGACTTTTTGATGGCCATGATTGCAAAACGTGTGAGGGGAAAAGTGCTGGACGTATCTCCATCGCCAGGGTATGAGCTGATGCACGAGGACGGTTTCCCGGCGGGCGTACATTGGCGATATAAACTGGATGATTTTTTCCGGTTCAATGCGCTGCAGCATCTCATTGCAACCAGCCATGAATCATTTGTCGTAAAAATTAGGTAATGTCAAGATGGAAGAAAAATGGCTTTCAAGAAATTCCCTGTCATATGTTCAACGCGCAGTGAAAAAATTGGGATCGCATGGCTCCCTTGACAGGGGTATCCAGAACCATGTGGCAAAAATAAAAAGAGAGCTGAAGAAGAAAATGTGGTCAGCGGTTACTATGGAACATCCTGTTCTGTCTCCACCCAAAAGAGAGAAGCAAAGGAGGGCACTCTTGCGGGCTGTTCCCTTTCTATATCAGCAGGCTAAACGCCACAAAACGGGATTGAAGAAAATCCCTGAAACAATTATAATCGAATAAAATAAGTGCGCCGGAGCGCTGCTTGGAATACGGTTGAATAAGAAGATACCAGGAAAGAAGAGAGCATGCTGTGAGTAAAAGACTGGCATGCAAACTGCCAGTGGAATTGGAACAATTATATTTTCAATCAATGGGCTTGGAATACAAATCAAGGATTTGTTTGTAGAATTTTGAAATATGGATAAGATTATTGGTTTTAATGAAATTTATGAAGACGCAATTCGCGGACAATATATTTTCTTTGCCTCCAGTGATGAGGGATATACCTGTTATACTTATTGAAAAGACGATGAGAAACTATATGCCTTTCCAACTGACTGCAGTGTTGAAAGCATATCGGGCGGAACGCCATGTGCCAATAATTTATCTGGCCTAATTGAGTATTTGAAGTGTGAACCTCAGCCATTTAATCATGATAAATCCGACTTTTATCATGTGTGTGAATGTTTCAAATGGCATACTTTGTCTAATAAAAATTTAGATGACGATTTAGATCTGGAGTAGCATAGCTGCCCACTTATCGAGCTGTTTATTGAATACTGCAACGCCTGAATAAGTATAAGGAGGATACCATGGAATCAAAGGAAACTCCCAAAAAGCGGTTTTATCTCAAATGGCCCTGGAATGTGCTGGTCTACATCATTCTGGTGGTGGTGCTGCGCATTTTTGCCATTCCGGTGATCCTTCTTATTATGTGGTGGAACAAGAAACAGCAGCCGGATGGGCCGGAAGAGGGCTACTGCCTCCAGCGGACCCGGGGGCGGCTCACTGGGCTGATCTGGGCGGCCCTCTTCCTAATCGGGGGCGGACTGGCAATCTGGTTCTTCCTGACGGCCCAGTCCATGCCGTATGAGGCGGAGCAGTTAAAGGAGGAGCTGAAGTTCGGCTACTACCTGATCCCCGTGGCGGGGGCGGCTGCTATCCTGGTGGGCCTCTTCCTGGCCTACCGGAGCCTGCGGGACGCCCTGGCACCGGAGAAGAGCGCCCTGGCCCAGTCCATCCGCAACCAGCTTCCCTACCCGGACGAGGCGCCGCCGGTGAAGGAGCTTTTCGCCATGGTGGACCAAGACCTGAAAGCCAACGGCCAGTGGTGCGGCAAGCTGGGCGTGGGTAAGGAGTGGGTGCTGGGGGATGAAGTCTCCTCCATCCCCCGGATTCGGGGCGTGTTCAGCCGGGAGGAGCATCACACCCGCCGGGCCGGCAAACGAACCCAGGCCATTCACATCTATGAGATCTGGATCGTGGACGACCGTCGGAAACGGCAGGTCACCTCTCTGAAATCCAGGAAGGAGTTGGAGGAGGCCATGGACTGCCTGCGGCGCCGGGCCTCTGCCGCCGTGTTCGGGGTCTACGACTCCGGGGAGTACAAGGACCTGGTCTATACCGAAGAGGACGAGCAGCAGTACGCCCAGGAGCAGGCCTACCGCCAGCGGCAGGCTCAGTTCGAGGAACAGGAGCGGAAAGAGCAGGAGCGGCTGGCCCAGAACCAGGTTCTCACCCTGCCGGATGGCTCCGTGACCTCCCGCATCACCGGGGACACCATCCATCAGCTGCTGCGGCAACCCGATCAGACGGGAGAGACCGCGCCCTTCCAGCTGGTGCCCGGCGTGCCCTTCCAGGGGCAGGGGCACACCTTCAGCCGTCTGGTGGGCCTGGCCGGCGGTGCGGCACAGCCCACCCGCATTCTAATGGAGGAGTACTCCGGTACACCTGGAACCCCCGGACAGTACGCCTGGACCCGGGATGTGTCCGCCGGTGAGGCGGAGGAGGTACTCCAGGGCTGGCTGCGGGGGGAGATCCCCTCTCTGGAGAACTGGACGAAAATGGAGCGCTCCGGCCGCACCTGGCAGCAGGTGATGGAGCGTCGGAGCAGGGGACCTGCCCCTACTCCGCCCCAGCCTCGTCAAAACTGGCCCTGGATCCTGACCGTGGGCGGGGATTCCGGCAGTACCGCTGCGTTCAGCTGGGACGATCTCGAAAGAGCCCTGCGGGCGTTGAACCAGGAGGCAGACAGCTACCTGATCTTGGAGCAGAAGGCCCCCCAGAGCCCGGAGACCTGCTGGTTTATCCAGTGCGCTGTAGCCCGGCAGGGCCCGGATCAGGGCAGCTATTCCGTGGAGATCGGCTTCACCACGCCTGATGGTTCCCACCTGTGGGAGTGGGTGACGCCCGATATGCAGGAGGTTATCAACGATTTCTCCGATGCCTACTATCATAGGGGCCTGGATGTCTCTGAGTTCCGGGAGGCGGAGATTTGAACGCCAAAATCGGGAGGTATCTTACCATGAAAGAGCGGATCGGATATTGCGGGCTGGACTGCGAGGCCTGCGACGCATACCTCGCCACCATCCATGACGACCAAGCGCTGCGGGAAAAAACGGCCACGCTGTGGGCCGAACTGAACCAAGCCCCCATCCTGCCGGAGCACATCAACTGCCTGGGATGCCGCGGGGATGGGGTCAAGACGGTGTTTTGCGAACACCTGTGCGCCATCCGCCAGTGCGCTTTGAAAAAGGGCGTGACCACCTGCGGCATCTGCCCGGAGCTGGAGCACTGCCCGACGGTGGGGGCTGTCATCCAGAACAGCCCAGATGCCAAGAAGAACCTAGAAGAAGCGATGCGGCTTACGGATCGGGCCTGACGAGGCGGAAGGAGGGCATACGGATGGGACGGTTTTTCAGCGACCCGGTTGAACGGGCTTTGAAGTACATCTACTACGATTTGCGTGCTGGACGGGGCCAGGAGGGCTTCCAGCTGCTCCAGCAGGCGGTGCAGGACGGGGATGCCGATGCCTGCTGCCTCTTGGCTCGGTGCCTGTACGGACCGGAGTATACCTGGCCGGGCCACAATTTCCCTGTGGACGAGCAGGCGGGAGACGAGCTCATGCGCCGCTCCGTGCTGGAGGGCAGCGCCATCGGGGCGCTGCTGTCCCTGCGCTGCGGCGTGATGGACCGGCAGCTGGCCCAGGCCATGCCCATGACGCTCCAGGAGGCCTTTGACACCGTGCTGGACAAGGCGGAGCACGGGGAGCCCCTGTGCCAGATGATTATCGGCAACGCCTACTACTGGGGCGATTTTCCGGAAATTGAGGGCAAGACCCGGGAGGATTTTGACAGCGACGACGCCATCCAGAGCTATCTGCGGGAGAATTACGCCAAGTGCGAGGACTGGCTGTGGAAGTCCATGCGCAGTGGAAACTCCGGCGGCGTCAACTTGGCCAATTTCTA